>Ga0265337_1000102_pt1 | contig 42139 bp, 40 predicted proteins | sample 42122metaG_FD_192441 | JGI IMG/M metagenome (GOLD analysis project Ga0265337, IMG submission 192441) | Rhizosphere microbial communities from Carex aquatilis grown in University of Washington, Seatle, WA, United States - 4-21-22 metaG | ecosystem: Host-associated > Plants > Roots > Rhizosphere >... | reverse complement strand
AAAATCATCATCACCCCCAAAAAAGCCGTGGTGGATCCTCAGGGCAAAACCGTCCAGGTCGCCCTCGAACAAATGGGTCACCGGGGCATCAAGGCCGTCCACGTCGGCAAATATCTGGAAATCGAACTCGACGGTACGGACCGGGAAGCCGCCCGAAAGGCGCTCGAGGAGGCAGCGCACAAGTTTCTCAGCAACCCCGTGATTGAGGATTATCACCTCGAAATTGAGTGACCACCATGATGAAAAACGAGGATGGAAGCTGGAGGATGGAGTATGGTGTGCGCCGTCCGATGTCTTTTACCATTCTCAATCTTCCATTCTCCATCCTCGCATGAATTTTGTTGTCCTTCAGTTCCCCGCCAGCAACTGCGACCAGGACGCCATCCATGCCGTCCGGCTGCTCGGCCATTCCGCGCGCTATGTCTGGCACAAGGATCATTCCCTTGGCGACGCTGATGCCGTCATTGTGCCGGGTGGGTTCAGCTACGGCGATTACCTCCGTTGCGGCGCCATTGCGCGGTTCAGCCCGGTCATGCAGGCGGTAAAGCAATTTGCCGACAACGGCGGATTCGTGCTGGGGGTGTGCAACGGTTTCCAGGTGCTGACCGAGGCGGGCCTGCTGCCTGGCGCGCTCGTCCGCAATCGTGATCTGCAGTTTCACTGCGAACACATTTTTCTCAAGACCGTCACGCCCGATTCCCCGTTCACCGGCAAAATCCCGGCCGAAAAAATCCTCCGCATACCCATCGCCCATGGTGAAGGCTGCTATTTTGCCGACGACGCGACGCTGGCGCAACTCAAGGCCAATAACCAGATTTTGTGGCAATATTGCGACGCGAACGGAAACCTGACCGACAAGTCGAATCCGAACGGTTCGCTCCAGAACATCGCCGGCATCTGCAACGAACGCCGCAACGTGGCCGGCCTGATGCCGCATCCCGAGCGTGCCTGTGAACTCGCGCTGGGCAGCGACGATGGTAAATGGATTTTTGAAAGCCTGTTCGCCGCACTGCAAAACAAGACCGCCGCCAAGGCGGCATGATTTTCCAATGACCGAACCTGCCATCACCCCAGAGCTGGTTGCCAAACACAACCTCACACCGGAGGAGTACGCCCATGTGAAGGAAATCCTCGGGCGCGAGCCGAGCTACACCGAGCTGGGCATCTTTTCGGTGATGTGGAGCGAGCATTGCAGCTATAAAAACACCCGGCCGTTGCTCAAAACCTTTCCGACCAAGTCCAAAAAGATCCTCGTCGGTGCGGGCGAGGAAAATGCCGGCATCATTGACATCGGCGATGGCCTGGCCATTGCCTTCAAGATCGAGTCGCATAATCACCCGAGCGCCGTCGAGCCGTTTCAAGGTGCGGCTACGGGCGTCGGTGGCATCGTGCGCGATATTTTTACCATGGGTGCGCGGCCAATCTGCGCGGTCAATTCCCTGCGTTTCGGACCGATTACCAAAGCAGGAGACGACGTAAGGAGTCTTGCTTCAAAATCCGTTGATCCGAGTCTCGTTACCTCGACTCCTACAAACGGGGATGAGGACGCCGCTTTAAGAAATAACCGTCGTCTCTTTGCAGGCGTCGTGAACGGCATTGCGCATTACGGGAATTGCTTCGGCATCCCGACCATTGCCGGCGAAGTTTATTTCGACAAAAGCTACGAAGGCAATCCGTTGGTGAATGCTTTTTGCCTGGGTGTGCTGCGGCACGAACAAATCGCGCGCGGCGCGGCCAAGGGCATCGGCAATCCGGTGTTCTACGTCGGCCCCGCCACGGGGCGTGACGGACTCGCGGGTGCGGCCTTCGCGTCGCAGGACTTGACCGAGGAATCTGCGGAGCAACAGCGCGGCGCGGTGCAGGTGGGCGATCCCTTCATGGAGAAACTGGTTTGCGAAGCCTGCCTTGAACTGCTCGCCACTGGCGCGGTCGCGGGCATCCAGGACATGGGTGCCGCCGGTCTGACCTGTTCAACCTGTGAAACCGCCGCCCGGGCGGGCACGGGCATCGAGATCGAACTCGACAAGGTGCCGCAACGCGCGCCGAACATGAGCAGCTACGAAATCATGTTGAGCGAATCGCAGGAACGGATGCTCATCATCGTTCACAAGGGCCGAGAGGTTGAGGTGAAGCGCATTTTTGACAAGTGGGATCTGCCGTGGTCGGAGGTCGGTGTGGTCACCGATACCGGCCGCATGCTTGTGAGACATCATGGCAAGGTTGTTGCCGACATCCCGGCCAAAAAGATTGCGGACGAATCCCCAATTTATCATCGCGAGGCGAAGGAGCCGGAATATTTAAAAGCCGTCCGCGCCTTCCGGCTCGACGCAATCCCCCAGACGCCAGACCCGAGACGCGATCTGCTAAACCTGCTGGCGTGGCCGACGATTGCCTCGAAAAACTGGGTTTATCGCCAGTACGACCACATGGTGCGCGACGGGTCGGTGGTTTGTCCGGGCAGCGACGCGGCCGTGTTGCGCATCAAGGGCGATTCGTTGCCGGAACTGAATGGCCAAACCACACCGGAAAAACTCATCGCCATCACGGTGGACTGCAACGGTGTATACGTTTATCTCGATCCATACGAGGGGGCAAAGGCGGCCATGGTCGAGGCGTGCCGCAACCTGGCCTGTTCCGGCGCGGTGCCGTTGGGCACGACTGACAATCTCAACATGCCCAGTCCGCTCAAGCCGGAATTGTTCTGGCAGATCAAGGAAAGCGTGCGCGGCCTGGCCGAGGCGTGCCAGGCGTTCAACGCACCCGTTACCGGCGGCAACTGCTCGCTTTACAACCAGAGCCCGGCTGGCCCCATTGACCCGACGCCAACCGTTGCCGTGGTCGGCATTGTCGAAAAGCTGGAGCACGTCACGACGCAATGGTTCAAGGACGAAGGGGACGCGATCATTTTGCTGGGCGATGCCGTGGATCCGGCCGATCCGTTGCAGGGACTGGGCGGCAGCGCTTATTTGCAGGTCATCCATGGCCTGAAGAACGGTTCACCGCCGCGTTGCGATTTGGAAAAGGCGCGCACACTGCACACGACCCTGCTCGGTTTGATCCAATCCGGGGTGGTGAAGAGCGCCCACGATTGCAGCGATGGCGGTCTGGCGGTTTGTGTTGCCGAAAGCTGCATCAGCCGGCTCATCGCACGCGAAACGCCGCGATTGATTGGAGCTCAAATTGATCTGACGGCTGTGGCCGCGTCTCGTGAGAGCGCGGGGAACCAGGACAAGTCAGCCGCGCTCTCCCGAGACGCCGCTACGGTGCGGTTGGATGCCCTGCTTTTCGGCGAAACGCAAAGCCGGGTTGTCATCACTTGCAAACCTCTTGATGCGGCGAAAGTGGTCGAGCGCGCGAAGCTGATGGGTGTTCCGGCCGTGCCGATTGGCGTGGTCGGCGGCGACCAACTGGCCATTAAAACCGTTGCCGGCGAATTCAGCGCCTCCGTGGCCGAATTGCACGATGCCTGGTGGAACAGTATTGCCAGGGCGATGGCCTGAGCATTTATTTTGAACAAAACCATCCGCCAAACGCTCCATTCCCCTGTAAAACCGAGTATGACTTGCCTGGCAGATGGTTTAACCGTTGGCAATCCGCCGCGGGATAACTAATCTTTCGGCTGACATTCGACATGCGACAATTTTTAACCATTGCCACCAATGCCTTCATGGAACTGATCCGGCAACCGGTTTTTCTGTTGCTGATGACGGCGTCGGTGCTGTTTGAAATTTTTCTGGCCGTGCCCTATTACTTTGCCCTGGGGGATGACACCAAACTGGTCACCACCAGCGCGCTGGCGGTGATGTTGCTGTCCGGCTTGTTCGGCGCCGTGTTAAGCGCGTCATCCTCGCTGGCCCGCGAGATTCGCACCGGCACGGCGCTGGCGGTGCTGTCGAAGCCGGTCGGCCGGCGGCAGTTTTTTCTGGCCAAGTACGCCGGGCTCGCCGCCGCCTTGCTGGTGTTATCCTACGTCAACCTCGTCGGCCTGCTGCTCGCCAGCTGGATGGCGTTTGATGCCTACGGCAAGACCAACGTGCCCGCCCTCGCCATTTTTTGCGGCGGCGTGGTAGTGGCCTATATTCTCGCGGGCTTCAGCAATTTTTTTCTGCGGCGGACGTTTGTCAGCGATGCGGTGCTGACCTTGATGGCCACAGTGACCCTTTCGGCTTTCTTGATTTTCCGCTTTCTCCGGCAAATGCAGTCTTTGGGTGTCGAAGCGAGCGTCGATTGGCGGCTGGTGCCGGCGGGAATCCTGATCCTGTTTGCGTTGTGGATTCTGGCGGCGCTGGCGCTGGCGTGCTCGACGCGGCTGGACACGATCCCCACCCTGGCCATCTGTTCGGCGTTCTTTTTGGCCGGCCTGATGTCGGATTATTTCTTTGGGGTTCGCGCGGAGGCGGGCAAATGGTGGGCTTCAACGCTTTACACCGTCGTTCCAAACTGGCAGCTTTTCTGGCTCGCAGACGCCCTGGATATGGGCAAAAGCACATTCCATTGGGGCTACGTCGCCAAGGCATTTGCCTACGTCGTTGCCTATGCGGGGGCGGCGCTGGCGGTCGGCATCGCCTTGTTTGAAGAACGGGAACTCAGTTGAATGAAAAATTAAAAAGGCCAAAGGTGGACTCCGCCGGCGCGGACCGGAGCCTTTGCTCTTTTAATTGTTGATTTGCATTATTTATTTCTGTGGAACGCAACGTGCAAAAAAATGGCCTGGTGAATCTGGTCGCGGCAACGGTGATTTGTATCGCCGCCTTTGTCGTGACGACCTATGTGAATTCGCTGGCCGGGCAGGCCTGCTCAATTTTCCTTGGTTTGGGCGTGCTGGTGGCTTTTACCGGCTGGTTCCAGATGCGGCTCGAGGAAAACGAGCGGCTGGAACGCCTGGAGGTCGAGGAAATCGCCCGGAGCCGGGGCGAGGCCACGCTGTTTGCGCGGGATGCGGAAGTGTTTCCGGCGCGGCATGCGCGCGAACAATTCGACCGGTTTTTTGTGCCGGCTTTCGGGGTACTGTTGTTTTTGCTGGAAGCGGGCGGCGCCTGGCTGCTCTGGCGCTGGCTGGCCAAAGCCGGCGGCGCATCGCCCGAGCGCTTGCTGCCGTCGCTCTCGCTGTTCGCCATTTTTGCCCTGTTGCTGTTCCTGCTCGGCCGTTTTTCCGTGACCATCGCCCGGCTGGAAAATCACCGGCTGCTCCGGCCCGGCGCCAGTTTCCTGCTCGCCGGTGCGTATGTCTGCGCCTTCACCGCGCTCGGTCTCGCCGGGATCGAGGCCAAGTTTCCCCAGGCCGACCTCTGGGTCGCCTACGGATTGTGCGGGCTGTTGGGATTGATGGCCATTGAGATGCTCGTCACCCTGCTGCTGGAGGTTTACCGGCCGCGGGTCAAAGGCAAGGTCGCCCGCCCGTTGTATGAGAGCCGGCTGGTCGGGATCCTGGCGCAGCCGGAAAGCCTGTTTACCACGGCTGCCCAGACGCTGGATTACCAGTTTGGGTTCAAGGTTTCGGAGACCTGGTTTTTCCAGATGCTCCAGAAGAACCTGCTGCTGCTGGTCCTCGCGCAACTCGCGGTTTTGTTTTTATCGACCAGCGTGGTGTTCATTGAAGCCGGCGAACAGGGTGTGCTGGAGCGGTTCGGCCGGCCGTTGGGCATGCTGGAACCGGGCGTCCATTTCAAACTGCCGTGGCCGATGGAGAAACTCTATCGCTACCGCACGCAACAAATCCAGACCTTCGACGTGGGGTACACGCCTGACCCCCAAAGTGAGTTGCAAAAAACCATCCTATGGAGCCTGCCTCACGCCAAGGAAGAGAATTTTCTGGTCGGCAACCGTGCCCCGGACTCCTACCGCCAGGACGGCACCGATACGAACAATACCGCCAAGGCTCCGCCCGTTAGCCTCATCACGGTCAGCATCCCGGTGCAATTTCAAATCACCAACGTGATGGACTGGGCGTACAACATCGCTGATCCGGCGGGTTTGTTGCAGGACCTGGCGACGCGCGAGGTGGTGCGTTATCTCGCCGCCGTGGATTTGAATGAAATCATGTCGTCCGCGCGCCTCGAAGCGGCGCAGGCCTTGCAGGCGCAAATTCAATCCGCCGCAAACGAACGCCGGCTCGGCGCCAAAATCATCTTTGTCGGATTGCAGGACATCCATCCGCCCACCCCCGTCGCCGGTGAATATGAAAAAGTCGTGGGCGCGGAGCAGACGAAGCTGGCAGCCATCCTGGGCGCGCGGGCGGAAGCCATCCGCACCAATGCCTTGTCCATTGCGCGGGCGTTCACCACCACCAACCTGGCGGATGCCGCCCGCGTCCAATTGGTGACGGCAAAATTCGCCCAGGCGGCGTTGTTCACCAATCAAATCCCGGCGTTTGAAGCCGCTCCGTTGGTTTACCAGCAGCGCACCTATTTTCAGGCCTTCGCCCGGGCCACCGCCAATGCCCGGAAATATGTTTTGCTGGTGACCAACACCTCGGATGTGGTGATTTTTGATCTGGAAGACAAAATCCGCGAAGACCTTTTGAATTTGAACGTGCCTGCATCGCCCAACAGTTCATCGCCATGAAACGGAATACATTGATTGTGCTTATCGGAACAGTGCTGGTGATCATCACCGTGCTGCTGTTGTTTGTTTTTCAAGTGCGCCAGTCCGAAGTGGCGGTCGTCACCACCTTCGGCCGGCCGGGACTGGCCATCACCAACGCCGGACCGTACTTCAAATGGCCGAAACCCATTCAGAACGTCTACAAATACGATCAGCGCATCCAGAATTTTGAGGACAAATTCAGCGAAAGCCTTACGGCGGACAACAACATGCTGCTGACCAGTGTTTATGTCGGCTGGCGGATTTCCGACGCGTCGGTGTTCCTTTCGACCTTCCCGGGCGACCCGGCCGTTTCCCTGCCGAATGCGCAGGGAAAGCTGGAGGGGATTTTGCGCACCGCCAAGAGCGCCATCATCGGCCGCCACCCCCTGTCTGAATTCGTCAACGTGGACCCGCAGGGTTTGAAATTCAGCGCCATTGAAAACGAGATCGAACAATCGGTCCAGTTCCAGTTGAGCACGAATAATTATGGCATCCGGCTCGAATTTCTCGGCTTCAAAAAAATCGGCCTGCCCGAGTCGGTGACCCAGACGGTTTTTGACCGGATGAAATCCGAGCGGCAGGTGCTCATCAGTCGGGCGGAAAACGAAGGCAAGAAGGAGGCGCAAATCATCCAGTCCGCCGCGGATAGCGAGGCCGTCCGGACCATTGCCAATGCCCAGGCCGTCGCCACGGGCATCCGGGCCGAGGGTGAGGCGGAAGCGGCCAAAACGTTGTCCACCTTCCAGCAGAATCCCGATCTGGCCATTTTTCTCCTGCGCATCGATGCCTGGCAGCAATCGCTCAACCAGCGCTCGACGTTGATTTTCGACGAACGCTATCCGCCGTTTGATCTGTTCCGCAATCTGCCCACGAATGTCCCGGGCCATCAGCCATGAGCCACGATCACGAGCATCCCCACCCGCACGAGCATCCGGCGCCGGCGCCGATGATGCCGGATGATGCCGGATCACAGGCGCTGGCCGAGGCGCTGCGCAGCAGCTTTGCGATTGTCAAGGTCGCGATGGTGCTGATGGTGGTGGCTTTTTTCAGTTCGGGATTTTTTACCGTGGGCCCATCGGAAAAGGCGGTCATCCTTCGTTTTGGCCGGCCGGTCGGCGGAGGCCAGAAGGCTTTGTTGGGCGCGGGGCTGCATTGGTCCTTCCCGTACCCGATTGACGAAGTGGTTAAAATTCCCATTACGGAAATCCAAAAAGTCACTTCCACCACTGGTTGGTATGCCACCACGCCGGAACAGGAATTGAGCGGCCAGGAACCGCCGGCCGGCCAGTCGTTGAATCCCGCCGTGGACGGTTATGTGATCACCGCCGACCGCAACATTATTCACACGCGGGCGACCCTCAATTACCATATTGACGAGCCGATCAAATATATTTTCGATTTCGCCTCCGCTTCCAATTCGATTCAAAATGCCCTGGATAACGCGCTATTGTTCACCGCCGCCCGATTCAACGTGGACGACATTCTCACCCGTGACGTGGCCGGTTTTCGCGACGCGGTGCTTGAACGCGTCAGCGACATGGTCGAATCGGAACACCTGGGCGTGGTCATCGATAACTGCCAGGTCCAAAGCATTGCGCCGCGGCAATTGAAGGACGTTTTTGCGCAGGTCACCATCGCCCGCCAGAATCAAAGCAAGCAGATCAACGACGCAAACACCTACAAGGACAAGACCACCCTGGCGGCCGCCGGACAGGCCAACGCCATCACCAACGAAGCCGCCGCGGCCAGCGCCAATTACGTCAAATATGTCAAGGCCGATGCCGGCGCCTTCAACAATCTGCTGCCAAAATATCAGAGCAATCCCAACCTGTTTGTCCAGCAGCGGCTGGTAGAGGCCATGAGCCTGGCGCTGACCAACGTGCAGGACAAAATCTTTTTTTCCACCCGCGCCGATGGCAAACCGCGCGAACTTCGGTTAATGTTGAATCGTGAGCCGGTGGCGCCTAAAACGGGGTCGGCGACTCAGTAGCATTTGGATTTGTATGCAAGTTACATCGCTTTTAAGCCATCACGAACACGAGCACGGGCCCGAATGCGGCTGCGGCCAGGACCACGAACATTCCGTGGTGCATCTGTGGCAGGCGGTCCTCGGCGTGGTGTTTGTGCTCAATGCCTTCATCGTGGACTGGTTGTTTGCGCAAGGCGGCACGGTTGCCAGTTGCAGCGCGTTCGTCGGTGCCATCATCCTGGGTTATCCCATCGTTGTCACCGCCATCAAGGATTTGCGCGTCGGCCGGCTGAGCATCAATGAACTCGTCGCCATCGCCGTGCTCGCGGCGTTTGCCTCCGGCAATTACAAGGTCGCCGGGGTCGTCGCCTTTTTCATGCTCATGGGCGAAATCATCGAAACCCGCACCGCGGAAGGCGCCCGTGCTTCCATCGAATCGCTCATCAAACTGACGCCCACCAAGGCGCGCCGCCTCAAAAAGGACGGCAGCGAGGAGGAAGTGGCCGCCAGTGAACTCGCGGTCGGTGACGTCATCCGGGTTCGCCCGGGCGACAATGTCGCGGCGGATGGCGTCATTCTTACCGGCCAGGGCTCGTTCAACCAGGCCACCATCACCGGTGAATCGTTGCCGGTGGACAAAAGGTCCGGGGACGAAGTGTTTGCCGGCACGCAGAACCTGACCGGTGTCCTGGAAATCAAGGTCAGCCGCGCCGGCGAGGACACGACCCTGGGCCGGGTGCGCGAACTGATTCTGGCTGCGGAAAAGACCAAGCTGCCGATCATGAAGATCGTGGACCAGTACATGGGCTTTTACACGCCGCTCGTGCTGGTCATCGGCGCGCTGGTCTGGGCTTTCACGCACGACCTGGACCGCGTCATCGCCGTATTCGTGGTATCCTGTCCGTGTGCGTTTATTCTGGCCACCCCCACCGCGATGGTGGCCGCCCTTTCCGCGGCGGCGCGGCTGGGCATTCTCATCAAGAATGTCGCGGACATCGAAGCGGCGGCCCGCATCAACGCCTTCGTTTTCGACAAGACCGGCACCCTCACCACCGGCCAGCTGGCGGTCAGCCGGTTGATGCCCCTCGGGGAAACCAAGCCGGCGGAACTGTTGCGGTTCGCGGCGTCGGCGGAAAAGTACAGCAACCATCCCACCGCCCGGGCCCTGGCGCAAATTGCCGGTGAAGCCGGTGTGCCGCTGGCCGAGCCGCAGAATTTTTCCGAGACCGCCGGCCGGGGTGTGAAGGCTGAGGTCGGCGGGGTAAAAGTTCTGGTGGGTCGCGCGCAATGGCTCAAGGACAACGGCGTGACCGAGGATTTTGTCAAATCCGTTGATTTGAACGAGGCGGAAGGGTGGAGTTTGATCTTTGTAGCCTCCGGCAGCAAATGTATCGGCTGGATTGGCTTGCAGGACCAGACCCGCCTCGAGGCGAAGGCGGCGCTCGCCGAACTCAAGGAAGCGGGAGTCCGCCGGATTGCCATGGTTTCGGGCGACCGTCAGGCGGTGGTGACCCGGGTGGCGGCTGAAATCGGTTGTGAAGAGGCGAAGGGCGATTGCCTGCCGCAGAACAAGGTTGAGTTTGTGCGTGGAGTCAAAGCCAGAGGCTATCGGGTGGCGGTCATCGGCGACGGTGTGAATGACGCGCCGGCACTGGCCGCAGGCGACATCGGCATTGCCATGGGCGCGGCGGGCAGCGAAGTGGCCATCCACAGCGCGACGATTGCGCTGATGAACAACGACCTTCGCCGGTTGCCGTTCCTGGTGAAGCTCTCCCGCAGCACACGCACGGTCATCAACCAGAATTTTGTGTTTGGCGTTGTGTTCATCCTTGTTGGTTGGACGACAACAGCGACTGGCTACATCGGCCCGATCACCGCCTCTATCTTGCACGTTACCGGGAGCCTCATCGTGATTTTCAACAGCGCCCGGTTAGTGCGCAAAGGCGAGGAGCTGGAACATTTCCTGCCCGGACCGGTTGAACCGGAATCCGGCTCGGGTTCACGTCCCGCGACTCCTGGTCTGTTGACGCCGAAACTGGCCTAAGCGTTCTTTGCCCGATTTATGCCTGTCGCCGAACTCAATACGCCATCGGAAATCGGAAATCGGAAATCCGCAGAGGTGGTTGTTTCCGTCCGCGGCCTGACCAAGGTTTTCAAGGATTTCTGGAACCGGCCCAAGGCGCGCGCGGTGGATCGGGTGGATTTTGATGTGCGGCGGGGCGAAGTGTTCGGGCTGCTCGGTCCAAACGGCTCGGGCAAATCCACCACGGTGAAGCTGCTACTCGGATTGTTGAATCCCACCAAAGGCCACATTGAGGTCTTCGGCCATTCGCCGCGGCATGTGCAGACCAAGGCGCGCATCGGTTATCTGCCGGAGGAATCGTACCTTTACCGCTACCTCAACTCCCGCGAGACGCTCGACTTTTTTGGAAATTTGTTTCATCTCAGCCGGGATGAACGTAACAGCCGGGCCGAACAATTGCTCGAAATGGTCGGCCTGAGCCAGGTCCATCTGCGCTCTGTCGGCGAATTTTCCAAGGGCATGCAGCGCCGCATCGGCCTGGCCCAGGCGCTCATCAACGACCCTGACCTGGTGATTCTCGATGAACCCACATCCGGTCTTGACCCGATCGGCTGCCGTGAGGTGAAGGATTTGATCCTGGCGCTGGCGCGCCGGGGCAAGACGGTGATTTTAAGCAGCCATTTGTTGTCGGATGTGGAGGACGTTTGCGACCGGGTGGTGATTTATTACGGCGGCAAAATTCAGGCGATGGGCACGCTCAAGGAATTGCTGGCCACACCGGGCGCCATTCGCATCACGACGCCCGCGCTGCCGCGCGAAACCATGGAACGCGTGCTGGACATCATCCGCCATGACGTGGCGGCGGACAAGGTCCGGATTGATACGCCGACCCAGAACCTGGAAAGCTATTTTTTGGACGTGGTGCAAAAGGCGCGTCAGGCCGCCGCGGAAACTTCCGGGGCCACTTCGGGCGCCCGCGTGGCCGCCTACCTGCGTGGCGACGTCGAGGAAAAACCGGCGGCGGAAAAAATCCTGGAACGGCTCGCGCCACCGCAGGCGGGTCAATCCGTTAGCCGCCCGCAAAAAGCAGCGGAGCCTGCCGCACCGGCGGTGGACGTCAAAAAACTCGAAGCTTTGACGAAAGTTGCCGGACCGACGACATCGCCGAGCCCGCCCGGGCCCGCAATCGAAGAAAAGCCGGTGGATTTGTCCCAGGCCGACGAAAAATTGTCGTCGCTGCTGGGAAAACCAAAATAAAATTTGTGGGGCCGACGTGAGGAGGCTCTGACTTTAAAATTGCAGACTTAAGAATGAGACTCCTCACGTTGTCTCCTACAAATAGAAATTGATGCAACGATTGTTTGCCATTGCCTGGCTGACCTGGAAGGCCGCTTTCCGGTTCCGGCTGTTTCTGGTCATCGCGGTTTTGTTGCTGGCCACGGTGGTTGCCCTGCCGGTTCTGATCAAGGACGACGGCACCGCGCGCGGGTTCACGCAAATTCTGCTGACGTACACCTTGAGCGCCATCACGGTGTTGCTCGGACTTTCCACTCTCTGGTTGTCCTGTGGCACGCTGGCCCGGGACATCGAGGAATGCCAGATTCAGATCGTGGCCACGAAACCCATCGCCCGTTGGCAGATCTGGCTTGGCAAATGGATCGGCATCATGTCGCTGAATGCCGCTTTGCTGGCCTTGTCCGGCGGCTGTGTTTTCGGCCTGTTGCAATGGCGCGCGGCAAAATTGCCGGCGGCGGAACAAGCCATTCTGCGGGAACAGGTGCTCGTGGCGCGCGGTTCGGCGAAGGAACCCGTCGATAATGCGGCCATCGAGGCGGAAACCGACCGGATTTTGCAGGCACGTCTCAAGAGCAATCCGGTGGAAAAGGTGGACGTGCCCGAGGTGCGCAGGCAGATCCGCGAACTGGTCCGGGCGGACTTCCAGCTTGTGCCGCCGGGCTATTCGCGCCAGTGGCAGATCGACCTTGGCTCCGCCAAAAATGTTCTCAAGGGCAAGCCCCTGCAATTGCGGATCAAATTTAACTCCGCGCAAAAAAGCACGTCCGGGACTTTTCTGGCCTACTGGCAGGTGGGCGAACCCGGGAAAACCAAGTACTGGCAGACGACCATCCCGATGAGCCTGGCGCCGGACACCTTTCATGAATTCGAAATTCCACCGGACCTGATCGACAGCCAGGGTGTGTTGACCATCCTGTTTGTGAATCAGAACGACACGTCGCTTTTGTTCCCGCTCGGGGAAGGGATGGAGGTGCTGTATCCGGAAGGCGGTTTTGCCCTGAATTATGCCCGCGGCCTGGGGATCATCTTCTGCTGGATGGCGGTACTGGCGGCGTTGGGTTTGATGGCGGCGAGTTTCCTGACGTTTCCGGTCGCAGCCTTTTTTTCCCTCGCCATGGTGATGTTGGTATTGTCCAGCGGCACCCTGGCCGAGGCGGTGGAGTCCGGCACGGTCGCCGGCGGCAATACGGAGACCGGGGTCATGGGCCATTCGGCGCTCGACACGGTGTTGATTCCGCTGTTCAAGGGATTATTGACGGCCATCAATCTGGTAAAAAACTTTTCGCCGATTGATTTGTTGAGCAGCGGGCGCAGCATTTCCTGGACGGTGCTCGCCACGGCCTTCGGGCAGATCGTCTTGCTGCTGGGCGGCAGCATCGGCGTCATCGGCATCATCCTGTTCAACCGCCGGGAACTGGCCACGGCGCAGGGAAACCAATGAACGCGCGGGCCCGGAAAATTTTATTGCTGCTGCTGGCGGCCGCATTGCTTTTCACCGCCGGCCGGGTGCAGCAGTCCCTGAACCGCGACCGCGATCGGTTGGGATTGACCCGGGTGTCGGCCTTGGAAGGTGCGCCGCCGGTGCTGGCCTTCACGACGGTGGCGCTGGGCGGTTTTCGCGGTTTGATTTCCAATTATCTCTGGATCCGCGCCAACGATCTTCAACTCGATGACAAGTTTTTCGAGGCGGCGCAACTCGCGGACTGGATTACGGCCTTGGAGCCGCATTTCACCCAGGTCTGGCTGTTTCAGGCCTGGAACATGGCCTACAACATTTCGGTGAAGTTCAAGGATTTTCCCGATCGCTGGCGCTGGGTCGAGCGGGGCATCGAATTGCTGCGCGACCAGGGATTGCGCTACAACCCCAACGATATTCTGCTCTATCGCGAGCTGGCCTGGTTCTATCAGCACAAGATGGGACAAAACCTCGACGACGCCAATTTGTATTACAAACAGCAATGGGCGCGGGAAATGATGCCATTTTTTGGCCCCAACGGGACCAATTTCTCCACCTTGCTTCAGCCCCAAACAGCCGACGCCGTGGCGCAAATGCAGTTGTTTACCAACAAATATAAAATCGACCCGGCGTTCGCGGAAAAGGTGAATGCCGAATGGGGGCCCCTCGACTGGCGGTTGCCCGAAGCCCATGCCATTTATTGGGCGTCGCTGGGCCTGGAGCGGGCGAAAGAACATCCCGACAAGGTGAAGTCGGACGATTTGATCACGGTGCGGCGCAACATTTACCAGTCCCTGCTCCAGGCATTTTATCACGGGCGGTTTATTGCCGATCCTTTCAGCCATGCCTATGAACTCGGCCCCAACCTCGACCTGGCGCACAAGGTCAATGACAGTTATGAATCGATGATGTGGGAGGATCCCAGATACACCAACAACGTCGCCAACGCGCAGTTCAATTTTTTGCGCAACGTCATTTATTTTCTCTACGAACACAATCGCACCGCCGACGCGACCAAATGGCTGCAGTATCTGGGGGAACGTTACCCCGATAAACCGATCATTTACGGGGATCTCAATTCGTTCCCCCGGAATGTTACGCTCGATCAATATGCCGTGGCGCGCGTGCAGGAGGACCTCGGCGACACCTCGCAGGAACGCATCACCTCAGCGGTGGCGGGTTTGCTGGGGCAGTCGTATCGCGCCCTGGCCATCGGCGAGGATGACCGTTATGCCGGGTTCAAATTGCTCGCCGCCAAGGTCTATGAACATTACGAGAAGCAAATTGGCGGCCTGAAAGCCAACCTGCAACGCATCGGCCTGCCGCCGTTCGCCGACATCAATCGCGCCGTGCTGAACCAGTTGCTTGACCCGCAAAAAGGGGCGCCGTTCGCCGCACGCGCCATCATCCGCTCGCAATTGGGGATGCCGGGTGAAACCAATGCGCCGCCGGCCGAACTCACGACCGGCGTTCCGCCCCCTGCCACGGTTGAGTCCACCAACGCCGCCGCCACCAACCCGGTCGGCAAATGATTCATCCATGGAGCGTTGAGCCTCTGGCGCAATCAAATCGGCGCACCGCGCCGACACCACAACCCAGCCAAAACGCACGAACCGATTCGTGAGATTGCTTCATAACCCGTCTTTGGTAAGCTTATCCATCTGTGACGGAAAAAAAATCCAACGACCGGCCGCTGCGGGTTGGCCTGATTTCGCTCGGCTGCGCCAAAAATCTGGTGGATGCCGAAATCATGCTCGGCGCCTTGCTCAAGGACGGCGTGGAAATCACCAATGATGCCGCCCAAGCCGATGCCGTCATCGTCAACACCTGCTCGTTCATTGACGCCGCGCAGGAGGAGAGTGTGGACACGATCCTCGAATCCGCCGAAATCCGCGCCGCCAAAAACCGCGGCCAGAGCCTGATCGTTTCCGGCTGCCTGCCGCAGCGTTTCCGCGACGAACTGCCAAAACTGTTGCCCGAGGTGGATGCGTTCATGGGCATCGACCAGGTCGCGCAGGTGTCGGATATTGTCAAGCAAGCTGTCGCTAATCGCGCCAGCAGGAGCCAGGAGCCAGGAGCCAGGAGCCAGAAGCAAAAGATTGTCGGACATTTGAATGAACTGGAGAAAAACCGCGCTATCTCCGTCCACGAAAAAGAAGAATCCATCCGTGGAACCAAAAAGTTTGGCAAAACCAAAACCGTCATTGAACCGGCAGGGCCATCCTCCATCCTCCACCCTCTATCCTCGCCAATTTTGGACGTCACCCAACGCCCCACGTTTATCCCCGATTTTAGCACACCCCGATTTCGTCTCACGCCCAAACATTTCGCCTACCTCAAAATCGCCGAGGGCTGCAATCATCCTTGCAGTTTTTGCATCATCCCGCGGATGCGCGGTTCGCATCGCAGCCGGCAACAGGCGGACATCGTTGCCGAGGCGAAGGCGCTGATCGCCGATGGCGTGAAGGAACTGAACCTGATTTCGCAGGACTCGACCTATTACGGGCTCGATTTGCGGCCGAACCACAGCCGGGCCATTTCATCGCCGGAAAAATTTTCGGCGGCGGCCAGATCGCTTTCCGCCGATGCCACGACCATTTGCACCCTGTTGCGCGAATTGAACGCGCTCAAAGGCGACTTCTGGATCCGCCTGTTGTACACGCATCCGGCGCATTGGACCGACGAACTCATTTCAACCATTGCCGGATGTCCGAAGGTGGCGCGTTACGTAGATATTCCCCTTCAGCATATTCACGAGAACATGCTCGAACGGATGCGGCGCGAGACTTCGCAGCAATACATAGTGGCCCTGCTCCGGAATATCCGCGCTGGGGTGCCGGGCATCGCCCTGAGGACGACATTCATCGTCGGTTTTCCCGGTGAGACCGAAGCCAGCTTCAACACGCTGTTGGATTTTATCCGGGAAACCAAATTTGAGCGTCTCGGCGTCTTTGCCTATTCCAAAGAAGACGGTACGCGGGCCGGGACGATGTCCGGGCAGATTTCTGACCAAGTGAAGCAGCAGCGCCGCAAGCTGGCGATGGCCGCGCAACACAAAATCGCCCGGCAGGTTTCCAAATCCTTCGTCGGTCGCATGCTGAAAGTCCTGATCGAAGGCAAGGCCGCCGAAAAACAATTGCAGCAGGCCAACATTTCATCGTGGGAACACGGTTTGTTGCGAGAACAAGAATCCCGTCACGTGTCACCTGTCACCCGTCACTTTTTCGTTGGCCGCGGCGAAGCCGATGCGCCGGACATTGACGGCCGGGTTTACGTGCGGGGCAACGTGCCGGCGGGTGAATTCGCCAGAGTCAAAGTCATCGGCCACACGGACTACGATTTGATTGCCGAACCGGTTTGAACCGCCAAGGCGCCAGGTTCGCCAAGGTTCGTGGAAACAAATCTGGAAAATTTTCTTGGCGTCCTTGGCGTCTTGGCGGTTAATTCCTGCGTGGCCACCATTGTTTTTGACATTGAGACTTCCGCTCTGCCGGTTGACCTTTTTGACGAGGCGCAGCAGGAATACCTGTTCCGTGAGGTGGAAAAGCTGACGGAAGGGCCGGAACGCGCCGCCAAGCGGGCCGAAATCCAACGGCAATTCAATCTCTGGCCGTTCACCGCCCAGGTCGTCTGCATTGCCATGCTCAATACCGACTCGCTCCGCGGCCAGTCGCTGTTCCTGGCCGAAGATTTCGAAGAGGAGGCGGGCGAAGGCGGACCAGTCGAGTTTGTGCCGTGCGCCGACGAGGCCGAGTTGCTCACCGCGTTCTGGGACGTGGCCAAACATTACGATTCGGTCGTGACCTTTAACGGGCGTGGCTTTGACGTACCGTTCATCTATCTCCGTTCGGCGTTGCTCAACGTGCCCATCTCGAAGAAAAACTGGCTGGGCTATCGTTACGCAGTCGAACCACATTGCGACCTGGCGGAACAATTCACGTTTTACGGCGTAAGCGGGCGCGACGGCGCGGCGCGGCGGTTCAATCTGGATTTCTACTGCAAGGCCTTCGGCATCGAATCACCCAAAAGCCATGGGGTCACCGGTATGGATGTGAACACGCTGATGGCCGATGGCAAGTTTCGTAAAATTGCCGAATATTGCCTGCGCGACGTCCGCGCCACGGTCGAACTTTACCGGATCTGGAAGGAAAGGCTGGCGGGGCTCAAGTGAAATTTTTCGTTCCGTCAGCTTAATCTACAGGAAATCCTCCGGCTCTGCCGGAGGACTCCTGAAGTCTGACAGTTCCGGGAGTGTGGGTGGAGGGGAAAAGCTGCGGTGAATTGAGGGTGAAGTTTGTTTCAGCGCATGTAAGCGATGCCATGAGGTTGTTGCCTCGCGAACCCGAGAAACAAAAAGTGGACGGGTTGGATTTTGGGGTGATCGAACAAAAATGTGCCTATGATGGATTGGGGCGAGGCGTCGAATTGTCGCCCGCAGGGCCATGCGGCCTTGGGCCGCTCATCCCCCTCAAGCCTCCGGCTTTGCTGGAGGTCGCTGACTTTCAATTTGTGGTGTCACAATTATCCGCCACTGGATCATGATTTAACCGCAGACGGTGTTTGAAACAGGATGGAAAGAATCGACTTGTCAGAATGGTTGTCATTTGTAATGAATCCTCCTCTGAAAAATCTCCAAAGCTATATTTCAAGTCCCTCCGGCAACAACTTTAATGCCATACGACTTTTCCTGGCACTGTTGGTGATTTTTGATCACAGTTTCCCGCTGGCGGAGGGAAAAGACGACCCGCTGCTGGTCGTAAGCCATCTGCAACTTTCATTTGGGGAAATGGCGGTCTGTCTTTTCTTTTTCATTAGCGGTTTATTAATCACGGCCAGCTGGTTCAATAGCAAGTCCATGAGTGATTACCTGCGCCGCCGCGTCTTGCGTATTTTTCCCGGCTACACGGTCGCAATGATTATCACCATTCTAATCGCATTGCTGTTCGCCACGCGTCCGTTTGACGGTTTGCCATTGGGCCTTGGAAATTTGGTGGACTTTTTTTACCTGGGGTTTTCAAGCTGCACGGGCAACTGGGTGTTTCCGAACAACCCTTTTCCCCACACTGCCAACGGTTCGCTCTGGACCATCAATTTCGAGTTCACCTGCTACCTGGTGGTCGCAGCCATCGGCCTGTTCGGCTTCTTCAAAAAGAGATTTTTGATCCTGGTCTTGTTCCTGGGGCAGTTTGGCTATTGCGCGCAAGTCTTGCTGTTCAAAGGCGTTGAACTCGTCCATACCAACAGGAGTTTTGCCTATGCCATTTTTTTGACGGCCTTTCTTGCCGGTTCCTGCGCCTGGTTGTGGCGCGATAAAATTCCCGTGCGCTCCCCGATCGCGCTGCTGGCCTTGTGTTTTCTCATCGGTTCAATCCAGTTCCCGCCGTGGTTTACGTTGCTCGTGCCGCTGGCGGCAGCATATTTCATTTTATGGATCGCCTATGGATTTCCGGTCAAAAGCCTGGCTTGGTGCAACAAAACCGACTTGTCCTATGGCACATATCTTTACGCCTTTCCCATCCAGCAAATCCTTGCGTTTGCCGGCGTACGCAACCCGTGGTTGCTGTTCGCGGTTGCCACGCCTGTCACCTTGGCGGTCGCATTTGCAAGCTGGACCTTTATTGAAAAACCGTTCTTGCGGATGAGATCAAAAGATTTTTCCGACTACGATCCCGGCACTCCGCCAAAGTCCGCGCCACGGTGGAGCTTTACCGCATCTGGAAGGAAAGGCTGGCTGGGATAAAGTGAATATTTCCCGGCAGAAATGTATCAAGGACCAGATTCAGTTCGTCAAGCCCGGCAGAGGATTTACCCAGGTTGAATTGCTGATGGTGATTGCAATCATTGCCATTCTGTTTGCTTTGTTGTTGCCGGTTTTGTCCAACGCGAAATCCCGAGCCAGGAGAACAGCATGTTTGAACGATCTGAAACAAATCAATCTGGGCGTTCACCTATACGCCGGAGACAATGGCGATACGTTACCCAACACGGGTCCCGGCACGTATGTCACCTACAAAGAGGCCATGAAAAGCTATGTCGGCCTGCATGGGATATCGTCGGAGGAGGATAAGATTTTCGCCTGTCCGACAGACACATTTTATTATGATGAATCCTCCTGTACCTATGTGTCGCACGGTCGACATGAGGAGAGGACTGTTGGTTTTTCGAGTTATGAGTTTAACGGCTGTAACCTGGTCGCCAACTATGCTAATCTCGCTTACAACGGAGTCTTGCCCGGCATTGGCGGTCAAAAACTTAGTGCGGTCAAAAATTCCGCCAAAACGGTTTTGGTGGTCGAATCGTCGGCCGTCCTGCCCTATTCATGGCATCAGCCGAAACCGCTGGCACCTGGTGGTTGGCCGATGTTTAATAATGCCAGAAATATGGTCAGTTTTGTGGACGGCCATGCGAGCTACATCAATATTTATTGGAACAGCACGGTTGGCTATCCCAACGGGGGTGTCTCATTCGCGGTTTATTACGATCCACCCGCCGGATACGACTACCAATGGAGCGGAAATTAGGCGCAGTATTTGTTTTCAACCTCTCCCATTATGGACTTGCTCGCCTGCTTTGCACTGAACGAAGAAGCTGCGCCGTTCCGGAAAATGGCCGCGGGCAAGCCCGGTGTTTCAATTCTCATCACCGGCATCGGGCAAAAAAATGCCGAAAGAGCCATGCGCGAATTTCTCTCCTCCAATTTACCGAAACTTGTACTGACCTGTGGTTTCGCCGGCGGACTAAATCCTGATTTAAAGCTCGGCGAAGTGGTTTTTGGACCGACCGATCGGAGGGGCGAGTTCCACGAGCCCCAAACTGAAAAGAAAATTGGGGGCCCGCAGAGCTCGCCCCTCCGAGAGAGATTGTTGGCTGCCGGTGCCAAACCGGCAACGTTTTTCTGGACCGACCGCATTGCTACAACCGCAGCCGAAAAGAAAAAATTACGAATCGAAACCGGCACGGACGCGGTAGAAATGGAATCGGCGGCCATTCATGCCGTTTGCCGCGAGCGCGGTATTTCCTGTGCGACGGTGCGGGTGATTTCGGACACGGTCAACGAGGATTTGCCGCTGGATTTCAACCAGTTGACCAAGCCGGACATGAATTTGGATTACGGCAAGCTGGCCCTGGCCATTCTCAAATCGCCGGGTAAAATCGGTGCGTTGCTAAAGCTGCAGAAAAAGACCCGGTTTGCCGCCGAACGACTGGCGGATGTCTTGTCCAGGGTCGTGTAGCGGCCGAGGTCACGAGATTCCGACGGAATTGATGGCATAGCGGTTTCCATTGGTCGACGCACAGCTTGATCTGTTTGTGGGAAAAGCGGCGGAGGGCCGCCGCAGTCCAAGACGCCATGCGTGGTACCACGATAGCAGGCATGCGCGAAGCGTTTTGGAGTGCGCCAGCCCCCTGGCGCTTGGCTGGAAAGCGGAATATCCGCGCGATTTGTGAATCTTTCCAAAATTTATCTGCACCGCGTAAATCGCATATCGTAAATCGAAAATAGTCAGAGCCTCCTCACGTTGGCTGCTGCCAAACTATTGAGGAGAAACCGATTCCTGGACGGCGGCCGGTGGCGGGGCGATTTTTCCCTTTTGATGTTCGCTGTAGCTGATGAAGGCGGCGCCGAGCATGATGAGCGCCACACCGCTCCAACGCACCACGTCCACGCGTTCGTGCAGGAGGAATTGCGCCGCCAGCGTCGTCAGAACGAAGCTGATGGCCGTCAGCGGCCAGACAAAACTGACGTCGCGCTGGCCGAGCAGGTATTGCAACAGGACGAAGAAGATCGTCTCCAGCAGCAGGCCGAACAGCACGTCCTTGTTCGTGAACCAGTTGCCGACCAGGGTGACGACGTTTTTCCACACGGGCAGGTTGGCTTTGCGCGCCGTGTATTGCGCGCCGATTTCGTTAAGCCCCTTTTTCAGGGCAATGACGCCGAAGGCCTCAAAGGTGAAGGCGATGACGAGAATGATGAGAATTTTTGTCATATTACAAATCCTGGTAGCGGATCAGCTCGATGCCGAGCCGTTTAATCTGGTCCTGGACGCGCGGACTGACCAAGGCATCAAACTCATGTTTAAATTCATCCAGTGACGGATGCGAGTAAAGCTCGGAATCGCCGGGCGGCAGTTCGGGCAGCAGTTTCAAAACGTATTCCTCGTCCACATGGGAATCTTGCAGGAGGCCGAAGGTGATTTGGACGTGTTTGATGCCGCGTTGTTGCAGGGGCTTGCGGGCCCGGCGGGAAAGCCATTCATAAATTGCGGCGTGAAAAACCCGGTAAAACCAGCGTCCGCGGGTCATGCGCCGGCTGCGCTCAAAACAATCGCGGGTGAGCCGCAAGTGCCGGATGCCCAGTGGCTCCGCGTCCTCCATCAAAATTCCGAACACCACCGGGTGGAGATGCAGATGGAGGTGGCCATTGACATGGTCGAGCGGCAGGCCGGTGGCGCGGAACCGGTCAAATTGCGCGTGGATTTCCGCCCGCAGTTGTTCCCGCAGGCCGCGGTGGAAAAAGTATTTCATGCCGGCCCCGACCGGATTATTGCTGAACTCGCCGTGGTCGTTGACCAGGCCGGGAATTTTTTGCGGGGGCAACGCCGAATGGCCCATCAACAGCGTGAGGTGCAGCCCGATGCCCAGTCGGGGATTTTCCCTGGCCAGAGCGACGGCTTCGGCACAGTCGGGCTCATTCACCATCAGGCTGGCGCTGGTCAAAATGCCTTCGCGATGCGCCCGGATGACGGCGTGATTGATCGAATGCGAACGGCCGAAATCGTCCGCGTTGACGACCAGGCGGCGCCGCGAATCCGGAATTGCGGGGTCAATGCGGTCCATAGTTGGATGCCGTGGCGCCCGACGCAAAACGCAACCAGCTTTGAAGGACCAGAAAGGTTTTGTATCCGCGGCCAAGGCGTGCCGGTTGCGGACCGAAGACGTTGAACTGTTGCCGTTCCAATTTGAGCAGCAGGCGCCAGTAAACCGCCCCCATCAACTCGGCGGCCACCATCGACCGCCGGTCTTCGACGGGCAGGATTTCGCGGGCCAGACGGTAGAAATTCCGGGCGCGGCCGGCCAGGCATTCGGCCAGTTTGCGGTAATGGTCGGAATACGCGGACCGCAAAATCTCGTCCGGCGTGACGCCAAATTTCGCCAGATCATCCAGCGGGAGGTAAATCCGCCCGCGTTCGGCGTCGGTGCGGACGTCGCGCAGAATGTTGGTGAGTTGCAGCGCCTTCCCCAGATGGACGGCATAATCGCGGCACGCCGGATTCCGATAACCAAAAATCTCAATGCTCAGGAGGCCGACGACCGAGGCGACCCGATGGCAGTAGAGTTCGAGTTGCGTGAAGGTTTCGTAACGATGGACATCCAGATCCATCTCGCAGCCTTTGATCAATTCATCGAACAGCGTGAACGGAAGCTGGAATTGCCGGATGACCGGCTGCAACTCAAGATTCACGGCAAACCGGGGGATTTCATTGTTGCAGGCGCGACGGATGTCGGCGCGCCAGTCGGCGAGTTGTTCGCGGCGTTTTTCAACGGCCACGGTCGTCTCATCCGCCACGTCGTCCACCTCCCGGCAAAAGGCGTACAGCGCGGACATGGCGTCGCGTTTGGCACGGGGCAGAATCACAAAGGCCAGGGCCAGGTTGGATGCGCTTTTGCGGGTGATGGCGCGGCTCTGCTGCATCGCGGTCAGGGCGTTGGCGCCGGGCGGGAAGGTCTTTCGCCGGGATGTTCCCGCGGTGGCTCGTCGATTGAGGAAACCGCATCATTGAGCGCATCGGGGCGATGACGATGACGATATTTGCGTTTGCGCCGCCGGGTCTTGCGGAAGAAAAGGATCCAGACCAAGGCGCCGGTTGCCACCAGGAGGAACGCCCCGGTCATGTATAAAAAATCCAGCCATTCCGGTGTCATCACGATTGCGACTGATACTATGTCATCCATGGCCATAAAATAAGATCAGGTCAGCCTTTGCCGGTGGAAAGTCAGGGGCTTTCCTCCGGGGTGTTGTCGCCGAAGTCCATCTTCAGCCGCTGCATGCGGTACCGGAGCGCGTGCCGGGTCAATTTAAGCTGCTCGGAGGTGCGCGTCAGGCTAAAATTATTCTGTTCCATCGCGCGGGTGATCAATTCGCGTTCCAACCGCGCCATGGCCTCGTCGAGCGATTCATCGGGCGCGGCCTGCGGCGCGGTGGTTTTTTGCAAACGGGTTTCAATCTGAAAATCCGGCAGGCTGGAAGGCTGGACTTCCGGCGTCGTTTCCAGGATCAGGGCGCGTTCGATGACATTGCGCAATTCGCGGACGTTGCCGGGCCACAGGTGTGACTGCAGTTTCTGGCGCGCGGCCGGCGCAACGCCTTTTACGTTTCGATTTAGCGCGGAGCGGAAAAGCTTCAAAAAATGATGGGCCAACAGCAGGACGTCGCCCTCGCGTTCGCGCAGCGGGGGCAGGCGGAATTGTACCACGTTCAGGCGATGAAACAGATCCGCGCGAAATTGTTCGTCGGTGATTGCCTGCACGATGTCCCGGTTGGTGGCGGCGATGAGGCGTACATTCACCCGGAGTTCCCGGGTGCCGCCGACGCGGGTGAAGGTGCCATCCTCCAGAAACCGCAGCAGTTTGGCCTGGAGTGATTTGCTCATGTCCGCGATTTCATCCAGAAAAATCGTGCCGCCATCGGCTTCCTCGACCCGTCCCGGTTTTTGTTTCAACGCCCCGGTGAAGGCGCCCTTTTCGTGGCCGAACAATTCGCTCTCAAGCAGGGTTTCGGGAATGGCGGCGCAGTTGATCCGGACGTAATTGGCCGCGTGCCGCCGGCTCAGGCTGTGCAGTGCCCCGGCAACCAGTTCCTTGCCGGTGCCACTTTCGCCCAGGATGAGCACCCGTGCATCCGTCGGGGCAACGGTCTGGATTAATTTCCGCAGCTCCCGCATTTTTTGCGATTCCCCGACGATTTGATCGAGATTGAAGGTTTCATTGGCGCGCGAGCGCAGCGAGGCATTTTCCTGCAGGAGCCGGTAACGCTCGGCGCAGCGGGCGACGGCATGGAGCAATTCCTCCGGCGCGAAGGGCTTGGACAGGTAATCCATCGCCCCGGCTTTGATGGCTTCTACGGCGAGCTTGGGCGTGGCGTAGGCGGTCAACATCAACGCCGGCAGATCCGGCCATTGGTTGTGGAGTTTGGCCAGGAATTCATACCCGCTCATGCCGCCCAGCCGGGCGTCGGTAATGACCATGAAAAATTCCTCCTGGGCGAGCAAATTCAGCGCTTCCTCGGCCGACTCGACGGTCCGCGCAGAATAATTTTCGCCCTGCAACACCGTCTGGAGGGACAGACGCATGTTCTTCTCGTCATCAACGACGAGCACGGGTGGCAGCAATACGCTCATGGGATCATTGGGCTGGCTTCAGCAATGCTTTCGCCGGAAAGATTAATGTAAATTTCGCACCTTTTCCAAGCTCGGATTCGACGCGCACGGAACCACCATAGAGTTCGACATTGTGCTTCACGATTGCCAGGCCCAGGCCCGTTCCCCGATCCTTGGTGGTGTAATACGCCTCGAAAATCCGGCCGATCTTGTCCGGGGCAATGCCCGGGCCGTCGTCGCGTACGGAAATTTCGACTGCCTGGTCGCGGTGCCTGGTGGCGGTCACAGACACATTTCCCCGCTCCTCGAGCGCCTCTCGCGCATTGAGCAAAAGGTTGGTGAGCGCCTCGGACAAATGAGCCCGTTGCATCAGCAAGGGTGGAAAACCGTGACCAAATTTGCGATGAACGTGAATCCCGGTGGGAACGGCGGGGGGAAACACCTGCGTCAGGACCTTTTCAAGTTCCTCAATGACCTGGAGTTTTTCGACGTGCCCTTCGCTCAATTTGGCATAACCCATGATTTGGGTAATGACCTGGTCGGCGCGGGCAACTTCCTCCTGGATGATGCCGATTTGCTGGACCACCTGGGTATTGGTAGCGAGGGTTTTTTGCAGGGAAAAGGCGGCATTGTTGATGATGGCCAGCGGATTTTTGATTTGGTGCGCGAATTCGGCGGCCAGGCGGCCGGCGGAATGCAATTGTCCCTCGCGCAAGGCAAATTCACGGGCTTCCTCCAATGCCCGGCGTTGGCGTTCGGCCAGCACTTGCACGCCATAACAGCAGGCCGTCAGGAGCCACAGGATCAAAACCCGCGGCAAATCGGGTCCGCTGGCATTTTCCGGCGGCATCGAACTGTAAGGCAGGTCGCTCACGCGAATCGGTCGGCTGGTCCGCATGCGGTTCGTGCCGGGGACGGATTCGACCAGATTGGTGTTGGTGATGGCCCGGAAGGCGATCGGTGGCAGGGAACCTGAGGTCGGGTCCGGCACATTGGCGTACAATATGCCTGCGCTCAGATAAAACAGGCTCAACAAGAGGTTCAACGTGATTTGCGGCGTGGCCAGGGGAATGCTGATGGCGTTCAGCACGATCAAGCCGGGAAACAACCAATAAGTGGAACTGTCAAAACCACCGGTCAGGAACATCAATTCCGCCACAAAGATGCCGTCCAGCAATCCCAGCAGGAATACGAGCCATTGGAAAATTCCGGGCGGAAACCGGCGCCAAAGCATCAGCACGACCGCCGCCGCAACATTGCAGCCCACGTAAATCTGGAAGAACCGTTGCAACGTTTCCTGCACCACCCAGCGGACGGTCAACTCTTCGGGCACCCAGCCGCCGTAAAACAGGTAGTAGAGTGCGACGGCGATGACTCCCGCCTTGACCGGAAGGACCATGTGCAGTTGCACGGTCACAATCCGTTCGGCCTGCTGCGGCGGTTCCGCCGGAGGAGCTTCCAGCAGCTTGGGCAGTCCTTTGAAAGTTTGCCAATCCAGGAATTTCATGGGCAGGACCGCGCGGGCCTGGGTCTCAGGCCAGCAGTTTCAAAGCCCGTGTGGCTACCTCTTCCACCGGCCACATCCGGCCAATACCTTCATAACCGCATGAAAGCATGCCTTCATCCGGACCGATGAATTCAACGCCGCGCGCCTTCAGGGTCTTGACATTCTGTTGCGTGGCCGGGTGCAACCACATCTTGCCATTCATGGCCGGGGCCAGCAAAATTTTCGCCTTCGGATTCAGGGCCAGCGCAATGCAGGTCAAGGCATCATCCGCCAAGCCGTTCGCCAGCTTGGCGATGATATTTGCCGTTGCCGGGGCAATCAGCAACAAGCCGGCCGCGTCGGCGGCCTCGATGTGCGTCGGTTTCCAGCCTTCTTCCTCATCATATAGATCCGTGATGACCGGATGACGCGAGAGGACCTTGAACGGCAAGGGCGTGATGAACCGCTGCGCGTCGGCGGTCATCACGACGCGCACGTTGCATTTTTGTTTGTGGAGAAAACTTGCCAGATCCGCCGCCTTGTATGCGGCGATGGAGCCGGTCACGCCGAGGATGATGTTTTTGTTCATATCAACCGGGTTGCCTGTTACGTGCGCTCAGTAATGGCCGGGAATGGGTCTTGACGCAACATGGAATATGCCAGGGTCTGGCTTAAAATTCCGGCGGTTGCGCCCGGGTGGCGCGCATTTTCTCCGCCTCGACGATCGCCAGCATCTGCCGCAAATCCTCCGGGATGGTCGAGCTGATCAGCAGGTAATCGAAATGGCTCCATTGGGCGATTTCCTTCCGGGCCACTCCGAGCCTTCTTTCGATTTCCTCCGCCGCGTCCGAAGCGCGTTTTTTCAGCCGCTCTTCCAGCACCCGGATGGAGGGTGGAGTCAAAAAGACCGTGACCAGCGCCGGTTTCAATTCCGGCTCCGCTTCCATGCGGCTGCGGATCGTCGCCGCGCCCTGCACGTCTATGTTCAGGAGAACGTCCCGCCCCAGGCGCAATTTATCCAGCAGTTCAGAGCGTAAAATGCCGTAACTGCGGCCAAAAACCGTTGCATGCTCGAGGAACTGGCCGGCCTGCACCCGCGCCTGGAATTCCTCCGGATCAAAGAAATAATAATCGATCCCGTTCCTTTCACCCGCGCGCGGCGTCCGGGTGGTGCAGGTGACCGCGCGCGTCATGTCCGGGCGGGCGGCGAGCAGTTGCTGGCACAGTGTTGTCTTCCCGCCGCCGGAAGGAGCGGAGATGACAATCAAAAGCGAAGATTTTTTTGGCTCAGACATCCTTCGTCATTCAACATTTTGCGCCTGCTCGCGAAACTTCTCCAGTTCCGCCTTCAAGGTCACGACCTCACGCGAAATCAGCGCGTCATTGGCTTTGGAACCGATGGTGTTGACCTCTCGGTTCATTTCCTGCGCCAGAAAATCCAGCGTCCGGCCCACCGGCTCCTTGGATTTCCGGCAGTCCTCGAACTGCTGGAAATGGCTTTGCAACCGGGTCAATTCCTCTGAAATGTCCGAACGATCGGCGAACAACACGATTTCCTTCAACAGCCGTTCGTCATCCGGCGCCGGCGATTCCAAGCCGGCGTTCTTGATGCGCTCGATGAGCTGCTGGCGGTAACGTTCCGCCGTCTGGGGCGCCTGTTTCTGAATCCGCACGGTACACTGCCGCATGATCCCGGTGCGGGCGGCCAGATCCTGGGACAGATGCGCGCCTTCGCGTTCGCGCATTTTCACCAACGCTGCCAGGGCCTGCTTCAATGCTTTTTCGACCACCGGCCAAAGGTCGTCGGCGCTGACCAGTTCCTCGTCTGATTGAAACACCCCGGGCGCGCGGACCAGCTGGTCTAGCGTTACCTTGTCGGCCAGTTTGAGCTGTTTGGCCAGCCGGTTGAGTTCGGCGGTGTAGGCTTTGGCCAGCGGCAGATTGATGTGGGCACGCGCCGACTGTTTGCCTTCGGCGGTGTGGATGGAAATCCGGGCCGTCACGCGTCCGCGCGCGATGTCGTGGTTGATCGCGTCGCGCACCGGGGTTTCGAGCATTTCCAGTTCGCGGGGCAGGTTTACGGAAATTTCCGTCTGCCGGCGGTTCACGGCACTGAGTTCCGCGGTGATTTTGAAGCCGTCCCGCGCACTCTCGCCGCGGCCGTAGCCCGTCATGGATTTCATCCGGCGTAATATGCGAAAATCCCCCGCCGCAGGCGAATAGATTTTGTTCGCAATTAACCGTAACTGGCAATCTAACAACTGTTCAACAAAATAATGACTTCATGGATCAAACTGAGGCGACAAGGAATATTCTATCGGGATCAGCTATGCATTCGGCTCAACACATCCAGCAGCAGATTGATATTGCCCGCGGAAAATAATCAGTCGAACGAGCTCGGTCGAGAGAACCCCCTGCGCCTTTTCAGTTTGGTTTTTCACCTGCGAAAACTTGAGGGCTTGCCGGAATTCCTTCGCGGCAGTCCTTCAAACAAACTCGAAATCCACGTCGGGAAAGGTCCTGGTCCGGCGCCGGTCATTCGTCAGGTGCGGAAGATTCAACACCGCTGCTTGCGCGCGGATGAAAAAATCCGGCAGCACCGGATCGTCGGAATCTTTGCGGCGATATTGGCGGAACGCCATGCCGGCGCGCCAGGTGGCATCGGAATCCAGCGGAATTTTTTCAAAATCGCGCAAATCCTCCTCCACGGCCTCGCGGGTGCGTCCGCCCGCCGCGAGTTCACCATAAGTCACGGAACTGACCGCGAGCCGTCCGCGTTGCGCCCAATGTTCAATGGTCTTCAGGCAGGCGCGATGTTGCGGATGCTTCTTGTCCAGCCAGGCGACAATCACCGAGGTGTCCACGAGAATCATGGGCGGGTTCTCCGCAATAATTCTTCACCGGAAATGTCTCCGTCCCAGGTTCCGGCGCGGGCGCGGAGGTGTTCCACAATGGCATTCCGTGCCGCCGGGTCATGCCGGACATAATTTGCCGCGGCTGCGCGCAAAACCTCGGTGGGATTGGTTTTGGCGGCACGTGTCTTGGCGCGGAAATCCCGCGCCAACGATTTGGGCAGACGAATGGTCAGCGTCTCTGTCATACATGAATTGTAACACGACCAGGCAAGGGGTCAAGCCTGCAGTAATTTCAATGCCTGCCGGAAATCCTTCGGCAACGGGGCTTCAAAACTCATTTCCTTTTTTGTGCGGGGATGGATGAAGGCCAGCTCGCGCGCATGCAGCATGACGCGGGGCGCGGCGTAGTTCGTCAATTCCTTCAGCCGGGCATTCTGCCGCCCCCCGTAGGTTTCGTCACCCACCAGCGGGTGGCCGATGAACTGAAAATGCACGCGCACCTGGTGTGTCCGGCCGGTGTGGATTTGCGCCTCGACGAAAGTGGCCGAATTCAATCGTTCCAGCATGCGGTAGCTGGTGTGTGCGGCCCGACCGGAACTGTCATTGCGCACGGCCATGCGTTTGCGATGCGACGGGTGGCGCGCAATGGCCGCACGGATTTCGCCGGATTCCCGCGCGAGTTCGCCGCACACAATCGCGTTGTAAATTTTTTCGACCCGGCGTTCCGCAAACTGGGCCGATAGCGCGAGGTGCGTCTCGTCGTTTTTGGCCACCACGAGGCAGCCGCTGGTTTCCTTGTCGAGCCGGTGCACGATGCCGGGCCGGGCCACGCCGCCGATGCCGCTGAGCGACCCCCGACAATGGTGCAACAGGGCGTTGACGAGGGTGTGCTCCTCGTGTCCGGCGGCGGGATGCACCACCAGTCCGGCAGGTTTGTTCAGCACGAGCAGCGATTTGTCCTCGAACAGGATGTCGAGCGGGATTTCCTCCGGCTGCGCTTCGGCCGGCCGCGCTTCCGGCCAGTGGATTTCAATCTGTTCCCCGGCCCGTGGACTGTGTGTAGGTTTGACCACCCTGCCGTTGACGCGGATATGGCCCTGTTCAATCAGTCGTTGCCAGGCGCCCCGCGAGGCGGCGGGAAATTTTTCACGCAGAAAGGTATCGAGCCGCCCGGCGGGGATCGATTTTTCGACGGTGAAGTTTTCGATATGCGCGGGCATGCTTTTAGCGTGACCGGCGACCGATGACCGCCGGCAAGCAACCGGGCCCGGTTGGCGGCGGGAATTTTTTCGTGTCACTCGTCACGTGTCCCCGGTCACCTGTTTGGGTGTGTGCTCGGTTTTCCAGGTGATGATAAAGATCAATCCGACCCCGGTGCAAATGGCGGTGTCGGCGACGTTGAAGGCGGGAAAACCGATGGTGTTGCCATTGCGCTGTTGCAGGTAAAAATAGAGAAAATCCACGACAGCGTGGCGGCTGGGCAGCAGGCGGTCGGTGAGGTTGCCGGCGATGCCGCCGAAAATCAGGCCGAAAGCAATCTGGCCGGAGAGCGTATGTGAACTGAAGTGGTGGCGGGTGAGATACAGCGCGACGAGCGCAAACGCGGCGACCATGGCCAGCGCGGCGTTGTTGCCGCTGAACTGGCTCCACGCCGCCCCGGTATTGCGCCATTGCACCAGTTTGAAGAAACCGGGAATGACGCTCGTTTCCTCATCCAGGTTCAGGGTGTGCAGGACGAGCCATTTGGTGAATTGGTCGATGGTGAGCACCACCAGCGCCAGCGCGGCAATCCCGCGGTTGGATTTCTGAAAAATGTTGTTGGTCCCGGACACCGGGACAGTTTCGAGTTTCAAGTTTCAACTTTCAAGCCCGAACGGGGTTCAAAATCAAAGCGCCCGGCGGCCGGCCCCGGCCGGGACAACTTTGGACTTTGGACTTTGGTCGGAAATGACTATGCTTCGGCATGGCGCTGGTGCGCATCTTGGTGGACGGCTACAGTTTGTTGCACAACTGGGCGGAACTGGCGCCCGGCCTTCCGCGCCATTCGGCCCGGGCGCGGGAAGAGTTGATTCATGTGCTGACCCGGTATCATGACGCGACCGGCACGCCGATCACCATTGTTTTCGACGGTTCCGGCGCGCCGGCCGGAACCCCGTTGCCGGAGTCAAATCGCGGGGTGGAAGTCTTGTTTTCGCGCGCAGGTCAGACGGCTGACGACATCATCGAGCGCGCGGCGCACCGGTTCAGCGCTTACGGCGAAGCCATGGCGGTCACGGACGACATCGCCGAGCGCGAAACGGTTTCGGGCCTGGGCGGCCTGGCCACCAGTTGCGCGAATTTCATCCGCATGGTGGAAACGGCACTGACGGAAATGCAGGATGAATTGCGGAATTACAATCGCGCGGAACGGAACCGTTTTAATCGAACCTGATGACCCGATTTCAAATGAAGGCCTGGCAACAAATTCGGACAATACGCGGGACCTGGCTGCTGCTGGCCTGGTTCGGCGGAATGGCAATCGTTCCGGGGTTGCCGGCGCAGCCGGCGGCGCGGAAACTGGACAACCGTTTTCTGCTGGTTTTCGATACGTCGGCGGAAATGAAGCACCGCGTGGCGGCGGTGCAAAATACGCTGAATACCATTCTGGCAACCAGTGCGAATGGCCAGTTGCATTCCAACGACAGCATCGGGGTATGGACCTTCGACCAGCAGTTGGAGACGGGGCAGTTTCCTTTGCAACGCTGGAATCCCGATCATGCGGCCCAGGTTCTATCAAACATCAACACGTTTGTCGTCGGCCGACGATACACAAAAAAAACCACCTTCGATGCGCTGATGCCGCTGGTGAACCAGGTGGTGGGCGGTTCGGAACGGCTGACGGTGGTCATTTTTTGCGACGGATACGGAGAGATGAACGGAACGCCATACGACCAGGGGGTCAATCAATTGTTCCAGCAACGGCAGGGTGAACGGCAAAAGGCCCAGCAGCCTGTTGTGATTGTATTACACTCCCAACTGGGCCAGTTTGTGGATTGCGTGGTGAGTTTTCCCCCTCAACCGGTGAGTTTTCCTGAATTTCCACCCTTACCGGTGCCGCCGCCGGCGCCCAAGGTGGTCCCGCCGCCGCCGCGTGCCGTCGTCCCGCCGCTCATTATTATCGGTACACCCGTTACCAATCGTCCGCCGCCGCCCGCGCCGCCGGTTCCGGTGCCGGTCCCGGCGCCGTTGCCGACCAATGCACCGTTGCCGGCGGCAAATCCAACCGCGGCGCCGCCAGTTGCCCCCGAGGTAAAACCGCCGGAGGAAATGCCATTAACCCGGCCGGACGGCGCGCCACCCCAGCTTAAAATCGATGCGGAGCTGTTGCCGCGGACGAATGCCGTCAATGTCCCGGCTGAAAATTCCGGATTCAACCGCGCCGAGGCTTTTGCCATCGGGGCAACCTCTTTGCTGGTGGGTGGCCTGGTGGTGTTCCTGTTTGGCCGCGCCCGGCCGCCAAAAAAGGGATGATTCCGCCCGTGACTTTTGGCCGCGGCTCTGGAAAATTCATTCTCATGAAAGCACGGATTTACCTTTTGGTCGTTGTCCTTGCCGTCAGCGCCAGTCTGATTTCGGCATGGGCCCAGGAAGCCAAAACCAACGGCGCGCCGGTTGCCGGTGAATCTGCCGCTTCGCCGCCATCCAGTGTACCGGCAACATCCGCGCCGGCGGCGCCAAAACCGGCGGCCGGCGGAATCCCGGTGGCGGCCAATCCCGCTCCGGTTCAACCCAAAGTTAATTCATCACCGCGGATGTCCTCCGAAACCGCCGGCCCCAGCCACAAGGAGACCGCGACCAATCCGCCGCCGCCGGTCGTGCCCGCGCCTGAAGCCCCAAAACCGCCGGAGGAAGCGTCCTCCAATGCCGCTTCATCCGAAACCGAGAACACGTCGGCGGCAACGCCATCTGCCAGTGTTCCGGCTCCGGAAGGTTCGGGCCTTGACCGTAAAACCACCCTGATCATCGGGGCGGCAATTTTGGTGATTGCCGGCGGGCTGGCGTTTTTCATGTGGCGGCGCGCGAGCCTGAGCTCTCACGGCAGTCTGATTTCGAGCGCTTTGAGCCTGACCAAATTTGATGAGAAAGCCGACGATAAGGCTGACGATAAAAACGAGGATAAAGCCGGGGAAAAGGGCGAAACGGGCACCGAAATGACCAGCAAGGCGGAGGTTGAGCCCAAGAAAGAGGAGAAAATATTTCCGCCGCCGATGAATTGAAGGATGAATTCCGCGCGTGACTTTTGGCCGCGGGTCTGGAAAATTCAGGGTCCATGAAAATTTTCAATTTAATTTGCGCCATTGTTTTTGTCGCCGGCCTGGTGACGGCTTTGGCTGACGAAACCAAAACCACCACCAATAACGCCTCCATGAGCACTCCTGCAAATACCAACGAAGTTGCCGTCATCACCACCACCGAAGGCACGATGGTCATTGAATTCTGGCCTGACGTCGCGCCCAAAACCGTCGAGAACTTCAAAACGCTGGCCAACAAGGGCTTTTACGACGGCACCTGTTTTCACCGGGTCATCAAGGATTTCATGATTCAGGGCGGTGATCCGTTGACCAAGGATCCGGCCAAGGAAGACCTATGGGGTACGGGCGGCCCGGGCTACCAGATCAAGGCGGAATTCAATGACCACTCGCACGTGCGTGGCGTCATTTCCATGGCGCGTTCGAATAATCCCGATTCCGCCGGCAGCCAGTTTTTCATCTGCCACGGCAACCCGACCTTCCTCGACCATCAATACACCGCGTTTGGCAAGCTGATCAAAGGCGACGAGGTGCTGGAAAAAATCGCCACCACGCCCACCCATCCGCAGGACCGTCCCAACAAACGCATTGGTGTCATCAGCATCAAAATCCTCTCGCGCGACGCGGTGAAGTGAATTTGTGGCCGGGCCGTGCTGCGGCGCGGCCTGGATTAACTTTGGGCGGCGCGGCAGCGCCGCCCGACCATTTCATGGAAACGTCTGAACTGGCCCAGGTTCTGGTCGCCCTCGGGTGCCCGGCGGAAAAATCCACCGAAATGGCGGCGCAGCTGGACAAGCGCGCCCGGCAGCTGGCCGCCCAAAAAGGCCGCAGTTACGAGGAAGCGCTGCAACATCTGGTCAACCTGATGAAACAGGGCTGGGCGGCGTCGGGAAAAGGGCTTTGAATTTGTGATTTACGATTTACGATTGACGCACTGGTTTTGACCGTCGTTGATTCCTTTGTCGCGTATATCGTATATCGTAAATCAAAAATGATCAGGCCTTGGAAAAAAGTGCGTTCGACGCCGTTCGGCAATTTCCGCATCTTCAAACTGCGCTCGGATGTAAAAATTTCGCCGCGCACGGGCCAGGAACACGAGTTTTACATCCTCGACAGCGTCAACTGGGTCAATATTGTCGCCGTCACGCCCGACCAGCAGCTGGTGATGGTGGAGCAATATCGCCACGGATCGAACACCGTGGAGCTGGAAATTCCCGGTGGTTTGATGGACGCGGGCGAGACGGATCCGGTGGCCGCTGCTGGGCGCGAACTGCGTGAGGAAACCGGCTACGAAGGGGAAAAGGCGCGTGTGCTGGGGCGCGTCTGGTCGAACCCGGCCATCCTGAGCAATCTCACTTACACCATTCTGATTGAAAACTGCCGGTTGAAACACAAGGTGAAATTTGATGGCGGCGAGGACTTGGTGACCCGGCTTGTGCCCATGGCGGAAATCCCGAAACTAGTGGCCGACGGAACCATCAGCCACTCCCTGGTTGTCGTGGCGTTATACCACTTCGATTTGTGGCAGCGGGGATTGAAGAAAGGCATCTGATCCGGTGCCCATCTTTTTGGAATGCCAACGTTGCACGGCCTGTTGTCGCTGGCCGGGGCAGGTGCGTTTGGCGGATGCGGAAATCACGCGGCTCGCGGCCTTCAAGGGCATCAGCGAACATGAATTCATCCAGCAATTCACCCGCTTGCGTTGGGATCGTGGCGGACTGGCGTTGCGGGAACAACCGGATGGCGCCTGTATTTTTCTGGAAGGCAACGATTGTGCGGTCCAGCCGGTCAAGCCGCAGCAATGCCGCGAGTTTCCCAATCTCTGGAATTTTCCCGGCTTCGAAAAAATCTGCCACGCGATTCCACGCGAAGTCAGCGCCGCGGAATACGAACGTCGCGTCGCCCAAATCAGGTTGACGGGAAATGAGCGGCGTGAATCGTTGAATCGTTAAACCGGTGCCGCTCGGAAACAATTCAACGATTTAACCATGTAACGTTTCATCCCAGATTCACCGGGTCGATGTCCACCGTCAGGGAAACGTCTTCGGGCAAGGCCAGTGACTGGACGATTTTGGCCAGGGCCTGACTCAGTTTGGTCATCGCGCGGGTGCGAAGCATGATTTGATAGCGATAAAACTGTTCCGCGCGCAGCAACGGTGCCGGCGCCGGCCCGGCGATGATTAAATCTTTGAAGTCGGTAGAGCGCGTCACTCCGTGCGCGCCGTCGTTGGTTTGCGTGTGAGTGGCGGGCAGGGGACTGCCCGCCCTACCTTTTGATTCACCCGTTTGCAGTTTTTTTTCCAGCTCGCGTTTCAAATGGTCGGCGCTGAATTTCACCTTGTCCTCATTGCGGCCTTTCAAGGTTAGCAACGCCACACGGCTGGCAGGCGGATATTTCAATTGCTCGCGGAATTCTATTTCCTGGTCATAAAAGCCGGTGAAATCGTGCCGGCGCGCGAATTGAATCGCCGGATGGAACGGTGAGAACGCCTGCACGAACACCTCGCCCTCGACGTCGCCGCGACCGGCCCGCCCGGCGACCTGGGTGAGCAACTGGAAAGTGCGTTCGCCGGCCCGAAAATCCGGCTGATGCAGCGCAAGGTCGGCGTAAATGATGCCGACGAGTGTGACATTCGGGAAATGCAGCCCTTTGGCAATCATTTGCGTGCCGACCAGGATATCGGTCTTGCCCGCGCGAAAATCACCGAGCACCTTCCGATAATCGTCCTTGCGTTTCATGGTGTCGGCATCCATGCGCCGGACGCGCGCGTGCGGAAAAAGTTTGGCGAGCGCTTCCTCGACCTTTTGCGTGCCGGTGCCGGCGTAGCGGATGGCCGGATTCTTGCATTTCTCATTCGGGCAAACGGACGGGACCTTTTCATTGTGGCCGCAGATGTGGCAGGAAAGCCTTTGGTCGATGCGATGGTACGTGAGCGGCAGGCTGCAATTCGGACACTGCGCCACATAACCGCATTTGGGGCATTGCAACGAGGTCGAATAGCCGCGCCGGTTCAAAAACAGGATCGTCTGTTCTTTGCGTTCCAGCCGTTGGGTGATGGCTTCCTTAAGTTGCGGCGAAAAGATCGGGATGCCCTTCTCCTTGTGCGCGGCCTGGCGCATGTCCACCACGCGCACGTGCGGCATTTTCTGGTCATCCACCCGTTCCGGCAATTCCAGCAACGTGTACTTGCCCTTTTTGCAATTATAATAACTCTCCATGGACGGCGTGGCCGAGCCGAGCACGACAACGGCGTTTTCCATCTGGCCGCGCATGATGGCCACGTCGCGGGCGTGGTAGCGCGGCGCCTCCTCCTGCTTGTAGGTGTGCTCGTGTTCCTCGTCCACAATGATGAGGCCGAGCGGTTCGACGGGCGCAAAAATGGCCGAACGCGCGCCGATGACGATGCGGGCCCGGCCCTGGCGGATTTTGTGCCATTCGTCATGGCGTTCGCCGGCGGACAGGTGGCTGTGCAGCACGGCGACGAGCGTCTGGAGTTTGCCGGAATTGAACCGGGCCTTGAACCGTTCGACCGTCTGCGGCGTGAGGGAAATTTCAGGTACGAGCACGATGGCGCCCTGGCCTTGTTCCAGCGCGTGGGCCAGCGCCTGGAGATAAACCTCGGTCTTGCCGCTGCCGGTGACGCCATGCAAAAGAAAGGTCGAGGATGGAGGATGGAGGATGGAGGATGGGCTGGCTTTTCCATTTTCCAGCTTCGATCTTCCATCCTCGCGGCGATCCATTGCCTCGATGATTTTTGCCAAAGCCGTTTCCTGGGCCGGATTCAACGGCAGCGGCTGTGACGGCAGGATGTGTTCGCGGGCATAGGGATCGCGTTCGGAAATCTGCGGGGCAATTTCAATCAAGCCGCGGTCTTCCAGCTTGCGGACGGTCGCCGCGGTGGTTTCACAAAGTTCAACCAGTTCCTGCAACGGCAATTCACGCCGTTCCTCGATGACATTCCAGACCGCCTGCTGCCGTTTCGGCAGCTTCGGAAATTCACCGGCCGGCGGCAAGGCGCGGACAAACAGCCGTTCGCGCCAGCCGGACTCCTCCTTGCGCACAGCCTCGGGCAGCACGCTTTTGAGGGCCGTCTCCGGCGCACAACAGTAATAATCGGCGATCCAACGCGCCAGTTTCAGGACTTTCGGCGTGACGAGAGTCTGGGCGCCGATGACCTTGAGAATGGGTTTGAGCCGGGCATGGGCCGATTCCTCGGCTAGCGCGGTGACCACGCCCAAAACCTTCCGGGGGCCGAAAGGCACCTGCACCCGGCTGCCGACATCAATTTGTGCCGCCAACCCGGGCGGAATCAAATAATCGAACTCCTTGCGAAGCGCGATTTCGAGGCTGACGCGGGCAATCATGGAGTTGAAGGTTGAGGGTTGAGAGTTGGGTGTCAAGCGCCGCCCGGACCTGACCCGGCGCGTGAGGCCGGGCTCACCCTCCGCCGGGGAGTCAATCGCGTGTGATGGCGCGCAGTTCGGCTTCGAGTTCCTTCCGCAATTCGTCGCGTCCGGGATCGGTTGTCTCACGCGGCACCCGGATGGCCCGCCCGACGCTGATCTCGCAACGTGCAAACGGCAGCGGAATCTGGAAGCGATCCCAGCTGTTCATGCGCACTTTCCATTTCAGGTTCATCGTCACGGGCACAATGGGAAGACCCGTCACCTGGGCCAATGACATGATGCCGTCCTGGACCTGATAACAGGGTCCGCGCGGGCCGTCGGGCGTGATGGTCAGGTCGTGGCCCCGTTCCGCCCAGGTCGTCAGCTCCAACAAAGCCTGCGGTCCACGCCGGCTGGAAGACCCGCGCACCGGTTGCACGCCAAATAATTCCAGGATGCCGGAGAGGAAGGCGCCGTCCTTGCTCGCGCTGACCAGGGCGGCCATGCCGGCGCCGGAGTTGTGTGGCCGGCGATAGCGTTCGAGGACCATGACGCAGGATGCCAGCCGGTTGTGCCAGATGCAAAAAATCACCGGCGCCGGCGCGTCCGGCGCGAAAAATTCCGAAGGAGCGCGCAACCGGCAACGAACCGTGGCCAGGAATACGCGCAAAGAGACGAACACGGCGAACGCGCCAAGGCGTTGATACCATTTTGCCGAATGCGGCACGATCACGCCGGACTTCCGGCGTTTCGCCGGCGGAACCGGCTGGGGAGGCTTTGAACTCGTTTCCGCCATCAGCTCCCTTTTTTGAGGCAGGTGCGCACGAGGTCTTCCACGGTTGCCTTCGCGCCCAGCAATGCTTGAGCGGCGCGGACGGCATCGTGCGCTTCCACCTGTTTGAAGCCGAGTGCCATCAGCGCCAGGACGGCATCATTGATTTTCTGGTCGTCGGGCGAGAGCGTCCGTTGCGCGCTGGCCGCTTCCCACGCGCCAGCCGCGCCAATTTTGTCACGCAATTCCACGATCATGCGCTCGGCAGTTTTTTTGCCGACGCCGGAGATTTGGGAAAGCGCCTTCACGTCGCCGCCAGCCACCGCGCCGCGAAAGGCGGTCACTGCAATGCCGCTCAGGATGTTCAGGGCAATTTTCGGCCCGATGCCTGAAACGGTATGGACGAGCAACCGGAACAGATCGCGCTCGGCCGCGGTCATGAAACCATAGAGCGTATGGGCATCCTCGCGGATGACGAGCTGCGTCAGCAGCTTTACCGGGCTGCCCGGTTGCGGCAGCTTGTCGAACGACGAAAGTGGAATGAGCGCTTCGTAACCGACCCCGTTTACGTCCACGACCACCTGGGTGGGCAGCGCCTCAACGAGTTTGCCCTGGAGGAAGGTGATCATATCCCCATGCCCCCCATACCGCCGAGGTGTTCATGGGGGCCGACGTCGTCCATCTGCTGCTTGAATTCGTTTGTCCGTTTTTCTTCCGCGTCCGATTGTTTTTTCAATAGCGCAATTTGTTCATCGGTGAAAAGAAGTTCTTTCGGCAATGGCTTTTCGCAAACGCCACAAATTTTGTCTTTGCGGCTGTAAATGGGTGCCTGGCAATAGGGACAACGGAATTCCATAAATCTAAATTCTCTTCAGCGGTGTCAGAGGGTAACGCGCATTTCCCTGCGCATGTGCCAATGCCAGTGCCAGCGCATCCGCGGCATCGGAAGCGGGCGGTTTCGGCAGGTTCAACAGGCGCTGGACCATTTTGGCGACGGCGGATTTCTGCGCCGCACCGTAACCGACAACGGCCTGTTTCACCTTGCGCGGCGCGATTTCAAAAATCTCCAGACCGGCATCGGCAATGGCCGCGAGTGCCGCGCCGCGCGCTTCGCCCATGATGAGCGCGGTCTGCAGGTTTTGCGCGTAAAAAAGTCCTTCAATGGCGCAAACCGTGGGGCGATGTTTTCTGATGACTTCGCCCAATTCCCGGAAAATTTTTACCAGGCAACGGGATCGTTCCCAGCCGGCCGGGCAGGTGATGGTTCCATGCACCAGGGCCAGGGGATGAGGTTTGGCCAGACGGATGACCCCAAAACCGGTGCCCCTCAGCGACGGGTCCACGCCGAGAATGATACCATCCGCACCGGCAACCGGGCTTAAGGCTGAGGAAAAAACCGGCGAGGCTCTGCGCGGGGTTGCGCCACCGAGACGCTCCTGCATTTGTTCAAATTGCTGCCGGGTGATGCCCACAAATTGATGTTGCCAGCGGCGGGCGGGCGGCAAAAGGAAAAACGCCGGGACTTAAGCCGGCTCTCCGGCATTTGCGGATAAAATCAACGAACGGTCAATGCCGCAGACCGGAACCTGGACTGTAACCGGAACCATTGCCGGGATTGTTCGGATACTGGTTCTGGTTTGAAGATCTGGGCGCTGAGGCGGGCTGGCTGGGTTGTGGGGGTTGCGGAGCCGGCGTGGCAGGTGCGCTGTAGTGGTTGGCTCCCGACGAGCCCGGTTGTCCCTGGCTGGGAGCCGGTGTGCTGGCCGGAGGCGTTCCGGAATGATAGGGATTGGACGGTGCCGGCTGCGGCGGACGCGATTGTTCCCATCCTCGCGGGGAATAAGTCCGGTTGTCATGGCTTGGCGCCGGGGAAACAGGCGTCGGCGATGAATTGTAATTGGCCGGAACGGAGGGGTGCTGCGGCGGAATATGGATCGCGTTGTTGCCATCCTGCGGTCGGTGTGGGGTCACAATGGGAACGGTTGTCGGTCGCATCGGTTGCGGGGCATATCCCGACCGATTGTCGGCCGGCGGACGGGGATGGTTTTGGCCTGAAGACCAGGGCTGTGCCGGATGACTCACAAACAGCGTGCCGCCGTCGTGGCTGAGTTGATCGCCATGCTGACCGTGTCCGGGTATCGGGGAAATTTCCCGGATGGCAACCGGCCGGATGGTGGTCCGGGTGAAGGTGGAAATATGTTCCGGATCAATTCCCCGATTGGCCAGGGTCCGGCCTTGCCCATTGAAATTGTTGACGATGGTGGTCTGGTTGAAAACCTGCGTAATCTGCCCGGGCGACACACAATGGCGGCGTGGATGCGGATCGCAAAAAAATTGGGTTGGCACGAAGGCAAAACAGCTTGGGTTCAAACCCCAGTTGAACCCGACACTGACCGAGGCTCCGCGATAAAAGAACCCGATGCCGGCCCGGTAGGTGGCGAACGGCGGCAGCGGTGCCCAGCCGCAGTAGCCGTTCGACTGTCGCCAGGTCACCCACGACGGACCCCAGACCGTGTCCGGTGTCCAGCACCAGCCCATGCCGGGGTGTTGAAACCAGCGGCCATAATGGAACGGCGCCCAACCCCAGGAATAATCCGAATACCAGTACCAGCCGCAGTCGGTATAGACCCAATGGCCATGATCACAATACGGTTGCCAGGCGGGGTTATAAACACACACGCTGGGCCGCCAACACCGCCCATAGCCGTTCACATAGATCCAACTGCCGTAAGGCGCGAGTGTGTCGTTAAAATAAGTCGTGGTTACCTCCGTGGGCGGCGGACCCGGCTGGTCCGTGGGCGGTGGCGGCATCGTTTCCGCGTTGGTATCGGGCGCGGGCGGTGGGGGCTGGCTGGGCGGCGGATACGAGGTCGCGGTCATTTGTTGCTGCAACACCTGGTCGCGCTGCATCATGGCGGTGATGATTTCGTTCGGCAGGCCGAGGTCCCGCAGATAAATGATCTTGTCTGAATCCAGATTGAACGTGCCGCTGGAATTGGTGACATAGCTGAGAATGATGCTTTGATCCACGCCGGCCTGGGTGAGCTGGACGACCTGGCCGAGCGGGCTGGTCGGATAAATGTTCGGCGGCAAATCACCGGTACCAGCCGGATTATCCGGCGGAGGCGGGGGCGGATCGGATGGGATCTGGTCCTGGGCTCGCGAGGACAAACAAGCTCCGGCCAACAGAATCGCCAGCGCAATTTTCGGAAGGCACCGTTTGAAGAATTCGACTTTCATGGTGGAATGGCCGGTCATTCCGGCTGTTTTCAAATATAACATAAGTAAGAGGGATTAGTTGCGGAAAATGTTCCGGCGGCAACGGCGGAAATGGTACCCCCATCCCGAATTGAACGGGAATCAACGGTTTAGGAAACCGCTGCTCTATCCATTTGAGCTATGGGGGCATCCGCCAAGCGATCGGTTTCAGCCGTTAAAATAACGCGCTTTCCGCAATTGTCATTCCGAAAGCATGATGGAAGGCCAGATTACAGTTGGCGGAATCTTTTGTCCAAAGGGCTCTGATGGCAATCCGGTGTTTAGAACGATGGAGCGGATCTCTATCGGGTTTCCACAAATTCCGGTTCGTAAGGTCCGAGAGGAAACCCGTCCTCGTAGTCCTGGTCGTGGAGGATGCTGTGAGAATG
>Ga0265337_1000100_pt1 | contig 42320 bp, 24 predicted proteins | sample 42122metaG_FD_192441 | JGI IMG/M metagenome (GOLD analysis project Ga0265337, IMG submission 192441) | Rhizosphere microbial communities from Carex aquatilis grown in University of Washington, Seatle, WA, United States - 4-21-22 metaG | ecosystem: Host-associated > Plants > Roots > Rhizosphere >... | reverse complement strand
GGCGACGAGCACGGCAAGAATGAAGGCTATCTGGTTCAAAATGGTGAAACAACTACGATTGGCCAGTGGCCGTCTGGTGCGGACACCGTTGGTTATGTGGGACTGGCAATGCTGGACACCACCACCACCCCCGCCAATACCAATTTCGCCTGGCTGCATTTGGAGTTGGATTATACCCAATCCCCCGCGAAGCTGACGGTGATAGATTATGCTTATCAAACCATTGCCAACTCCAATATTTATGCTGGCGAAATCGATGCTTTTCCCCCGATCATTAACGCGCCCCCAACCAATCAAACAGTTTATGCTGGCCAAGTCGTAAGCATGTCCGTTAACGCGTCGAGTTTTCCGTTACCGGGATATCATTGGATGTCAGGTACGGTTGGCAGCGGCATTTACACCAACGTGCCTAACGCGGGTAATTTCTTCGGAGCCAACACGTCGACCCTGACGATTTCCAACGTTATACCTGCAAATCAGCTCGATTACATCGTGGTGGCGACCAATAACCTCGGCTCCGCCACCAGCAGTCCCCCAGCGACCTTGACGGTGCTTCCCGCCGGGCTGATAGGACCAGTGCCCCCCCAGCAAGTGATCTATGCTGGTTATCCGGCACAATTCACTGTCACCGACCTGGGCGGTGGAGCGCTAACCAACAGCTGGCAGTTTAATAGCGCCAATCTCAGCAATGGCGGAGTTTACTCCGGTGCCACCACCACCAATCTCGCGATTTCAAGTGTGGCGCCTGCCGATCTGGGCAATTATTCGGCGATTGTCAGGTCGGCTTACGGGTCGGCGACCAGCAGTGTGGCTCCCTTGGGCATAGCGTATCCGGATAGCTCAGTTTATGAGTACGCTGTGCGTGCCTACGGGGCAGTGAACTACTACCGCCTGAACGAAACTTCCGGCACAAATGCCTGGGATTTCATCGGCGGAAAAACGGGCATCTACGGAACCGGCTTCTTCAATACAGATCCGATCTTTGGACAATCCGGACCAACGTCAGCCACGGGCTTCCCTGGATTTGTCAGCACGAATGGTGCGGGGACATTCAGTCAGACTGACACGAACTATATCACGTGTGTCCCTTGGAACTTGAATGCCAACACCGTGACGATAACGGCTTGGATTTATCCGCAATTTAATCAGGGAACCGCCGGCATCGTCTTCACTACCGGCACTGGCACTAACGTTTACGGCATTCGCTATGACGGAACGTACACAAATAGGGATGGTATAAATGATGGTTGCATCGGATATCTCTGGAACAACGATTTTAATGATGGTATCTGGGAATCCGGCATTGCCGCTCCCCATAATCAATGGTCGCTGGTTGCTTTGGCAGTTTCTCCGAACGATGCCACACTCTACATCATCAATGCCAACGGAGTGGAATCTAATACTCATACCTATCCCCACCCTCCGGCGACTTTTAATGCCCCGGTATACATTGGATACTATCCATTGGAGGGGGGCGCTAACTTCAATGGCTATATTGACGAAGTGGCGATATTCAAGTCAACCTTGTCCTCCAACCAGGTTTATTCTCTCTACCAGGCTGCGCTTGGTCAGGCTGTTCCGCCCGCCATCTCGATCACGCCGGGGGTGGGTAACGAGCAGGTTCGGTGGACTGGTGGGTCGCTGCTACAGGCAACCAACCTTTTGGGGCCGTGGATCACCAACACGGCGGCCACCTCGCCTTACACCGTCAGTCCGACGAATCCCCAGCAATTCTTCCGCGCCCAACAATAAGCGGTTCTAAATAAATTCAGGAAGGCGGTTGGAGTAATCCAACCGCCTTCTTTTTCGCGCTTCCGGAATCCACCTTGACCGACGTGTCGCCTTCGGCTTCCCGGAGTATCCCGATGATCTGTTCTTCGCTGTATTGGCTCTTTCTCATAGTTCTGCTGTCTTTCTTTTCGCAGCAGAACTCTCCTTTTGTCACGTCCAGTTTTTTGGGGTCAGGTCACTCGAACTGACCAAACGCTTCGACCTGGATGCCTCTCTCATCTGGGATCGCATCTCCAATCCCAAGATCGGCTTGGACGACGTCCAACCCAAACCGGATGACTTCCGTCTTGTCGTCGGAGTGGGAGCGCATTTTTGAACCGAAGGAATGTGAGAACCCCTCCAAAAAGAAAATAAACCAAGCAAACACTCAAACTATGAAAATAAAACCCATAAAAGGGTTTAACGGGAGGCGAGGGTCGGGTTTTGACTGACAGGCTTCTTGGAATGGCCTTACTTATCTGTCTTTGAACATTGGACTGGCTTGGGGGCGCGTCCGCTCACGGATTGGAGACGACCCCGCAGGGCGAACGTAAGGGCTTTGACCGTGATCTCCGGAGTCAGGAACGGCTTTCCAATCAGATCGTCGCCACCATTGCGACTCATTTGTGCGCGCGCGTCGAAGTCGCTCTGGCCGGTCACAAACACCACCGGCGTGGCGCGATTGGGAACGGTGTTGCGAATTCTTGAGCACAGCTCAAAGCCGTCCATGCCCGGCATCACCACGTCCAGAAAGATCACGTCGTATGGTTTTCCCAGCGTCAGGGCGAGCGCCGCCTCTCCATTTTCCGCGCTTTCCGGCTTTTTAAAAGCCGTTTGCAGGGCGCCAACGAGGGCCCGGCGCGCCACGAGATCATCGTCCACCACCAGCATGTCAATCGGTGGGTTGAGGGCCAGGTCCGCTTTCAATCCGGGCAGGCACAAGTCACTGAGCAAATTCACCGCAGTGGCCATGGTGTCCAGCGCGGACGGAGTGGCATGCTCGGGATTCTGCAGCATTTTCCTGAGTAGTCCTTCCAGCGCCGCACTCATTTGATAAGCGGGATGCACAATTTCGGGGCCGGGCCTGGAAAGCAACGAATTAATGCGTAAAAACCCATCCGCCAGCAGGGTCTGCCGCGTCTCCTTGTTCGAGATCTGAAGAATCGTCTGACACAGGTCCCACAACGGAACAAGGTGTTTTGACGCGCGGATCAAGAAGGCATTGGTCACCTCGTCCGTCTTTGGCGATAGCGGCGTTGAAAGCGTTTGTGGCGGGGTGATGGTGGAACCAGGAACAGGATGGGCAGTTTCCGTGACCGTCAGCAATGGATCCACCGTGTCCCGGGTCGGTCCGGGTATCGGTATGGATTTCCGAGCGCGCCCCCCAAGGCGACCATGCAACGCGAGCATGAGCGCCTTGACGGTGAGTTCAAAAGTGAGAAACGGTTTTCCCATCAGATCGTTGCCACCGCTAAGAGTTGACTTGCAGCGCGCGTCGAAGTCGCTCTGATTGGTAACAAATACCACCGGAGTGGTGCGGTTGGGAATGGTGTTGCGAATTTTTGTGCAAAGCTCAAAGCCGTCCATGCCCGGCATTTGCACATCGAGGAAGATGACGTCGTAAGCTTGTCGGGTGGCCAAGGCCAAAGCCATATCGCCATCCTCGGCAAGATCCGGCGGATTGAATGCCTTTTCCAATGAAAGGGACATGGCCTGGCAGCTTATCTTGTCGTCGTCCACGACCAAAAACTTGAGGGGACGAACCGTCAGGAGATCCGGCGGCAATCCCGGCACGCACAAGTCATCCAGCAAATCCAGGCCGCCCGCAACGGTTTGCAATGTGGAAGGCGTGACGTGCCTCATTTTTTCGGCCAACTGTTTGATCAGCCCCTCCAAGGCAGAGGCCGCCTGCCAGACCGGGAGCGTTTCCGGCAAACCAGCCTCGTCTTTGAGCGCACCCATCTCAAACTGCAGATTGACCAAAATCTGCCTCCGGGCGGGGTCACTGGACTCCCGACCAATGTCCTGAAGCAGTTTTCGCTGCGTGTAGATGCACTTTTTGGCCCGTAGATAAAATTCTTTGAGCGGATCTTCCTTTGCCGGCAGGTAGTCGATACGGGGTGACACGGCCGGACCGATGCGGAACACCTTGAGGAATTCGCCAAAGGCTTCCTCCTCCGCGCGAACTTTGGCCAAAAGATCCCGGCCCAAGGCCTGGTCAATCGCATACGGATTGAACTGCTGTTTGATGCCCACCAGAACATGCGGAGCAAATCTTCCGACAATCAGAATTCCGGTAAGGGCGAACGCGGCGGCGAAACAAAATACCTGAAAGACGATTTTGAACGAGACGATCGGAGGGCGCTTTGGAGCCGCCACCATTTTCGGACCATTGACCAAACTCGCCCTGACGGACCGGGAAACATTGCCACCCAGGGCGTCAGGAACGGGCACACGCATCCGGTAGCGATCCTGCAACTCCATGGAGGCGTGCTGATCCAAGTCCGATCGAACGGTCTGCGGCATCGGTGGCGGGGTCTCTAATCCGCCAGTCCTCGTATCCGTGGCTCCGGGCAAGGGAAGGCACCAAAGTCCGGCCGTCAACAGCATCAGTCCCAGCTTGAGCCACGACGCCCGGGCCACACCCGGAACCATCCGATGGGCAAAGCCTTTCGCCGCCAGTTTGAACTGATTAATCAGCCCAATGGGAATCAACCGGACAGCCGCTTGCGACCGCAAGGCCGCCGCCCATCCGTCACTGACTGGTTTCGGTCTGATTTTTCTGGTCATGCATCAAGTTCAACGGGATCGGCGAACTTTTTCAACCTCGGCAAAATTAAGGTGTTGTATTTTGGTCGGGAGGCACACTGGTCCATTGGCCCCGAATCACCTGCAGCAAACTCGGCGTCTTCGGCGGAAGCTTGGTCGGGTCGTCAAAGTTGGCGTCATAAGCCCAGTTGCGTTTGGGCGGGTTATAAACATTCGTCTGGCCCCAAACATTGGTGGCATAGAGGCTCGGGAACATTTTGATCATTGATCCATTGTAGGTGAACACGTTGGCCGATCCCCAGGATTCAAGAAAACGCGGGAAGTTTTCCATGCCGCCGCTGTAATGGCCCAAGATTGTGTCGACGGAGCCGGTCAGAATGGCGGCGTTGACCGTTGTGGATGAGGCCACGCGCGAAGCCAGCGTGCTCGTGCTGTTCGCGTCCGACCAGTTGTCGGATAGAATGGTGATGGCATCGGCCACCAGCGAAGCCGGCCGGGTGGTGGAGGTGTTGGTGGTTCCCTTGGTCGCGCCGTCCGTGTTATAGTCGCCCCAAACATAGAGCGGGCGCCCCGTGGCCACAGTAAGCCCGTTAGGAGGCAGTGCAACTCCATTGGTCACACGAACCGCTCCCAAGCTGGTGCCCGGCAAGGTGCGGCTGTCCACCACATAAACGGAGGTCAAGTTCGACCCACTGAGGCGTGGACGCAAGGTGGAATTGGTCAGGCTCCAGGCCGTGAGTGCTCCGATGTTTATGTCGATGGGCTGGACCGTTTTGCCCTCACGCCAGTCCTTAAAACTGTTGGCGGTCGAGACAAACGTCGCCAGTTCATTGGTTGGGATGACAGTTCCAAAGTTATTAAAATGTCCGCTACTGGCGGTGATTCCGGCATCTGAAGCCAGCAAGACCATGTCACACTGATTGTTAAAACGCAGCCGGCCGAGGGGCGAGTTGGGGTCTTCACCGTTGGGCGGCGGCTCGATGATTTCCCGGATGGCTTGCGGGGTGTTGGTGGCTCCGATGGGCAGCGTAAATGAAGGTACGGGCGCGACCTTTTGGTCCGGATGCACATAAACCACGCTGCCTTTCGGCGAGCCGCGGGTGTCGAGCGGGTCCCGTTGAAACAGGATGCTCATAACGGCAGTGACACTGGATTCAAACGTCAGCGCGTTGTCCGGTTCGACATAGAGTTCCCCATTGGCATGCACCCGTCCAGTAACGTCGAAAGGCTGGCCGCAACTGATTTCCATTTCGCCCGAGGAATACATGGCAAACTGGAAAATCGGGATGCTGGCCAGTTGCAATTGCTGCAACACCCCGGCGGTGACGGACTGCGGGCTGGCCGTATCCTGTGCGTGCGACACAATCGTATAAGTCGAAACAAACCCTTTCAAACCGGCATAAGTCGAGTTCAGCACGACGTAGTTTGCCGCGGTTGCGTGTTGCACATAGGTCTGACCCAGATTCCCGTTCGCGTCATTGAATTGCCACGTGCCCCAATAGGAGGAGTCCGACGACAAGGGGATCGTGTTCTGGCGATAGGTGCTCAGGTTGTTGATCACCAGACTTTCACCGCCGTACAGGAAGTCCCGGTTGATTTGTCCCACCACCTTTTCCGTGGCCGCTTCCGCCGCCGCAATCGAGCGGTTATATTGGATGGAGCGGTACGTCAATCGGGTGTTGCTGGCTGACCAGGCCATTGCGCCAGCCAGCAAGGCCAGGGCAATGGCGCTCATCATCAACGTCAGAATCAGGGCGCTGCCGGTCTGGTACGGTCTTTGAGTTGCGGAGGTCGTTTTCATGTTCATTGCAGGGCGCGCCGGGTCATGGAAGTTTCGAGTTTGTAATAATCCGCGCCCAGCATGAAACGCGCAGGTTGATAAAATTCCAGGGTGAGATGAATCACCCGGTTGTTTTCGCTGTTGGTCAGCACGTTCCCCGAAAAGTCTTGCGCGGTAAATATCATGAGGTTGGTGACCGAATCTGCCAGGATGACGGTGTTGGTGCCGCTGGGGGCATGCAAGGTCTGCCTGAATGTCTGGTCTGACGCATTGACGAAATAGATCGTGTAGGTGTTGGTGTCCGTGGTCGGATAAATCCAGAGGGCGTTACCCTGCTGCGTTTCCCCATCCAACAGCCCCTCGAAAACGCTGTTCGTCGTAATATTGCCAACCCACATGGCATTGCAGGCATGGACTTCAGTTGTTATTTGTTCGACCGTTTGGCGAGCCCAGGTGGTGACATTGAGTTTGTTTTGCGTAACCTGAAACATTCTCAAGCCAAAGAGATTTGCGGCGATGATGCCACCAATCATCAGCAGAAACACCGTCATTGCGATGAGCATTTCGGGCAAGGTGAAGCCTTGACTCGGCATGGGACATCTGCCGCGACCCGAACCTGAAAATGGAACTGGAAGTTTCATTGGTCGGGGGCTCGAATGGTTTCAATGGTGTTGGTGATCAGCTCGGTTCCCCGGAATTGCCAGATGCAATCCACCCGGATATCCCGAATCGGCGGGTTCGATGAAATCTGGGAAATCGTCGTCTGAATTGTGGCGGAGGTGCCCCCCGAACCGGATCCGGGCATGTCCAAGGAGACGACCTCGTCGGGAAAATTCGTGGCCACCAACTGATCGACGACTGGCCAGGCCGATGTATCCCACTTGGCACTTCGGGCCTCCTCAATGCGTTCCATCGCCCGGGCGCTCGCCACCTGAACCAGTTCGGCCTTTACGGTGGCCGTCATGCAGTAGATATACCCGGCAACGATTCCAGCCACGGTCAGCCCGGTGATGGCCAAAGCGATAACCACCTCAACCAGCGTCATTCCCGCCCGGCCTCGCGGCAGGAATGGAACAATCTTTTGTTTTGGATACCTTATTTTCATTGATTTCCCGCCGGACCGCCAGCGGAGCATGAGTTTTGCTCCGTAAACAATCCCCCTAAATTCCAATTTTCAGGGCAAATCCAGCATGTTTCGGTCCAATTAAAAACGACTGTGAGAGTATGTATGTAATGCAAGTTGACGCGCATCATTAGGTGTAAAAATAATGGTCTTGTGCTGGCGAGGTTCCGCCGATTTAGTGGACAGGGGAACCTCAAAACTTTCCAGAACTATTAGCTTTTCCCATCTTCCGCCCCCCGCTCGACACAATTCACCCCCCAAATCCAGCAACGTGTCCCTAAATCATTACGCTTACACCCACTCCAGTTTAATCTTGATCAATGTTACCAATCCCTTCAACTCGACGTTGGATTTTTGGTGGCATTTTATTGACCCTGCTTGCGACGTCCTTCCCCTCCCCGGCGCAAGCCCAGGGAATCACCATCACGGTCATTCCTGCCCTGGCGCCCAATGTTTATGGTTCACCCAATTGGAACGCCTGGGTCTCCAACGCCATCACCGCCATCGCCAATGGATATGCTGCGTACGGCGATCCATCGTCACCCGGCTATTATCAACCGGCGCCCGGTACGATTTCGGTCACGAATGACATTGTGACCGGTTTCCCGTCGTGGGACGGCCTGGCCGATCCCGGCAATGCGTTCGGCGCAGGCTTTTCCCAGGAATTGGGCAACCGGATCCAGTTCGGCATCGACATCAAAGGCGGCACCAACCAAATATCCATCTCGCAGTTGTCATTTAGCGCCCATTCCGGCGACCCGAGCAATACGCTCGACTTTGCTTTCGCGCAGGGTTCCTACAACTACAGCGCATCCTACGTTGGCATCATCTATGGTCCTGGCGGCACCAATAGCTACATCACCAGTGGCCCGGCGACGCAAATGGTCGATGAAATTGTCGGTCGCGGTTCCGGCAATGCATGGGCGGTGTATGACACGTCCGGTGACATTGCCAGCCAGCAAAGCAACATCCTTGCTTGCGCTTCGCAGATGGGCAACCAGCCGTTTAACTTCACGGGAACCTACACGATTGACGGGGTGTCGGGATCCAATTCTGTGATGCTTAACCCGGTGGTGACCAATTCCGGCCCGATATTGGGAAGCGGCGGCATCAGCATCACGGTTTTCCCCGCCCTGGCGCCGAACCGGTGGGGTTCGCCCAGCTGGAACGCCTGGGCTTCCAATGCCGTGACCGCCATTCTGAACGGATACGCTTCGTATGGTGATCCGTCATCGCCGACATACTATCAGCAAATCACAAACGCGGTTTCGGTGACGAACAATCTGGTGACCAGTTTCCCGTCATGGATGGGTGTCGCCGCCCCTGGCAGCGTATTTGGCCCGGCCTTCGCCCAGGAACTTGGCAATCGGCTGACGTTTGGCATGGACATCAAGGGCGGAACGAATCTCATCTCCATTGCCCAATTGTCATTTACCATGGCCTCGACGGATCCCAGCAACACGCTGGATTGGACCTACTCGCCTATTCCGTACTCGTACTCCGGTTTGAACACAGGTAGCGCCAATCCCGTTTATCTGGGTATTATTTACGGGCCGAATGGTCAGAACACCTATGTCACCAATGGCCCGGCAACCCAATTGGTGAATGAAATCATCACTTGCGGTTCCGGCAACGCCTGGTGGCCGGAGGGCACATCCGGTGACAGTATCGCCACCCAGCAAAGTAACATCGTTGCCTGCGCTGCGCAGTTCGGCACCCAGCCGTTTGACTTCACCGGGACCTACACGATTGACGGGATATCGGGAACCAATTCCATAACGTTCAATCCGCTGGTCATGAATTCCGGGTCGCCGCCCGCGCCCCCGACGCTGTCCCTCCTGCTCGCTGATCCGCCGGAAAACCCCACCGTATTGGACACCGTGGTTGTGTCGTGGCCATCGGCCGCGACGGGATATACACTGCAAACCAACTCAGATTTGAGGACGACAAACTGGGGCGATTATACTGGGTCGGTGACCAACAACGGCGTGGTAAACAGTGTGTCGCTCAGCAAGTCCACCGACTCCCTGTTCTTCCGATTAAAACATTAGACAAGTCGCTTCGCGACTCTGTGAGCCTTTAGTAATCGAACCAAAGAGCGTTCCCGATAATTCTTGTTTTGGTTTACTCATTGCTTATCAGCCGAAATTATCAGTGCTTTCGCCGTCAAACCGCCTCCACCAAATCAAGAACGCCGGCCTGGTTACGTCCACCTTGCTCAGTGGACACGGATGTACTCTCAATCCAAATGTCTGGCGGGAATGCGGAAGCTTTGACGGATGTAACCGGCGAAATTCAGGGCGACCGCAATTTCAAAGTATTCAATTTTTTTACCGAACGCATAAGTGAGTCAGGTAAGAAGGCAGTAAGGCCCCGGATGATTGATTATTCCCTACGCATTATCGCCCAAATATGCGGTTGTCATCCAAATAGATGATGGCGAAACCGCCTGAATTGTGGGATGCTAGTATGAAATGCCCAAGCGCTTTGCTCAGTCAGAAAAGCCATCGCTTGTCCTGTTCTGCAAATGACCCATGAAAAAATCCGTTGTTGAACCACGGGGATTCCTCGTGTTGTTGTTTTTAACCGCAGCTTTGATTGCGGCAAAGGCGGATCAGGTCGTTTACGACGACGCCCTGGAAAATGGCTGGCAGAATTGGGGCTGGGCCACGCTGGATTACGCCAATGCCTCACCGGTTCATTCCGGGAGTGATTCGATCAGTGTCACGTTCTCCAGCGCATGGCAGGGAATGCAAGTCTGGCATGCCGACATGGACTCCACGCCCTACGCCGCCATCAGCTTCTGGTTGAACGGCGGCCCCAGTGGCGGCCAGCAATTACAGGTCTATGGCTTCCTGGATGCCGGCGGTTCACCCAGCCAGTGGCAAAGCTCAAGTTACCAGATTGGACCGTTGCCCGCCAATGCCTGGCAACAGGTCATCATTCCACTCACCGCCCTGGGCGTTGCTGATGAGCCCAACTTTACCGGCTTCGTGATTCAAGATTCAACCGGCGCGGCGCAACCGACGTTTTATGTGGATGACATTTCGCTGATTGCCAGCACCAATTACAGTCTTCCCCCGCAAATCTTTGGCGTTTATCGCCAGCTGTGGTTGAATCTGAACTCAAGCTTCGGCGGCTCCCTGGCCGCGTTGACCAACACCGTCAACAACCCCAATTGGCCCAACAATCCGGCCGCCGCCTACTCGCAAGTCTTCACCAACTTCGAGACGGGGCTCAACACCGGGCTGAACAATTACGGCCAGCGGTTGCGGACGTTCGTCGTCCCGCCCATGAATGGCTATTACACGTTTTGGATCGCCAGCGATGACAACTCGCTTTTGCTGCTCAGCAGCAATGAAAATCCGGCGAATGAAGCCCCGATCGCCTCGGTCGCCTCGTGGACGTCCTGGCGCGATTTCACGGCGGAAGCCAGCCAGCAATCCGCGCCGATCTATTTGCAGGGCGGCCGGCGGTATTACCTGGAAGCGCTGATGGCACAAGGCTTGGGAGGCGACCATTTGACCGTGCAATGGGTGTTGCCGGACGGAACCGTTGAACTGCCGCTGACTACACCCAGCGCGACAGGCACGCTCCTGATTCCCTTCACCGGCCTGACCAACGTGCCGGGAATTTATTTGCCGCCGACCGATGCGACCGGAGTGGAGGATGGCAACGTCACCTTTTCCTTGTTGGTCACCAATCAATCGAACGTCAGCTACCAATGGCTTTTGAACAGCACCAACCTGCCTGGCGCCACCACCTCCGTTGTCACCCTGACCAACCTGAGTCTCAGTCTAAATGGGCAGGCTGTCAGCTGTGTCGTTTCCAACGCGTCAGGTTCGGTAACGAGTGCGCCGGCAATTTTGACGGTCAACCGGGACACCAACCCGCCCACCGTCGTTCAGGCCTTCAACCTGGGCACGACAAACCTGCAAATGGTCTATTCCAAACCGGTGGCGGCGGCCGGCGCGACCAACGTCGCCAATTATGCCTTCACCGACGGTCTGGCGGTAACAGGCGCAGCATTGAATCCGGACGGCGAGACGGTGATTCTAACGACCGGTCCGATGGTCTATGGCAGCAATTATTCGGTCGTCATCAACGGGATGAGCGACCGGGCCAGCATTCCCAACCTGATCGCCCCCAACACAACGGTGACCTTCCAGGCGTTGCCCTACGTGCCGCAGGAAATTGGAAACCCACCGTTGAACCCGGCGGTCACACTGTCGGGCAATGGCATCAATGTAACGGCCGCGGGCAGTGACTTCGGCGGCTTTTTGGATCAAGGCAGTTTGTCCTACCAGATATATTCCGGCAATTTTGACGTGTGCGTCCGGGTGGCCGCCCTGGGCCTGTCAGATGTCTTTGCCAAAGCCGGCTTGATGGCGCGCGAGGATTTGACCGGCAATGGCCGCTTTGCTGCGGCGATGGCGACGCCGGCGATGAACGGTGCATTTTTCGAATGGCGCGACCCCGTGGGCAGCGTGGCCAATTCAGCCGGGAGTTTTCCTGCGAATTATCCCAACACCTGGCTGCGGCTTCAGCGCGTCGGCAACACGTTTACCGGCTATGCGGGTTACGACGGGCAAACGTGGACGGTGCTGGGCAGCGACACCATTAGCCTGTCGAACCGGGTTTATCTTGGTTTCTGGGTCAGCAGCAACGGCACGAACCAGGTCACCACGGCACAATTTCGCGACATGACCAATGTGGCGAATGCCGTCGTCGGCACGCAACCCAATCCGCACGACGTCATTGGGCCAAGCAGCCGCAAATCACCGGTGGTCTTTTCAGAAATCATGTGGAAGCCCGCGCCGCGCCCGGATGGAAAAAATCTGGAGTATCTCGAACTCTACAATGCCAATCCGTGGTTTCAGGACATCAGCGGTTATCAAATCACCTGTGCAGACATGAATTACACCTTCCCGGCGGGGACCACGATTCCCGGCGGCGGTTATCTCGTCGTGGCCGCGGCCCCGGCGGACATCACCAGTGTTTATGGCATCACGAATGTCATGGGCCCTTACACCGGCAGCTTGAAGAAAGCCGAGACGCTCGAACTGCTCGATGAACAGGCCGCTGTGTTGTTGACCGTGCCTTACTCGGGGGTTTATCCGTGGCCGGTCGCGACCGATGGCACGGGCCATTCCCTCGTTTTGGCCGATCCGAACTACGGCGAAGGCGACCCGCGGGCCTGGGACATCAGCGATGTCGCGGGCGGTTCACCCGGCCAGATGGAATCGTTCCGCCCCAGCCCGTTGCGCAACGTGGTCATCAACGAAATCCTGCCGCATTCGGAAAACCCGGCGGTGCCGCAGTTCATCGAACTCTATAATCACAGCGCCCATAGCGTGGATGTTTCAGGCTGTATTTTGACCGATGACCCGACGACCAATAAATTTGTCATTCCCACAGGAACCGTGATCGGCCCGGCCGGCTTTGTTTCCTTCACGCAATCGCAGTTCGGCTTCACCCTCAACGGCGCGGGCGAGATGCTTTACCTCATCAAGCCGGACAACAGCCGGATACTCGATGCCGTGCAATTCGGGGCGCAGGCCAACGGCGTTTCCTACGGCCGCTGGCCCGACGGCGCCAATGATTTTTATACCTTCACCACCAACACGCCAGGCACAAACAACAGCGCCATTTTGATCGGCGACATCGTCATCAACGAATTGATGTATGACCCGATCAGCGGCAACGATGACGACCAGTACATCGAGCTTTACAACAAGGGCACCAACACGGTGAACCTGTCCGGCTGGCAGTTCACTTCGGGCGTCACGTTCACATTTCCGAATGTCACGCTTGCACCAAATGGCTATCTGGTCGTTGCCCGCAACGAAACCAATTTATTCGCCAAATATCCCAACCTGAACAACGGAAACACGGTGGGCAATTACAGCGGCAAACTGTCGCACAACGGCGAATTGCTAATGCTAGTCATGCCGCAAACGCTCTACACCAACACGCCCATCCTGGTGGCCGAAGATCAGGTGACCTATAGCACGGGCGGACGCTGGGGGGAATGGTCCTCCGGTGGCGGCAGCAGCCTGGAGCTGATGGATCCCCGGTCCAACCATCGCCTGGCCGCCAACTGGGCGGACAGCGATGAAACCCAAAAATCGTCCTGGGTGGACATCGAAAACACTGGCGTGCTGGACAATGGCGCGAATTACGATCCCACCATAGATTACGCCCAGATCGGTTTGCTGGACGCCGGGGAATGTTTGGTGGACAACATCGAAGTGGATTACAACGGGAGCAACTACGTTTCCAATGGCACGTTTGAAAGCGGCACCACCGGCTGGTCGTTCCAGGGCTGCATGACGCGTTCGAGTCTGGAAAACACGGGTTATGTCAGCGGCCACTCCTTGCATATCCGTTGCAGCGACCGCGTCTGGACCGGGGATAATTCCTGCCAGGTTGCCTTGAACACCAACTCGCCGGCATCCGGCCAGACGGCGACATTGCGATTCAAGGCGCGCTGGCTGCATGGCTGGCCGGAAGCGCTGCTGCGGTTGAATGGCAATTGGCTTGAGGCCACCGGATCGCTGCCCGTTCCAACCAACCTCGGCTCACCGGGCGGGCCCAACAGCCAATATGTGACGAATGCCGGACCGGCCATTTACAATGTGACCCACAATCCGACGGTGCCGGCAGCCAATCAAGCGGTGGTGGTGACGGCCAACGTGAGCGACCCCGATGGCATGCAAAATCCCACCCTTTATTACCGGCTCGATCCGGCAACCAGTTACACCGCCGTGCCGATGAAGGATGACGGCACGGGCGGCGACGCGGTTCCGGGCGACGGCGTTTTCAGCGCGACCATTCCCGGACAGGCGGCAAATCAAGTCGTGGCATTTTACCTTTCCGCCACGGACAGCCGGGGGGCGGCGACGCGGTTTCCGGCGTTGCGCCCGCAGGATAATGAATCGGCGCGTGAATGCGTGGTGATGTTCGGCGACGGCAATCCGGGCGGCAGCTTCGGCGTTTATCATTTGTGGCTCACCCAAACCAATATAAACCGCTGGGCCAGTCTGTCCGACTTGAGCAACGAGGGCAACGATTGCACCTTCGTCAATAACAACCGCGTCATTTACAACATGCAGGGCCGGTTCGCCGGCAGTCCGTATCATCAGGGGTTTGACACGCCCGTCGGCAACCTGTGCCATTACAAATGGGAATTCAACGATGACGACAAATTCCTTGGCGCGACCGATTTCAACAAAATTCATCAGCCGGGCAATGGTCCGGGGGACGACACCAGCATCCAGCGCGAGCAACTGGCCAACACCTTCCTGCGCGCGCTGGGAGTGCCATGGCTCTCCAAACGCTATGTGGCGGTCTATGTCAACGGCAACCGCCGCGGCACATTGATGGAAGACACCCAGGTGCCCGGCGGCGATGTGGTGAAGGAACACTGGCCGAATGACCCGGATGGGTTCCTCTACAAGATGCAGCCCTGGTTTGAGATGGCTCCCTTTCCTTCGGGCACCTTCACGGCCTTTAATAATTATTCCTGGTGCAATTTGATGCCTTACACGACCACCGGCGGGGTGAAAAAGCCGGCCCGTTACCGCTACAATTTTGAAATCCGCCGCACGCCCGATTCGGACAGTGACTTCACCAATATTTTTTCGCTCATTGACGCGGCCAACTCCTCCGGTTCGCCCGACTTCGTGGCGAACATGGAAAATATCGCCAACATGGAAAACTGGATGCGGGTGTTTGCCGCCAACCATGCGGCGGGCAATTGGGATTCCTTCGGCGCGCAAAACGCCCAGAACCTTTACGGTTACATTGGCACACTGGGCACGAAGTACTCATTGTTGATGTGGGATTTCAACATCGTCATCGGCAATAGCGGTTCATGGAACCCGGGGCAAAACCTGTTCACCGTGAATTTCCAGGACTCCAACATGGCCGCCATCTACAACAACCCCACGTTCCGGCGCATGTATTGGCGGGCCTTGCAGGAGCTGGTCAATGGACCGCTCAATGTCGCCAACAGCGGGCCGTTGCTCAACGCCAAATTCAACACCTTCACCGAAAACGGATTCAGTGTCGAAAACCCCGGCGCGAACATCAAACCGTGGCTTTCCCTGGCGCAGACCAGCATTGCTTCGCAGCTGGCTGCCGTGAATGCCACCAACTTCGCGGTCAACAGCACCGTGACAACCAGCAATAATGTGGCGTACTTGACCGGCACGGCGCCCGTCAATGTGGCTTCCGTCTGGATCAACGGGGTGGCCTACCCGTTGACCTGGACGACCCTGACAACCTGGGTCAGCACTTTGCCGTTGGTCAACGGGACAAACAGCCTGAGCGTGGTGGGGGTGGACAGAAATGGCCGGCCGATCACGGGCGACAGCAACAGCGTCAGTGTCATCTATAACGGAACCAATGCCTCGCCGGCCGGTCAGTTGGTCATCAATGAAATCATGTATGACCCGGCTGCAGCCAACGCCCAGTTTGTCGAGTTGTATAACAGCTCCACCAACACGGCGTTCGATTTGTCCGGCTGGCAGCTTCAAGGATTGGCCTACACCTTTCCCAACGGTTCGCTCCTCGCGCCGACCAACTTTTTGGTGTTGGCGGCGAATGGCGTGGCTTTCGCGGGAGCTTACGGGGCGACCAATCCGGTCTTTGACACGTTCAGCGGCACGTTGCCGGCAAGCGGAACCCTCGCATTGAATACCTCCAACCACGTGACAGTGGCCGAGCTGAAATATGAAAACCAGCTGCCCTGGCCAACCAATGCCAATGGCACCGGCGCGTCATTGCAATTGATTGACCCGCATCAGGACAACTGGCGCGTTGGCAACTGGGCGGCGGTGCTCCCCAATACAGCCGTGACGCCGCAATGGACTTATGTCACGGCCACCGGCACCGCGTCCTCTTCCCTGTTTTACATCTATTTGCAGTCGGCGGGCGATGTTTATGTGGATGACGTCAAACTCGTCGCGGGCAGCGTGCCGGAAACGGGCGTGAACACCCTGGCCGACGGCGATTTCGAGTCGGGCTTTCCCGGCTCCTGGACCGTTTCGCCGAATCTGGCGGGGTCGGTCTTTAGCACCGTGATCAAACATTCGGGTAATGCCAGTCTGCATCTGATTTCCACGGCCGCGGGCAGCACCCAAAGTAGTGCCATCTGGCAGACGATCTCGCCGACACTCACGGCGAATGCCACTTACACTCTGAGCTTTTGGTATTTGCAAAGCACCAACGGCGGTCCGCTGACCTTGCGTTTGTCCGGTTCCGGCACCGTCGCGACGGTCAATCCGGCTCCCCCGGCGACCTATCTTGCTTCTGCCACGCCAAGCGCGCCAAACAGCGTCGCCGCTTCAGTGACGCCCTTTCCATCGCTCTGGATCAATGAAGTGCAGGCCGACAACCTGAACGGCATCACCAACAGCGCGGGCCAGCACACCGGCTGGCTGGAACTGTATAATCCCGGCACCAATGTCCTTTCGCTGAAAGGACTTTATCTGGCCAATAACTACACCAATCTCCTGCAGTGGGCGTTCCCGAGCAACGCGGTCATCAATGCCGGCCAGTTCAAGGTGATTTTTGCCGACGCGCTGACCAACCTTTCGACCACCAATGAATTGCACGCCAATTTTATTTTGCCCAGCGGCACGGGTTCTTTGGCGTTGACGCGGCTGGGCGCCATTGGCCAGGCGCAGGTGCTCGATTATGTTGACTACGAAAACATCAGTCCCAACGATTCCTATGGTTCGTTCTCCGATGGCCAAAGTTTCAACCGGCAGGAGTTTTTCCAGGCCACGCCCGGCGCACCCAACAACGGAACCGCCACGCCGCAGCATTCATTTATTGATTACACGGTGCCGGGTTCGGTCTATACCCAAAACTTTGATTCGTTGCCCAATCCCGGGGCGGCTTCGGTGAACGCCAACAACCCGGTGACCATCAATGGCGTCATTTATTCCCTGGCCGACCCCTACGATTTTGCCTTCCCGGTGATTGCCAGTGGTGGCAGCGGCGGGTTGGGCATATCCGTCCTCGCTGGCTGGTATGGCTCCGGCGTTTCAGCCTCCCAGTTCGGCGCGACCGATGGTGACCAGACCACAGGTGGCCAGATCAGTTTCGGTCTGCCCGGCAATTCAAACCGGGCGCTCGGCCTGTTGGCCACCAGTTCCACAAAGGGCACCGCGTTTGGTTTCCGGCTCATCAATGGAACCCCCATCACTTTGACCCGGATGAATCTTCAATTCACCGGAGAAGTCTGGCGGCAATCCAATTTGCCCAAGACCCTGCAATTCTATTACTTTATCGACCCCACCGGCACCGCGCCTTTCCCCGCCAGTGCGACGGCATTTATCCCCGTTTTGAATGTAAACCTGCCCACGGTCACGACCGATTCGGGGGGCGTGGCAGTGGATGGCACCTTGCCGCTCAACCAGACCAATTTAAGCGTGCTGAATCAGACCATCACCAACTGGCCGCCCGGAACTGCCTTGTGGCTCGTGTGGCAAATGACGGATAGCACCGGCAAAGCCCAGGGTTTGGGCATCGATAATTTGAGTTTCTCGGCGAGTGTCCCGCTGCCTGTGCCGGTGAACGTGCAGATGGACGGCCCCAATCTCCTCCTGAACTGGCCGGCGGTAACCGGGCAAAGCTATCAACTCGAATACAAAAACAATCTCGCCGACCCGGCTTGGACGCCGCTGGGCAGTCCGGTGACGGGAACAGGTGGAGCGCTGACACTCACCAATAATTCTGGTGATTCGCTGCAACGCTTTTTCCGCCTGCGTCTGGTGAATTAGAGCCTGTCTGAAAATGTAGCGTCAGCCATCCTGGCTGACGTAGAGCCGGGCTTCCAGCCCGCGGAAAAAACCGTCCGCAATCAATAACGCCTTTGAAATCCCGGGCAGTGGCGTCAGGGTGGCGATTCTTCCGGGTGGCCCGTCCTCCGTAGCAGTACGGACAGGATGCCGCCCTCTACGGCCGGCCGGGAGGCCCGCCGCCACATTTTCAGACAAGCTGTTAGAGCAATTAAATTAAGCTCGTAGCCGCGAACGTCAGTTCGCGCCCTATCGTTCTCCTTTATTCAAATTGCGCCGACTGACGTCGGCGGCTACACAATTTTTGAAAAGGCATTTAGCCTGTTTCAAAAGAAAGCAAGGTCGATTCAGTGAATTCAACGGAAACCAGTCATCGTCGGGCCGAGGTGATGGAAGCCAGATAGAAACAATCCGGGTTGTCAGGCGTTTGGAGTCCGCTGGAACTTATTTGACCGCCCTCTGGAACCGTTGGGGTGTAAGTGCGGGCATCCTGCCATTTGTAAATGAGCACGTGACCATCGGCAAAAGAGATGCCAGCTCCCTTGTTGTGATTGCCGGAAGGAAAGTCAAGGCGCCAGGTGTTTCCGGGAGTCGCCGCCGCCGGAATCGCGATGCTGGCATCATTGATGGTGAAGGGATTTTCATCCATGATGACAAACGTATTAGCCGGGCCGGGCCGGCTGAACGACGACATCTTGCCATAAGTCAGCCATGTAGTTTGACCTGACGTATAAGTTGCCCCAGGCAACCATGCGCCATCCACGGGCGCGCCAGTGTGACGATGTTGTGAATCCGTGTTATCATTTTCCACGGCGCTGGTATAAATTGTGCCGACGCCTGAATTCATTGAATAACTGCGCGTGTGACCGTGCGGGGCCATATGGCTGGTAAAATTATCAGCCGGACAGTGATAACCAGCCCGGTTGGTCTGGTAGGGGGAAAGCACAGTGTTGGGATCTAAGTACATGCTTTTGCCGAATTGAGCATAAGAATCAGCCGTATCCAAAGGACACGCTGGGTTCATACTGCCCACCACCCAGTTCCTATGGTGGCTTCCCCAGGCAGGATTATTGGCAACGTAGTCATTTTGAACGAAGCTGGTTTTCCAAGGATAATCATTGGGCGGCAGCAGGTCGTTGTTGTCTTCAGCGTACATCTGCCAGGCCCGCACCAACTGGCGTTGATTTTCCAGGCACTGAAATGATTGGGAATCCGGTTTCGTCGCCGCCAGCGCCGGCAGCAACACCATCGCCAGCAGGCCAACCGTCGCCACCACGACCAGCAGTTCAATCAGCGTGAAACCGTCAGCGTGAGTTGGTTTGAAGGGAAATGGACGTTTCTTGTTCATGGTTTCAAGGGGTTAAAATGAGGCGGTAAAATCGCTGGCCAGGTCCGGGCACCGCATCACTGAAATAGCCGGTGAGTCCGAGATAAGTCACATTGCCGGGCAGATTCAGCCAGGCCGTGTCGGTGAGATTGGTCTTGTATTGCACCTGATAAGCTTCTCCAGCCGCCACCGGCCAATTGATGACCGGATTGGGGCCGACCGCGCCCGCGGAAATCAGTTGCACATATGGGCCGGAACCGGCACCGCCCCCGCCTCCGCCGCCACCCGAACCCGGCAACGGCAGGGCGAGATCGAGCGCAAAAATGTCGCTGCCGCCGTTGTAATCATTGCCGGTCAGGTCCGAAGCCCAGCTTTGGAAAAAGAGCGTCTGGCCATCGGCGCTGAAAACCGGTTTGAGCGAGCGGTCGGCGGCGGATGAAGTGTCGGCGGCGTTCAGGCTCACGAGGTAGGTGGCGTTGCTGACGGCATCGTACAGGAACAGGTCGGGAACGTTGTTGAAATCATTGGCCACCAGGTTCGTCGCAAAACTGCGATAGACGACATATCGGCCATCCGGGCTGATGTTCGGCGCATCGGCACCGGCATTATTGGTGGCCAGGGAACTGAAATTCTGGCTGACTAACAGATTGGTCCCGGCCTGGAGATCGTAAAGAAAGACGGTTTGATTGGTGCTGCCGGATAGCGCCACGGCGCACGTCAGGAAATGTCCGTCATTACTCAAGCGCACCCCGGCGTGTGACAGAAAAGTTCCGGTATTGTTGACCGTCACCGTGGTATTGGCCACCACGTCCGCGACTGACAAACCCAGGGACGAACCCGACAGATAAGCAAGCTTTTGTCCGTTGGCGCTGATGGCCACAAGCGGGAAAGTAGTGGAACTGAACGACGCGCTGTTGTTGGTGTAAGTCAGCGCCGTCGATGATGTATTCCAGACGTATAAATGCGTCCCGGAAATTCCCGGTGCCGTGCCGATGAAGGCAACCGACTGGCCGTCCGGTGTCATGGCTGCCGAGTACACACCCACGCCCGAACTGGCCGCGGTAAGCGCGTAGGTGATGCCGGTCTGCATGTCCCGACAAAACAAATTCTCAATGCCGCTGCCAAACGAACCGGTGGCCAGATTGGATGCCTTGCTGTGGAACAGCACGTAGCGGCCATTCGCACTGATCGCAGGCGAAAATGAATCGCCGTTGCCGGAATCAACGCCATCCGTACTGAGGCTCACCAGCGTGGTCGTGCCCGCCAGCATATCGCGGACGAAAACATCCTGTGACCGGTTGGTATCGACCACGACCAGATTGTCCGCCGCACTGGTGAAGGCGACGTAACGGCCGTCGCCGGAAATCGCCGGGTCGGTGGAAATGCCGTCACCGGAGGCGTTGCCATTGGTATTTACACTCACCAAAAGGTTCACGCCGGCGATCAGGTCGCGCACAAAGACATCGCGGCAACCGTTCGTGTCGTTGGATACCAAATTTTCCGCGTCGCTGTAAAACGCGACGAACCGGCCATTGGTGCTGACGCATGACGGCGTGAGGCCGGTGATGCCATCCGGTGTTTGCGATGAAAAGGCGGGGTTGTTGGCGGAAACCAGGGCCGTCGTGCCCGCCGTAACGTTGCGCGTAAAAACGTCGTGAACCAATTGGCGGTTATCGGGCAACAAATTGGCACAATCAAACGCCACCACACTGCCATCGGCGCTCATGGATGGAACGGCAGTCGCTTCCACGCCCGCGCCCACGCCGTTGGTGTCGGCGTCAATCAACAGGGTGGTCCCCGCCTGAAGATCGCGCAGATAAACATGCCAGGGACCGGTCAACGTGTTGGCGACCAGATTGGTGGCGGTGCTGATGAACGCGACAAAACGGCCATCGGGCGAGATCACCGGCGAATCGCAAATGCCGCTGGCCGGAGTAACATTGTCCTGGCTCACGCTCACCAGCGTGTTCGTGCCCGTTTGCGCGTCCCAACAATAAATGGCGTTGCTGACTGCGGAAGCACTGGTAGGGTTGGCCACAAACGCGACGAAGCGCCCATCGTGCGTCATGGCCAAATCATGGATGTACGGGAAGGACAACAGCGGCACGCTGGCGTTGGTGTGGATGATGTCGGTCAGGCCGGTCTGCAAGCCGTAGCGCAAAATGATACCGCGCCCAAAGGGGCCGCCCGGGATATTTGAACAGACTTCAAATGCAACGAACTGGCCGTCGTCACTGATACTGTAATTGCAGGAAACAATGGCCGCACTGCCGACCATGGCTTGAAAAATGGCGCGCGCATTCGTGCTAACCCAGATGGTTTTCCCGGCGGTCAGGTCGCGGACGTAAATTTCCCCGGAATTCGTTGTGCTGGAAACCAGATTGGTGGCGGTGCTGTAAAATGCGACGTAACGGCCGTCCGGCGTAATTTCCGGCGATTCCGAGCTGACGGACAACAGCGGCGGTGGCGTGGTAACAATGTTCGATGCGCCTGCGCTGGCCAGCGTCGTGGTGCCCGCCTGTAAATCCCGGACGAAAACATCGGGAATGTTATTGGCGTCATTGGCCACCAGATTGGTCGCGGCACTGACAAACGCGACATACCGCCCGTCGGACGTCATCACTGAACCGCGTGAAACTCCATTGGAACTGGAACTGCCGCCGTTGAGGCCAACGCTCACCAGCGTGGTCGTACCGTTGATGATATCGCGGACAAAAATGTCGGCGGCATTGTTCGTGTCGTTGGCAACCAGATCACTCGCACTGCTTTCAAAAAGCGCAAACTGGCCGTTCGTCGAAAGCCCGGTGGGGAACGAATCACCGTTGCCGCCGCCGGTGCCGGCCTGATTGACGCTGACCAGCTTGATGGCCTGCGTCTGGCGATCACGCAGATATACATTGAACCGGCACGGCAGCGCGAAATTGTTATTGTTGGTGGGGACCAGGTTGTTCGCCGTGCTGGCGAACAGGACATAGCGTCCGTCCGGGCTGATGATGGCCAGGCCCGAATCGCCGTCGCCCCCGAGCTTGGGAATCAGCGCGGAGCCGGAAACGGAAACGAGCTGCGCTGATTGTGCCGGATGAATGCTGGAAACAAGGACGGCCATGACCAGCAGATGCCATGGCCAGTTTTTAATTGCAGGTTTCATAGAAACAGTTGAGCCCGGTTTTGTGCGGTTTTGACAGTCACGGGCGTCTCACATGGGTAACCGGCAGGTCTGGGGATGATTCTTCCGAAAAGATTGAGAGCCCTGCCCATAAGATTAGACTCGATTATACTAACTTGTTATTGCTTGTCAATGCCCCATGCCCGCGAGCGATGTCATCTGTTTGAGTTACTGGCCGTGTGCCGGAAAGGCGAATTATCTCAATTTGCGGCTTTTTTGGGGTTGAGGAGCTGCCGCGCGGGAAGCCTGAATTTGGGCCAGGGCTTGTAGCGCCGCTTGCGGGCGGTGGCATGGTTGTTCGCTCCGCGCCATGCCACCGTGATGCTGATGTTGCTGGTTTATGCCCGGTCGGTGTCCGGCGCAATTCTCCTGATTCTGAAATGAACCACCCCCTGCCCGGTTTCATCAAGGTTTCCAGCGCGCCGATGGTGAAGGCGCTGGAGCGCCTGGGCAAATAAATCAGACCCACTACAACAGATCACCTGGCTCCGGCAGTCAAGGCGCTGCAACTGTTGTGGAAGGCTCCGCGACTGCGGGAGGCGACCCGGCAGGAGGTGCTGCGACAGCAGGCGGCGCTGCGACGGCAGGTGCGGGTTCTTCGGCCTGCTGGCGATTGATAATTTTGAGTTCCATTTGCGGACAATTGTCCGCCGCGTCCAACAGGGCATTTTCAAAAAACTTGGTCAATGGGGTTTTCCGCGTGTGGGGAAACTTCGCCACCAGTTGTTGTTTCTCCTCCTTGGTTAAAATCCGGTCCCACCCGAAGAACAGATATTGAACCAGATTTTCAATATCCACATAGACATTGGTCTGGGTGTTGATTCGTTCAATGAGTTCCATATTGCTCCTTGGTTATCACTCCTTGTCACCTCCACTCAAGCCAATAAAGACCTTCGCACCCCGTTTGGGAAAGTCAAAAATGGCCGGAACGGCGGATGTGGCGCCAGGCCAGCCGGCATGGTGGCCGCAAGTCCGCCCCGAAGGGAACACGCGTCAATCCCAGCTAAGCTGCGCCACGGGGCAGCTCGCGTGGAGCGGTGTTGCCGATTTACGATTGAAACGGAAGTTTTCGTGTGGTTCGCGGCTTCAATCCGTGTGCATCCGTGGCCATTCGTGGTTAATTTCGGGTCACCCAGGGATTGGCCGGCCTGGTTGAAAAACCTTGAAGCTTTACACCGCAGACGCAAACTGCAACTGTCATTTGACGCCGCCAAATTCATGAAAACAAGAAGCCTCAAAATCGGGGCGCTTTCTTTGATTTCCCGGGGCACGCTGGCGCCGGCCGGTTGCTGGACGCCGCCCAACGCGAATGTGCATCCCCAAGGCAAACCCGGCCTGGTCCAAGACGGCATCCTCGCGCAAGCGGACACTAAGAACAAAAGAAACCGACCCATGAAAATCAAGTTATTGAAACTCGCGGCCAGGCTGCTGATTCCGGTGGCGTTGCTGGCCTTCACCTCGTGTTCATCCGCACCCCCATCGCAAGCGACCGCCCCGGAAGCCTTGCGGAACGGAGTTATCATTGATGGGGTCACCGCCATTGCCACCGTCCAATCCGTCGATGCCAAAACGCGCAACGTCGTGCTCCAACGCCCCGATGGCCAGCTGATTGCCTATGAATGTGGGCCCGACGTGGTCAATTTCGATCAGATCCGGGCGGGTGACCATGTCACGGTCCAGGTGGCCGATGCCGTCGTCATCGTGCTGACGAAAGGGGGCATGCCGCCCAGCGCCGGCGCCGCCACCGTCATGGTCCGCACGCCGTTGGGTGCGAATCCCGGCGGCAAACTCGTGGACACGGTCGCCTTCACCGCCAAGGTTCTCAAAGTGGACAAGCTGAACCGGGAAGTGACCTTGCGCATGGTGGATGGGATGGCTCAAACGGTAAAAGTTGGTCACGGCATCAGATTGTCGCATCTGAAACCGGGCAACGACGTGGGCGTGCGGCTCACCCGGGCATTCCTGATTGCGGTCACGCCCCCCGAAGAGTCTCCGGCAGCCAGCCCGCCGGCGGCAGAAACTCCCGCGCCGGTTGCCGCCGCTCCGGCCGCGCCAACGTTGTCGCCGGATGAAGCAGCCGCCATCGCCACCGAAGCTTACATCTTTGGTTATCCGCTGATCACGATGGAATATACCCGGCGCGTGCTGACCAATGTGGAAAAACCCGAAGGCAAGGGCGCCCCGATGGGACAGTTCCTTCGGTTGCGGTCTTATCCCGCTCCCGATGACAGGCAGGTAACGGCTCCCAACGCCGACACGCTCTATACCATCGCTTGGCTGGACGTCAGCAAGGAACCGTGGGTCTTGAGCCTGCCGGACGCGGCCGACCGCTATTATCTCATGCCCATGCTCGATGGCTGGACCGACGTGTTCCAGAGCCCTGGCAAACGCACCACCGGCACCGGACCGCAGAAATACGCCATCACCGGCCCCAATTGGAGCGGCACCCTGCCCGATGGTGTGGCCGAATTCAAATCGCCCACCAGCCTGGTCTGGATTCTGGGTCGCATTTATTGCACCGGCACACCGGAAGATTATGACGCGATTCATAAAATGCAGGATGATATTTCTGCCGTCCCGCTCAGCGCCTACGGTCAGGCTTACACCCCGCCGCCGGGGGTCGTGGACACAAACATTGACATGAAGACGCCGGTGCGCAACCAGGTGAACGCCCTGAACGCGCAGGATTATTTCCAGTTGCTGGCCAGCTTGATGAAGGACAATCCGCCGACCGCCGCCGATGCAACCATGGTCGAAAAAATGGCGAAACTCGGCATCGTTCCCGGCCAGGATTTCGACATCAACAAATTCGGACCGGACGTGGCCAAGGCATTGCAAGCGGTGCCGAAACCGGCTTTTGAGAAGATCATGGCCCATTACAATCATGCCGGAACGCTCGCCAACGGCTGGATCTTCACCACCCAAGCCGGCGTTTATGGCACCGACTATATCCAGCGAGCCACCATCGCCGCCATCGGCCTCGGCTGCAACCGGCCGCAGGACGCCGTTTATCCGACATCCCTGACGGATGCCGCCGGCCATCCCTACATCGGAACCAATCATTACGTGATGCATTTCGACGCCGGCCAGATGCCGCCCGCCGAGGCGTTCTGGTCGTTGACCATGTACAATTCCTCATTTTTCTTTGCCGCCAACCCGCTGAATCGTTACACGCTGAGCAGCCGGAATCAGTTCACCGCCAACGCGGACGGTTCGGTGGACCTTTACCTCCAGCACGACTCACCGGGTCCGGACAAGGAATCCAACTGGTTGCCGGCGCCCGAAGGCCGATTCATCCTGATGCTGCGGCTTTATTGGCCCAAGGAAACAGCGCCGTCGATCATTGATGGAACCTGGACGATTCCGCCGGTCAAGCTGGTACCCGACGTCAGTTCCAGTTAGTCCAGCACGGCAAATCACCAGTTCAGTTTTGAACCACGCAGGCCGTTCGCAGGAGCAGCCCGTGCGTTATGGCCCGCGCGAACCCTGGCCGGTGGATGTGTACGCAAACTTGAACCCACGAACCGGCGTCCGCCATTACCCTAAAATTATGAACCTCGATAAAATCAAAGAGTTTTTCAACAACCTCAAGATGCATGATCTGGCCACCGTGGGCGCGGTGCTGGTGGGCATCATTTTGCTCGTGCTGGTGTTCAAAGCCGGCAAGTCGTTCATCCGGTTCCTGCTCTTCCTCGTCGCCATCGGATTGTTGGCGAGCGCCTGGTGGTGGCATACCCACCGGTGATACCTTTGTCGGAGACGAGGTGACGAGTCTTGGAGTTCTTCGGTTTCTGAGCGTGAAACGAAGCGTAATCAGTCATCCGTGAACAGTAAGCGGGCTCATACGGAAGATTAGACCACGGACAACCGGAAAAAATGAGACACGATTGCACGGATGGACACGGATTTGAACAACGAAGACACAATGACGCCAAGGATTGAAACCGAGATTCTAACCACGGATGCATACGAATGAACACGGATTCCAAACCGCGAAATACGCGGGCAGGATTTATTTCAGCCTTTGTGCGGCATTGGATGTTGAGCGTTCGATGTTGGATGTTCCTGGTAAACTTCAGCCTTTAGCCTTCCTTGCCGCGCCGTAGCTTCAGCGAAGGCTGGTAGAATTCAGCCTTTGCTTTTGCCCGCTGGCCAATCTCGCCAAGCTGCTCCATAAACAGGATTTCCGCGATGGACTATGACGCCATGCCCCCGGCGCCGCCCGGCAAGAGCGAAGATGGTTCAAAATGCGCGACCCGTTTTTTGACCCGTTTACGGAATCCTTTGGAATTTTTCGACGTTGGTCAGAGCGCGAGCACATGGCGTGCGAGCGGGCCAAGTCGTGCGCGCGTTTCGGGTTGCATGCGCACCGCGAAGTTGGTTCCGGCGCGCCCTTCCCGCGGGATAAACGCGCCTTGAAGCGAGCGGCGCGACCCGGCCGACGTGTTGGCCGTGTGGCCGTGCCACGCGGACCCGTTGAAGATGAGCAATGAGCCAGCCGGCCCGCACGCCAGGATCTGGCGGTCGTGGTCGGCCCGGCGATCGGCCATGACTTCCTCCGGAGTGCCCGGCCACCGGTGCGAGCCCGGCACGAAGCGGGTGGCGCCGTTGTCGGGACGGAACTCATCCACCATTAGGATGAAGCCGACCAGCGGCCAATCGGCCGAGCCGCGCTGCACGTCCACGTGCAGCTCCTGGGCGGGAGAGCGGGGTCGCAGCGTCCGTGCGTGCATCGAGCTGAGCTTGAACGGGCGACCGATGACGCAGGCGCACGCTTCCAGCAGGGGAGCGAAGATGTAAAGCGAGTCGAACTCGGACCCGCGGTTGACGAAATCGTTGACGCGGGTTGTCACACTGCCCGTCTTCACATCGTCCCCGGTCGCCGACGCCACGGCGTCGTCGTACGCGCCGGCCAATTGCTCCATCTGCCCGGGCGGCACCGGGCCGGGCAGCACGATGAAGCCGCGCTCAAGCAGCGCACGGGCGGCGTCCGGCGGAAGCGCGTTACCAGCGGCGAGTGAGCTAAACCAGTCATCCATAGGTAGTGTATGTGCCGGTCAACGTCGCAGATCACAGACCGCCGCACAATAAAACTCAATCGGCCTTGGCCAATGGCGGTCGGTCCGACTCGGATCTAGGGGGCAGGTTCGGCTCGAACCCCGGGGAACCATTCCGTGTGCTGGTCGCCGGTGCGACCCCAGTAGGCGACGCGCTTGCCGCGCAGAAATTGAATGAAAAGGGGAAAGACGCGAAAGTATTTAACCACCAAGACACTAAGACACCAAGTTTTTGAATTTCCTTTGAGCCTTGGAGCCTTGGTGGTAATAAATTTGCCGCGAGCAGTTTGCCGACGACCTCGGGACTTGAGCCGCTTGGGATTTGAGGCATTTGGGAAATGCCGAAAAGGATTTGCCAGAGGCAAAGGCCGTGAGGCCGACTGAGCGGGAGCGATGAAGCCCACCGGCGAAAGGAGTTCGACAGAGCCGAAAGCCCGCGAGGGCCGAGTGAGCGGACGCGAACGAGTCAACGCACACGCGAATTGACGCTGTCTTTTTTCCGGCGCACACCCGGCGCATGGCAAAGAATGGTGTCAATCATCAGGACGCTTTATACTTGTCATAAACCAGCCGCAGGAGTAATTGTTCAAAATGATCGCTGGCTTTTCAGAGGGCCTATCGCTGGAGCGAACCGCCGTTGGCGCTGGAGCCTGCCCCGTGCTACGGGGTTCCGCTGTCGCGAGCGTAAAGCCCCGTGGGGCCACGCACCTTTACGCGGTTCACGTCACGAGTCGGCGGTGGATCAGCTTGCCAAGTTAGGCGGCTTCGCACTCAGCAGTTAAATCAACCAACCCAAATGAAAACATCGACTGGAACAAAAACACACATTCTAGTAACTGTAACCGCCGCCGTTATCATGCTTATAGGCTGCCTCAAGGCTGATGCCTCCGGTCGCATCATCATCGCTTTCGATGACTGGATTTTGGGTGACACTGCATTCTCCCAGGCCCCGGACACCGGACAATTCGTTACGAACATCGCCGCCTGGTTCACGCATGGACAGCCGGGGCGGTTCCTCTGCACCGCCAATTTCAGCCAGGACGTAAACAGGAAGTTTGCCTACGCCATCACCAACGCGGGAAATACCCTGACGATCACCAATGTCCCCCTTGATTCGTTGAGCCTGGCGACCTGGTTGACGTATGACGCGCTGTTCATTGGAGATGCCCCGATTGACAACGGTATGCTGACCAACTACGTGAACGCGGGTGGCAGTGTGTATCTATATGGCATCGGTTATGGGTCGGAGCCGGGGGAGTGGAATACTTTTTTACAACCGTTCGGGCTGGCGTATGGAGGCACGCTTCCAAACCTTGGAGTCATCGCCATCACCAATACGGTCCACCCGCTTTTCCTTGGCGTTACCAACGTTTATTATAATAACGGTGAAATCGTCTCGGTCACGACAACAGGTGATCTCCGGAGTCAGGTGTTGCAGTTCGACCCGGCAGGCCAGGGAATGTTCGCCGTCTGGGATCCAACCGCGACAAACAGGCCGCAACTGACCATCAGCTTCACGGGGCTTCAACTTGTTGGGACTGTTGGAACGTCGAATCGCATTGAGTATGTCTCCAACCTCACAGACACCGTCTGGACACCGCTCACAAATGTATTCTTAACCCAATCGAATTACTTTTTGATCGACCCGGACTTTCCAAACTCGGCCCGGCGGTTCTATCGGGCGGTGCAATTGCCTTGATTCGCTCACGCAACTTCACCCAGGCCTCCCTCTTTTTATTTAGGCTGGTTCAAACCGGTCTGGACAGGTCTGGCGGCGACGCGCAACCGTGGGATTTAACCGGATTCACCCAAACATCAGCAATCCCTGCCGCGAGCAGTTGGCCGACGACCCGGTGGCCAGTTCGGCACTGGACCTGGTGGCCCTCCGCAAGGAGCGCTTCGAGAATCAGTTTTGAATCCATGCCCAAGGATTAAAAGTTTTCTGCTCGAAATGAAGGAAATAAATTCCTTGTCGGCGATGGGGAGAGGTGGCCGCAGGCCGGATGAGGTGAACCGCGAACCACGCCAAAGACGCGAACGCAGAATTGACGCTGACAATTTTCCCGCGCAAACTTCGCCGCATGGCAAAGAAATCCGCTGCGAAACCCTCAGTCATGCTCACGCAGATTGTTTGAAGACGTGATCTATGGATTCATATCACAACACCGCAATTGTGTTCGGCAACTTGAAGGATGCTTTGCTCCATTTTGAATACGTCATTCCCATGAATATTTCCGGAGTAGCCATGGGCATGCGCCCGGCGACAACCGAATCTGGACATGCGATTGAGCGATTTAAGGAAATAAGTATGGAAGGTTACAGAGAGATGAACGCGTCCTTCCCAGAGCCTAGCGATATTGTGAAGTTATTTCCTCCACAATTGGCTAGTGACCCGCGATTTGAAGTTGCTCGCAACATGTTTGAAGGACTGCTTTTCTCGTATATGGTCAAAGCCACCGAAGGACCGGAGACATTTAAGAAATATGTTCAGGAATTGGCTAAAGTAGTCCCGACACAGCAACCTGCTGACCCAGATCAATTATGTCTAACAACAGAGGGTCTCCAAAGATTGTTTGCTGTCATTGTGAGCAGGTTTCATCTGGAAAATGTTCCAGTTGATTCCTCACATTTTTTTATTGGCGCTTCCGGCAATGAACAGTTTTCCAATTGCCTATCCGCGCTACAGATCCGCGTAGTTGATACAACTAAAGTAAGTCTTCCTCAAATAATGGAGTTCCGCAAAGATAAAGAAGCTATGAACAAAATGCGCAAATTCCGCCTGTTTGCATATCAACAGTTCAGCGGAAAAGATAAAGCTTTTATTGAAGATGACATTCAGCAACGGCTTTCTGACTACTATGACACGTTGAACTCATGTGGATTCGAGACAACAATCAAAACACTATCTTTTTTATTTGATTCTAAGATTCTAATGGGAGCATTCGCCACATCAGCAGTTTCATTGTTAATGGGAAATGGCCAGCTTGCTGCGGAAGCTTTCGGCGGTGGCGCAATTATTGAATTGGGTAAGTTATCACTGGAATATGCTAGGCATAGAAACGAATTGAACAAGATTTGTAAGGAGAATCCAATTTCCTACATCGCCGATGCGAGAAAGACTCTGGAAAAAGTAAAACTAGCGTGACCGTACAGGAAATCCTCAACGAACACACGGCGAAGAAATTGGTATGACAGCAGACGAATTTGTCAAAATTGTCCGAAAAGGTTCTGATAAGCTTCGGGTTGACGAAATTATCATCAATACCGGCAGCCAAGAATTGCGCGGCAAGGGAATGCTTCACATAAGTCGCAAGAAAATCGAAGTCGAAGTCAGAATCACCAAAGACGAAACAGACAAAGGGGATAAGTTTCCAGAAGTTCGAACTGGTATTTACACCAAGAGAGACAATTGGAATTTGGCTGGGCTTATTGAGGACACTTTGCGATTCAAATGTGACAATGTGCATCCAATTGGAAACAGGCAATGGCTATGGCCGGGGAACATTACAAGATGCACGATAGATATTCACCCGGTTGATCTTATTCCGACAGGCTGGGATGCTGGCACACGCATAGAGCGCAAAGAATTTTTGGAACAAAATAAAATGCCGACGACCGGCTGGGGCATAGATAAGATTGAGGACAATGTTTTGTTTAACGCAACGCTTCTCGAATATCCGCTTAATACATCGAGCTGGGGCAAAGAAATCAAAGGTGAAACCGAAAATTTTGATTTTGTTTTAACAAAATCGGAGGATGCATCTGACCTGCATGTTTCTCTTGAATCGAAAAAGGAATATACTTCCCAGGGCGAGGCAAAGGATTGGAAAAAGTTTCATGCTTTTATGAATGCACTTGCATTCGTAAATGGGACGAATGCTTGGCCGTATCGTGTTCAATATTGGCGTGCAGGACAAAAACTCATAGACCGAGTCACCGCAGCAAAGCGTCTCGCAAAAACAATCCATGCTCCATTTCCTGAAACGCTGGCATTTAATGCAAGGACAGGCTCAATAAAATGGAATTTTCCAGACACCATCAAGTTGATAACAAAATTCTTTGACACCGAATCTACGTTAAGTGATGAAGTGTCCTATCTTCTGTTTTTGTTTCGTCAGGCAGGAAGCAAAGGAGTCCATCGTGATATTACAACCATTACCCTATGCGTTCTATTTGAAAATGTGGTGAGGCATATTTTCAAAGAATTGAAGCTAGAAGAAAAAGCTCGAATCGAAAATCCACTTTTCAATTCTTTTGAGCAAGCAAAGAAAACTGTCCTTGAACAGATGGATCAAGAACTTTTGGCGAGTGATGACGGATATAAACGTGTTCAATCCGTGATTCGAACTTCGGAAGTATTTAATGCCGAGCGCATGTTTGAAGCGATTATCAGCCATTTTGGCCTTCAATGGAAAGATGACATGGAACTTGTTCTCAAGGCTTGGCGACGCGCACGCAATCCTTCTGTTCATCAATCAAAATATGCAACACGCTCTGAAGATGATTTGAAAGAAATCAGTTTGGCTGAATCTCGCATTGCCGGGGCGATTAATATTTTGCTGTTAAAACTTTTCGGATATTCGGGCTACATTCGCCATTCCGCTTTTGAGGATGGCTATAGACAAATTTGAGTCACCGTCCCCTTGAAAATCCGCGCGTGGGATGACGGGATAAACAAGACAGGGAAACATCGAACATTCAACTCCGATAAATCGCGAGCGGGCATCGAACGCTGGACTTCGAAATAAAGCCAGCGTCGCGGCAGCGACGCCCAACCAAGTTGCGTAATGGCAGATGGGGATGAAAGCTGCTGGTTGAGGGCAGGAACAACGCGCATTGAACCGGCCCGGTGGTTGCGTTAATTTCCGCGCATGATGAAAAAACCGGAGGCGGCAGTTGTGGCAGCGGATGCCGCGCCGGTGCCTTCGAAGATTTCAATCGAGGCCGTAAAGCGCTTTTTGCCGTGGCTGGTGGCGGTGGCATTCTTCATGCAATCGCTGGACACCACGATTCTGAACACGGCGGTGCCCGCCATCGCAAGGGCGCTGGGCATCGCGCCATTGAGCATGAAGGCGGTGCTCTCCAGCTACACGTTGAGCCTGGCGGTGTTCATCCCCATCAGCGGCTGGATGGCGGACCGGTTCGGCACGCGCCGCGTATTTGCGTGGGCAATCGGCACGTTCACCCTCGGCTCGTTGCTCTGCGGCATTTCGAACAGCATCCATCTGCTCGTGGCCTGCCGCGTCCTGCAAGGTTTTGGCGGCGCGATGATGGTGCCGGTGGGGCGGTTGACGCTGGTGCGGACATTTCCCAAGTCCGAACTCATCCGCGCGATGAGCTTTGTGGCCATCCCGGGTTTGATCGGCCCGATGCTCGGGCCGGTGGCCGGCGGTTTCATCGTGGGCTATTTCCATTGGCGGATGATTTTCTTCATCAACCTGCCGGTGGGTTTGCTCGGCCTCTACCTGGTCTTTCGCCATCTGCCGGATTATCGCGAAGCGCATCCGCATCCGCTCGACTTCGCCGGGCTGATCCTGTTCGGCACGGGCATCGGGCTGCTGGCGTATGTGCTGGAAGTTTTCGGCGACCATTCTTTGAGCATGCCCACGTTGACGGGCTTGCTGGCGGTTTCCATCGTTTGTCTGGCCACCTATGGCATACGGGCGGCGCGCATCAAATTTCCATTGCTGCGGCTGAAGCTGTTTGGCATCCGCACGTTTCGTGCGTCCGTGGGCGGAAGTTTTTTCACGCGGCTCGGGATCGGAGGAATCCCGTTTCTATTTCCGCTGCTGTATCAGGTGGGACTTGGATTCTCGCCGATCGAATCCGGCCTGCTCATCATGCCGCAGGCCGTCGCCGCCTTGAGCCTCAAAATCGTGCTGCAAAAAATCATGAAGCGGTTCGGTTACCGGCGCATCCTGATCTCCAACACATTGATGCTGGGCGTGATGATCATTTCATTTGCGACCATCGGCGCGGGCACGCCGGTCTGGCTCATCGTCATGCAGGTGTTCAGTTATGGCGTGTTCACGTCGCTCCAATATACCAGCATGAACACGCTGGTCTTTGCGGATGTGACGGAGGAAGAAACCAGCGGGGCCAGCGCCATCACCAGCACGGTGCAGCAGATGGCCATCAGTTTCGGGATTGCGACAGCCTCGCTGCTGACGGCGTTGTTCGTGCCGGACCGTTTTCATACCAGTGCGCCGCAGATGATCCATGGCATTCATCTGGCGTTCCTGATCCTCGGCGGATGGACCATTGTGTCCGCCCTGATCTTTTGCGAGCTAAGAAATAATGATGGTGACAAGCTGAGCCTGCACAAGGCGCTGCACCAAGCTGAATGAACCTTGCAATGCGAAAGCCCATCGAGCCACTTACGCGGCAAGCCGCGCAGGCAGGAACAAATAATTCAGGCTCGGTTCCCTCCGTTTGCTCCTGTAAAAAGCTTTTTTGAACAGGAGACCGCAGTGGAAACAGAGCTGATTTCATTTCCCAAAGGGAACGGTCACAACCGAGTTGCGGTTGGTGATGTTGGGGGACGTTTACCCAGGGTGGCTCGTTCCTCGCAACCCTGGGCTTTGAGCCGGAATCCCGTTGTGATTCTTGGGCGGTGCGTTTGGCCCTGCACAAAAATTGAGCTGCGCCCCGTGACCAGTTATCAGTAAACAGTAATCAGTCGTTGTTACTGGCTACTGGCCACCGATCACTTTTTCAGCCTTTCGTTCTGGCTCCTGAATTCTGGCTTCTGGCTCCTCAAAACTGAAACTGATCACTTGCCACTCGCCACCCGCCACTGATCGCTGGGCGCCGGCCCTTTTGGTTTGTGAAAACCTGTCAAGCCGCCTACAAATACAGCGATGAATGGAGAATCCCCGAATACCCGCGGAGGCCGGCGACCAGCGCGGGTGGTTCGTTGGATTTTAATTCCTCTGCTTTGGTTCCTGCTCGCTTTGCTGACGCTCTGGGCAACCGCGGCGCTTTACTTTGACGTGCGAATTTCCTGGCTGCGGCTTCCGCTGGCAGTGATTTACGGTGCGGGAATGCTCGTCGTGTGGATTTTAATGCGCCGCCCGTGGAAGGCCGTCATCACGGCGATCGGATTTGTCCTCGTGCTGGGCTGGTGGCTCTTTCTGCAACCTTCCAACAACCGGGACTGGCAGCCGGACGTGGCCGTGCTGCCCTACGCGGATATCACCGGTAATCAGGTGACGATCCACAAAATCCGCAATTGCGATTACCACACGGAGACCAACTACGACGTGCATTATTATGACCGGACTTTCGATCTCGATGCCCTGCACACGGTGGATTTATATCTTGTCACCTGGGGTTCACCGAACATCGCGCACATGATGGTCAGCTTCGGCTTCACGAACGGCGAGTACCTCTGCTTCTCCATTGAGACGCGCAACCAGAAGGGGCAGGATTATTCGGCGGTGAAAGGTTTGTTCCGCCAGTTTGAACTGACCATCATCGTGGCGGACGAACGCGACCTGGTGCGGCTGCGGACGAACTATCGGCAGGGCGAGGAGGCCTGCCTCTATCGGTTGCGGTCAACGCCGGAACAGGGTCGCCAACTGTTCCTCGACTACCTCCACCGCATCAACGGACTGCGGGCTCGGGCGGAGTGGTACAACGCGATCACCGACAACTGCACGACCGGCATCCGCGCCCAGCGCGCCGCGGCCGACCGGGCACCGTGGGACTGGCGGATGTTGATCAACGGACACCTCGACGAAATGCTTTATGAGCGCGGGGTGATCGACACCAACCTGCCGTTCGCGGAATTGAAACAACGTTCCCAGATCAATCCCAAAGCCAAGACCGTGGACCAAGCGGTTGATTTCTCGCAACAAATCCGCCAAGGTCTGCCGGGTTTCGGCGAAGCCGGCCAGGGAGGACAACCATGAAAAACCACCTGATGATAAATGCGACATCTGATCCGGGCACACCGGCACGCCGCTGAAAACATGATTGCCAAAAAGTTTATGGCTCGAATGAAAGACCAGGGTACGGTGTACCGGCAGCTCGCGCTGCTGCTGTTCGCCGTCGCCCTGGCCGGGTGTTCGTCCATCGGGTTTTCCGATTACAGCTCGCCCCGGGTGGCGGGACAGGTGCTCGATGCGGGCACCCGCCAGCCCCTGGCGGATGTCATCGTCAAACGGCTGGAGTCCTATCCAACCGACGGTGAAGACACTCCGCCCAAGGGCGGCCAGCTCCTGATGCGTTCTGACGGCGTACGAACGGACCCCCATGGCCGGTTTGTGATGGAGGCGGTGAAGGTCGTCACCCTGTTTCGGCGCGGAAGCTGGCATTCGGTGACGCTTTCCTTCGAGCGCGCCGGTTATGAAAATTATCAAACCAACTATTCCACCGCCAACTTCAAGGAACATTCGGACGAAGGCGTGCCGTTGGTCAATGCCGGCGAGATTTTGCTCCAACCCAAATCCCCGTGATCGCTGTGAACCCGCCGGCAAATACGATTCGCCGGCCGGAATCCTACTGTCCATCCGACCAGCCACGAAATAAAGCCAGCTTCAAAATCGGTCTGGATTTTTGTCCTTAATCAGTCCGCCTTCATTGTTATCACGACTGCGCGGAGGGGCTGCATTTTATGGCATAACTATTGCAGTCTCCGGATGCCTGAATGACACGTAAAATTGACAACCCATTGTGAAAACAAGGGCTTGCCGCAAAGGTGTCAACGTTTTGAACCGGATGTCTCAGTCCAAGGCATTTGGCGGGAGGGGAAACATGCCAGGGGACAAAGAATGAAGGGGATGGAATAAACAAATGGTCGCATGAAAGCAATCGTCGTCAACCCAACGCCATCGGCGGAACTGTTGCGTGAATTGGAAACCAAGTCGGCCGGCGAGTCCGGACTCAAAACCGGCCGCGCCGCCTTGCTATCGGAAGACCGTCTTTTGCTGCGCACACTGATCGACAATCTGCCGGATGGCATTTATGCCAAGGATATCGCCGGCCGCAAGACCCTGGCCAATCCTGCTGACCTGAAAAATCTCCGCTGCAAAACCGAAGCCGAGGCCATCGGTAAAACCGATTTCGATCTTTTCCCGGCCGACATTGCGGCCAAATTTTCCGCCGACGACCAGAACGTGTTTCAGGGCCGGCCCGTCATCAACCGGGAGGAATATTTCTTCGACGAAGAAGGCCGGAAACGCTGGCTGTTAACCAGCAAACTGCCGTTGCACGACCAAGATGGAGGCATCGTTGGATTGATCGGCATTGGCCGGGACATCACGGATATCAAGGACGCCGAAGCCAGGCTGGACCAGGTCCACAAACAGCTCCTGGACGCCTCGCGCCAGGCCGGCATGGCGGAAGTGGCCACCAGCGTCCTGCACAACGTCGGCAACGTTCTCAACAGCGTCAATGTCGCGTCCACCTGCGTCGCCGAAATTCTCAAGCAGTCGAAGGCCGCCAATGTGACAAAGATTGCGGCCATGCTGCGCGAGCACGAGTCGGACCTGGGCGATTTCATCACCAAGGATCCCAAAGGCAAACAATTACCCGGATACCTGGCGCAACTGGCTGAGCACCTGGCCGGCGAACAGTCCGCCGCGCTGGAGAAGCTTGACCGGCTGCAAAAGAACATCGAGCACATCAAGGACATTGTTGCCATGCAACAAAATTATGCCCGGATTTCCGGCGTCCTGGAGCCGCTGCCCATCGTCGACCTGATCGAAGACGCCATCCGCATGAACGCTGGGTCCATGGAACGCCATGAGATAAAGGTGTTGCGCGAATATTCCGCCGCAGCCCCGGTCCTGGTGGACAAACACAAGGTGCTGCAAATCCTGGTCAACATCGTGCGCAATGCCAAACATGCCTGCACCGATTCTGGAAAACCGGACAAGCAAATCATCCTGCGGGTCGTCCATGGATCGGACCGGATCAAAGTGGCCATCGCCGACAACGGCGTCGGCATCCCCGCGGAAAACTTGACCCGGATTTTCAATCACGGCTTCACGACGCGGAAAAACGGCCACGGCTTCGGGCTGCACAGCAGCGCCCTGGCCGCCCGGGAAATGGGCGGGACCCTCTCCGCGGTCAGCGAGGGGCCGGGCCACGGCGCCACTTTCACACTCGAACTGCCGATGCAACCAGCGAAGCACAATCCATGAATATCAACCCGGACCACAATCGTCGGATTCTCGTCATTGATGACAACAAGGCCATCCACGAAGATTTTCTGGCGATCCTGGCCCGGTCCAAGGCTTCGTCGGGCAACCTTGATGCGATGGAAACCGAGTTGTTTGGCCAGGCGGCGCCGCCGGTCGATTTGCCTGAATTCGAGATCAACTCCGCATTTCAAGGCCAGGAAGGTCTGGATTTGATCGAGAAAAGCCTGCAGGAAAACCGGCCTTATGCCATGGCGTTCGTGGATGTCCGGATGCCGCCCGGATGGGACGGCGTGGAAACCACGGCAAAAATCTGGCAAAAATATCCCGACCTCCAGGTCGTCATCTGCACCGCCTACTCGGATTATTCGTGGGAGGAGATGTTGAAACGGCTCGGCTATTCCGACCGGTTGATCATCTTGAAAAAGCCGTTCGACAACATTGAAGTGATGCAACTGGCCATTTCCATGACGGAAAAATGGCGGCTCTACCAGCAGGCCAGGCTGCGTCTGGAAGATCTCGAAAAAATGGTCCATGCCCGCACCCAGGAACTGGAAGCGTCCAACACCGAACTGAAGGCCGCCAACGAACTGTTGAAGGTCGCCAAGGCCAAGACCCAGAAAATGGCCGAATCCGCGCTCGTCGCCAGCACGGCCAAAAGCGAGTTTCTCGCCAACATGAGCCACGAAATTCGCACCCCCATGAACGGCGTCATCGGCATGATCAATTTGCTGCTCGACACCCCCCTGGCACCCGAGCAGCGCGAGTTCGCCAATACCATCAAAATCAGCGCCGACAGCCTCCTGTCCATCATCAATGACATCCTCGACTTTTCAAAGATTGAAGCGGGCAAGATGACGTTTGAAAAACTGGAGTTTGACCTGGCGGAAACGGTTAAGCATTGCGTCGAACTGCTGCTCCCGCGGGTGAAGGCCAGGGGCCTGGCGCTGAACCATGTCATTCATCCGGACGTTTGCACCCACATTGTGGGCGACCCGTCGCGGCTGCGCCAAATCCTGATCAACCTGCTCAACAACGCCGTCAAATTCACCGAGCAGGGCGAGGTCTCCCTGGAAATCTCGCCGCTCAACGAAACCGACAACCAGGTCGAATTGCGTTTTTCCGTCCATGACACCGGCATCGGCATGTCGGAAGAGGTCCAAAGAAAATTGTTCCAATCCTTTTCGCAGGCCGACGCCTCCACCACCCGCCGTTTTGGCGGCACGGGTTTGGGACTCGCCATCTCCCGCAAGCTGGTGGAATTGATGGAAGGATCCATGGGCGTCAACAGCAGTCCGGGACAAGGCTCGACCTTCTGGTTCACCCTGCCCTTTGCCAGACATAAAACATCCGCCCTGCCCGTCCAGGGAGCCTCAGCCGCCATCAAATTTGTCCAGGACGCCAGTGAAACCGGATTCTCCCCGCCGCCCAGCGGCACGCGTGTTCTCCTGGCCGAAGACAACCAGGTCAACCAGGTCGTCGCCGTCAAACAGCTCAAGAAACTGGGCTACGAAGTGGATGTGGTCGGCAACGGGCTGGAAGCCATCGAAACCTGGAAACGGGGGAAATACAACATCATCCTGATGGATTGCCAGATGCCGGAGATGGACGGCTATGCAGCCACCCAGAAAATCCGCGAGTGGGAACAGACCCAAAGCCTGTCGCCCACCTGCATCATCGCCATGACCGCCCATGCCATGCAGGGCGACCGCGAATTGTGCATGGCGGCGGGCATGGACGATTATATTTCCAAGCCCGTGGACACGACCCAACTCAAAAACGCGCTTGGAAAAGCCGCCCGGAAAAGAAACGACGTCAAATATACGCTGGACCAGTCCCAGCGCTGACCGCCGTCACCCGTGGATAAACTCCTGGTTGCCGCTGCCATCACTGGCGAACGTACCGGGGACATCATTGCTACCGCCCCGTAAAGGAATTTAATTGATCTCGCAGCCGCGAACGTCAGTTCGCGCCATATCGTTCTCCTTGATTCAAGTTGCGCCGACTCACGTCGGCGGTTACACAATTTTTGAAAAGGCGTTAAACCATGATTTTGGGCTGAGTTTCGGGCGGACTCCCGATTGGGTGTTTGAATCCAACTTCAAGTACGATATCACCAGCCGCCTCACGATCATTTCGACTCCCCCCGCAAAAAAGCAATCAATTCGGCATCGCGCTCCAAAGGATTTTGTTTATAATATTTGCCTTATTTTAAAGGAGGGTTTGTAAAAGCCTGAAATAACTATTAAACCAAAAGCAACATTACACTCGGAACCCGGAATCCCAAGGACGCCGGCTGCCTTGGGGCACCAGCGATTGGTTGTTTTTTTAGCATGGGTGCGCGGCGCAGGAATCCGGCTCCTGCCTCACGAATATTTTTTTAGTCTGTTTCTGGCGCTCACCTGGGTGCGTTTGGTGCTGTTGCCCAGCCCGGCACCCGTGGCGTTCGTTTATTTCGGCTGCCTGCTCGTCGGTGCCGCGGTGATCCTCTGGTCCGGACGCGAACCGGCCGCCTGGCGCTGGCGCGTGCGGCTGCTGCTGTATCCGGCAATGATGGGGCTGACCTTTTATCTGATGCCGGCGGTGGTCACGACCCTCGGCGTACCGCGAGCCGACGCGCTGCTGGTCAAATGGGACAGTGTCTGGACGGGCCAGGATCCCAACCTGGTCATTCAGGGATGGGAACCTTCCTGGCTCACCGATGCGTTGATGGTGGCGTATGTTTTTTTCTTTTATTACCTGATCGCCGGGCCGGCATATTATTGCATCCGCGACCTGCCGCGCTTCCGCCAATGCTTTGCCGGCTTGTTCACGGTTTATGCCTTGGGCTTCATCGGTTACACCTTCCTGCCGGCCGGCGGCCCGCATCGGTATCTGGAATTTACCCATCCGTTGACGGGTGGTTGGATCACCTGGACGGCAAAACCGATTCTGGATGATGCGAGCAATGCGGTGGACGCCTTTCCCAGCATCCACGTGGCGGTCTCGCTGTACCTGTTGGTCTTCGACCGCTGGTATTATCGCCGTCGTTTCTGGCGCATGCTCGTGCCCTGCGCGGCTTTGTGGATTTCAACCGTCTATCTCCGCTACCATTATTGTGTGGATGTGGTGGTGGGCGCGGCCATTGCAGTCGTTGGACTATGGGTGGCTGCCCGCTACGAAAAATCGGGATCAAAACATGGCGTTCCCAACGGGACGAAATCGCCCGGGCCGGTTTAATCGCCAAGCGAAATGCCCAGGGCGCGCGCCGTGCGCGTCAGGCTGCCTTCCGGTGAAACGGTCTTCAGCCGGCCGACCGCGTCGGCAATCAGCACGGAACCGACTTGTTGTCCCGTGAATGCGACCATCTTTCCGAAGTCATCGGCGGCAATCAGTTCCACGGCAACCGCGCCGAACATCGAACAGAGCACCCGGTCGAACGTCGTCGGGCTTCCGCCGCGTTGCAGGTGGCCCAACACACAGCACCGGGCCTCCTTGCCCGTGCGCTTTTCCAGCTCCGCCGTGACCACCGCGCCGATGCCGCCCAACCGCGCCTCGCGATTCGCTTCCTGGGCGCCCGCGGTGACAAATCCGTGGTTCTTCTCGCGCGCACCTTCTGCCGCCACGACCAGCGTGAATTTTTTTCCCTTCGCTTCGCGTTCGTGGATTTTGGCGCAGATGCTGTCATAGGCGAACGGGATTTCCGGAATCAAAATCACATCCGCCCCGCCCGCCACGCCGGCGTACAATGCAATCCACCCAGCGTAACGCCCCATGACTTCCAGCACCATCACGCGGTTGTGGCTCTCGGCGGTGGTGTGCAGCCGGTCCAGCGCGTCAGTCGCGCAGGCCACGGCGGAATCGAAACCGAAGGTCATCAGCGTCCCGTCCAGGTCGTTATCGATGGTCTTGGGCACGCCGACGATGGGAATGCCGTGTTCGTGCATCTGCAGGGCAATGCTCAGGGAGCCGTCACCGCCGATGGAGACCAGCGCCGAGAGGCCGAGCGCATCCATGCCCTCCCGGGTAGCCTCGAACAGTTCCTTCGGCAACTGCCGGCCCTCGCCGTGGCCGGTCTTGGCGGAGAACTTCCCGCGGTTGGCCGTGCCGAGGATGGTGCCGCCGCGAACCAGCAGGCCGCTCAGGGCATTGTAATCGAGCAGTCGGAACTGGCGCGGTTCCAACAACCCTTCATAGCCGCCGATGATGCCGAGCGTTTCCCAGCCGCGCATGGCGGCCGCCTTGGCCACCGCCCGAATGACCGCGTTCAATCCCGGGCAATCACCGCCACCGGTTACAATCCCAATTTTTCCGTTCATAAATTTAATTCAATGGATTCGCCGCGACATCAAGCACTCGCAATTTCATTGTCCTGCGCGTCATTCAAGTTTGG
>Ga0265337_1000098_pt1 | contig 42859 bp, 37 predicted proteins | sample 42122metaG_FD_192441 | JGI IMG/M metagenome (GOLD analysis project Ga0265337, IMG submission 192441) | Rhizosphere microbial communities from Carex aquatilis grown in University of Washington, Seatle, WA, United States - 4-21-22 metaG | ecosystem: Host-associated > Plants > Roots > Rhizosphere >... | reverse complement strand
GTTGGGCTAATTACAGATTACGGCCTCAAGTCGCCCCTGTCAACACCTCTTGTGGATAATTAGGCGATTTTGCTGATTTTGATACGGGTGTGTTTTTGGCGATGGCCGCGGGTTTTGTGCACCCGCTTTTTGGCTTTGTAACGGATAGCGGTAACCTTATCAGCCTTAACTGACTGCTCGGTAATTTCAGCGGTAACTTTTACGCCAGTTACTACCGGATTGCCAACTATTACTTTTTCGCCGTCAATCACCAGTAACGCCTCAAACGAGGGTTTCTGGGTAGGATCCAGTAGCTCTACTTCCAGCTCTTCACCTTCGTAAACCAAAAACTGGTGACCACCGGTCTGAATAACAGCTTTCTTTGTCATAATTCAAATTAGAGCTTAACAGATTAGAACCTCTTATGCAACTCCTCAAGGGCATAAAAAAACGACCCTTCCGAGTCTAATGTAATTCCCGAGGGGTTGGTCAACGCCTTACGGCGGACCAACCCCTCGCTTGCCGAACATTCCTACTCCCAGCACGGCCGACGCGCCGGCCGCAGCTTCGAGAGTCCGTCGCCGACCCAGATGACGAGGAAGAAGATTAGCCCAAGCACGATAGCGGCGAAGAACACGGCCGCAATCGCGCACAGGGGAGCGGAATAGCCCTGCCCCTCGACCTCGTAGGTGTCGCGCATCTGTCCGGTCTGCTTGTTGAAGCGGACCGTGTCGTAGTAGCCGGGCTTGAGACCGGGCTCCATGTTGCGCTGACGCATGATGGTCTCGCCACCGTGCGTCGCGACCAGCTTGATGGTGTCGAGCATGGAACCGTAGTGACTGGTCCCGGTCTTGACGATTGACAGGTCGTACGGCTGGCTCCAGTGGCTCATCCACTTCGTGTTCGCCTTGTCGCCGTAGTGGTAGGACAGAGACGCGGACGTCCCCAGTACTCCTACAACCACAACTGCAAGAACCCACCAAAAGATACGCTCTGAACGGGACACGAAGACCTCCTTGAGGATGCTTCGGCGGTATTACCGAGAGCTATCAACTCACCCACCATAATTGATGAACTGAATACTCCCGGTAAACTAGGCCAAAAAATCTTTAAAGTGCTGCCCAACCACCTCTGTGATTAAGCATGCACATAATAGCATAAGCGTAACAAATTGTCAATATCCATTACAGGGGTGAGCGTATCCCGTCTGTTTTGGACACTCAACCTTACCCGAGTGGAGCCGGTATGGTGCGTCATGGAGATGCTACACTTGCTAGCAGCTCAGATGACGCACCCTCCGCGCGTGAACGGTGTCCAAAATGGAGGGGAAAGCGGCTGTCTTACCCCTGTTTAGTAATGGATATTGTGATCTCTTGGCCGTCGAGTTTGACAGTTTCGGAGTGGCTGCCCTCGCCTGTTAGCTCGCCAGTGGCCAGGGTTTCGGCAAAAATCATATCCTTATGAGCTTTAACCGCCTCTGTTATTTCCGTACTGTCGGAGCTGATTTTCAGCTCTATCCGGTCTTCGACGTTAAAACCGGCATTCTTACGGGCATTTTGCACAAACCGGATTAAATCCCGGGCAATCCCCTCAGCCTTCAGCTCAGGGGTCAGAGTTATATTCAACTTAACCTCTTCGCTTCCTGAAAAACTGCCGACTTTTTTGACATTAACCTCTTCCATTATTAACCAATGTAACTCCGGCGGGATTGGGTATTCGGAAGAAAAGGAAATGCTTTCTAGAGGTTGGCGAACCTTGATTTTAGCCTCCGCTCTTTGGGCTAACCCCTCCGTGATAACTTCCCGTACCTTTATCATGTTATCTAGCAGCATCTGGCTAGCCTTATCTGGCTTGTTAGCAGATGGCCAGTCGCTTAGGTGAACGGATTCCGGCAGGTCGGTTCCCTGCACCAGTTGGCGCCACAAATGATCGCTGATAAATGGCGCCCATGGCGCCAACATCTGGCAGGTTCTGACCAAAACATAATGCAAGGTGTTATAGGCCTGTTCCTTATCTGTGTCGTTTTCGCTCTTCCAGAAACGCCGGCGGCTGCGGCGGATATACCAGTTAGACAGGTCATCTATAAACGGCCGGATGGGTTTGACCGCCCGCGGGATATCGTAGCTGTCGGCCTGGACGGTTACCTCTGTTATCGTTTCGTCCAAGCGAGCCAGTAACCACCGGTCTAACAGATTGTCGCTGTCCGGCTTTTTGAACTCTTTAGGCGGCTGCCAGCCGTCCACCTTAGCGTAGGTGTTAAAGAAGCTAAAGGAGTTGTTGAGTGTACCCAAAACGTTACGCGACATATCGCGCATCACCGTCTCGTCTATCTGGATGGTTTCACCGTTGATAACCGGGCTATCGAACAGGTACAGGCGAATAGCGTCGGCGCCGTAAGTATCCAGGACCATCTGTAAATCGGGGTAGTTGCCTAGCCGCTTGCTGAGTTTGCGGCCGTCGTTACCGTTGATAACACCGTGGGAGATGACGTTTTTGAAGGCTGGCTCGTCCCAAAGAGCGGTAGCCAGCACGTGTAAGGTGTAAAACCAGCCACGGGTCTGGCCGATGTACTCCACGATGAAGTCCGCCGGATGGATAAACTTGTCTTTGTCGCCAAGGGGGTAACCGTGCTGGGCGTAAGGCATGGAGCCGGATTCGAACCAGCAGTCAAAGACCTCTGGCACCCTCGCGTAGAATTTGTCATCCTTTTTAATTACAATCTTATCGATTGAGGGTTTGTGCAGATCAAAATTATCGCCAATAGCGTCTGGACCGGCCAAGTTCTTGAGCTCTTCTATTGAGCCGACCACTATAATGTCTTTCGGGTCATGAGTATTGACCCAGACCGGGATGGGAGCGCCCCAGTAGCGGTCGCGGCTGACGTTCCAATCGCGGACGCCTTCTAGCCAGTTGCCAAAGGCGCCGTCTTTGACGTTGGCCGGTATCCAGTTAATCTCCTGATTTTTGTCCAGCAGTCGCTGCTTGAGCTCGGTAACTTTGATAATCCAGGAGTCTACTGCGCGGTAAATTAAGGGGTTATCGGTGCGCCAGCAGTGCGGATAGCTGTGGGTGTAGTCCTCTTTTTTGAACAGGCGGCCGGAGTTTTGCAGGCGGTTGATAATCTCTTTATTGGCGTCAAAGACCAGTTCGCCGGCAAGGTCATGAAGCCCGGCGGTGTAGCGGCCGGTTTTGTCGACCGGCACGACGACTTCGATGCCGTGGGCTTCGCAGACTTTTTGGTCTTCTTCGCCGAAGCCCGGGGCTTCGTGGGCGATACCGGTGCCGTCTTCATCTGTTACGAAGTCGGCGTGCATCACCTGGAAGGCGTTTTTGTGGCCGTCAAAGTAGTGGAAGGGCGGCTCGTAGCTCTGGCCGACCAGCTCGACGCCTTTGAGCTCCCTGACCTTGGTGTAGCCGCCGAGCTGGGTGTAGCGCTCCACAGAAGTCTTAGACAGGATAACCCGTTCGCCATTGCCTTCCATGACCACGTAATCAATATCTTTGTTAACGGCAATTGCGAGGTTGGCTGGCAGCGTCCAAGGAGTTGTAGTCCAGGCCAGCAGGTTTTCGCCGCTGGGCAGAGGAAAACGAACAGTTACAGCTGGATCGGTGCGGTCGCGGTAGGCATCGTCCTGGCGGCTTTCGAAATTGGACAGGCTGGTTTCGCAGACATAGCAATATGGTACAACCTTGAAGCCGCGGACTACCAAACCCTTGTCGTAGAGCTGTTTGAAGGCCCACATGACGCTTTCCATGTAGGGTTGGTCCATTGTGTAGTAGTTGTCTTTAAAGTCGACCCAGCGGCCTATACGATTGATATAGCTCTCCCATTCCTGGGTGAATTCCAACACCGATTTACGACAGTATTCAACGAACTTCTCTACGCCGTATTTTTCGATTTCGGCCTTGCTGCCCAGACCAAGGTCTTGTTCGGCCTTCATTTCGGCCGGCAAGCCGTGGCAGTCCCAGCCAAAGCGCCGCGGTACGTACAGGCCCCGCATGGTTTTGTAGCGCGGGATGGCGTCTTTGACGATTGACGAAACCAGATGACCGTAGTGCGGCAAGCCGTTGGCGAACGGCGGGCCGTCGTAGAATTCGTAGCGTTGGCCGTCAGAGCGATTTTGCAGGCTTTTTTCAAAAGTCTTTTCTTTTTGCCAAAGCTCGACCAACCCCTCTTCTATCTGGGAGAAGTGTGACACTTGGCCGTTTTTAGAATCATTGTCCATAAAAAAATAGCTTCCACCTACCCTTTGCTAATTCTTAGTATAACAGAGGTTAGGCGGGCGCCGGTATCATAATGTGGCCGAACCGGCTGACTGGTTGCTGCTCGTCCTGGACGTAGTAGGACAGCTCGTCCATTAGCGGCATCGGGTTGCCCTGCCACAGCCGCACCAAAGAGCCGGTTTCGCTCATTACCAAGATTGCCGGGTATTGGGTAACCCCGTAGAGTTTGGCCAGGTCATCGCCCTCTACGGTTTCCAAGCTGATTAGATTGAGTTTTTTGCGCTTATAGCGTTCAAATTCGGCAGCAAAGTCGGCCATTATGCCGCCGTGTTCGCTGTTGGGATGGTAAAGCGCTACGACTTTCATGAGCCTAATAATATCACTAAACTTTCAGTCTTGGATGCAGTTTGAGCGTTAAGCGAGCACCTATCTTTGATCGAACACCAGACAATTAATATTTAGCCGGAATAGTCTGAGTTCGAGAGAAGATGGGTGCTCGCGGCCTAGCTGCAGCCCGTAGTCGAACCGCAGCTGGTGCAGACGTAGCAGCTGCCGGCGCGTTGAGTTTGGTTGCCGCAGTTAAAGCACAGCGGCGCGGAATCGTCCTGGACGGTTTTCTTGACCACTGGCTCGGGTGTTTCGGCCTTTTGGCTGAACGACGGCGTGGGTTCGGTGCTAGCGGCAATAGTGGTTACGGCTTCGGTGATGGCGGCTTCGGCCTGGGCCACCGCTTCTATGGCCTGTTCTACTGAGGCCTCTTTTTCGCTAACTTCACCGCTATTGATAGCGGCCAGCAGGCTGGTCTGACCGGCAGGCATTTCGTCTAAGTTGGCCAGGCCGACTTCTAGCAAATCGTCAAAGTTCATGTAGGTCTTGCCCAGGCGACGGAAGATGTAGTCGATGATGGAGCTGGCGGTGCGGATATCCGGGTCGTCGGTTAGGCCGGCGGGCGCGAAGCTGGTGTTGGTGAAGGTGCGGACCAGCTTTTTGAGCGGCACGCCGTATTGCAGAGCATAGCTGACAGTGACAGCGAAGGCGTCCATGACGCCGCGCAGGGTCGAACCTTGCTTGGCGATGCTGACAAACAGCTCGCCGGGGCGGCCATCATCGTACTCGCCAACCACTATGTAGCCGCGGGTACCAGCGACGGTAAATTTGAAAGTCTTGGAATTGCGCACACGCGGCAGTTCTTCGCGGTAGCCGGTAGTACCAAGCGGTACCAGGGCGTCGGTAGCCGCGGCCATAACCTGGGCCGGTGTTTCTGCCACGGCGGCATTCAGGAGCGCCACCGGCTCTTTGGAGCCTTCTTTCTTGGCCATGCTAAGCGGCTGAGCGACTTTGCAGTTATCGCGGTAGATAGCTACGGCTTTCAGGCCGAGCTTCCAGGCATCCAGATGCAGCTGTTCGATATCTTCTACGGTCACTTCTTCGGGCATATTGACGGTTTTGCTGATAGCGCCGGAAATAAACGGCTGTACGGCGCCCATCATTTTGACATGGCCCAGGTAGTGGATGGCGTTATCGCCCATGGAACAGGCAAAGACCGGCAGGTGCTCGTCCTTGAGGTGCGGCGCGCCAATGATGGTCTTTTCAACGTCGATGTAGTTAATGATGTCTTCGACTTGAGCGCGGTTGTAGCCCAGAGCTTTAAGCGCCCGCGGTACGGTTTGGTTGACGATGAACATAGTACCGCCGCCGACCAGTTTTTTGACTTTGGTTAGACCCAGATCCGGCTCGATACCGGTGGTATCGCAGTCCATCATCAGGCCGATGGTGCCGGTGGGCGCCAGTACTGAAGCCTGGCTGTTGCGCACGCCGTGCAGGGCGCAGAGCTCTATGGCTTCGTCCCAAGCGGCAGCGGCAGCGGAAAGTAACTCCTCAGAAACCATGCCGGCGTCGATGTTATCGACTTCAGCGCGGTGCATCTTTAGGACTTTGTTCATGCCTTCGCGGTCTTTGTGGTAACCGGCAAACGGCCCAACGCGCTTGGCGATTTTGGCGCTGGTAGCGTAAGCGTGGCCGGTCATTAGAGCGGTGACGGCGGCGGCTTGGGCCCGGCCTTCATCGGAGTCATAGGGCAAGCCCTGGGCCATCAGCATGGCACCCAGATTAGCGTAGCCCAGGCCCAGCTCGCGGTAAGCCCGGGCGTTTTTGGTGATGTTCTTAGTTGGGTATTCGCTGTAGCCGACCAGGATTTCCTGGGCGGTGAACATGATTTCAACCGTGTGGCGGAAAGCCTCAATGTCAAAACTAAAGTCGTCGTTTAAGTATTTGAGCAGGTTAATGCTGGCCAGGTTGCAGGCCGAGTTATCCAAGTGCATGTACTCGCTGCAGGGGTTGGAACCGTTGATACGGCCAGCATTGGGCGCGGTATGCCAGCGGTTGACGGTGGTATCAAACTGCAGGCCGGGATCGGCGCATTCCCAAGCGGCTTCGGCGATTTGGCGCCAGACATCGCGGGCTTTGACGGTCTCTACGGTCTTGCCGGTAGTGACGGCTTTTAAGCCCCAGTCTTCGTCATTCTCCACGGCCTTCATGAAGCTGTCAGTAACGCGCACCGAGTTGTTGGCGTTTTGGTACTGCACGGAAAAGCTATCTTTGCCGTCCAAGGTCATATCAAAACCGGCGGTTTCCAGTACGCGGGCTTTGCGCTCCTCGAGGGCCTTGCACCAGATGAATTCCTGAACATCCGGGTGATCGGCATTCAAAATAACCATCTTGGCGGCGCGGCGGGTCTTGCCGCCGGACTTAATCGCGCCGGCGGAAGCGTCGGCGCCGCGCATAAAGCTCAGTGGGCCGCTGGCGGTACCAGCGCTTTTACCCAGACGCTCTTTGGAGCTGCGCAGGCTGCTGACATTAATGCCGGAACCGGAGCCGCCCTTAAAGATCATTCCCTCTTCGGTATACCAGTTCAAAATAGCCGGCATAGTGTCTTCTACGGCCAAAATAAAGCAGGCGCTGGCCTGTTGGCTGCGCTCGGGCACGCCGATATTGAACCAGACGGGACTGTTAAAGGCCGCCCGCTGAGTGGCCAAAATGTATTTGAGTTCCTCGCGGAAATCTTCGGCTTCGGCCTCACTCTCAAAGTAGTCCTCCTGCAAACCGTGGCGGGTAATGGTATCGGCTACGCGGTTGATAAGGTCTTTGAAAGACTTTTCGCGGCCGGGGGTGCCGGGGGTGCCGGAGAAATATTTTTGGGCGACGATATTCAGAGCGTTCAAGCTCATGCCTTCGGGAATCTCCACGTCTTTTTGCTCAAAGACCGCCTTGCCGGTGGCCGGATTAGATATTAATGAATCGCGCTTGACCCATTTCAGGCTGTCATAGCCCTTACTCCCAGATTTAGTAAAGAGTCTCCGAACCCCTAGCTTAGTTGCCTGCGCCATAATTTGATGCCCCTTCTTAGTTGTTTTTAAATTGTTTTAAGGTCATTTTTGTTAAAGCTTTAGGCCTGATTCTTATGTGATACGGCGCTCTCACCTGCCGCTCAAGCGAAGAACCGGCGCTTGCTCCCTTAGACGCTGCTTATCATAAACCATAAGCGCCGTCCAAGGCAACAAGTTTTGTTAGCTTTTTGTTTTGCCCGTTTTAGCTTTGGGGGTCTTGGCTTTATCGCCGCGCATCCGCGACAACTCACGCTCAAAGCCGGAAATATCACGAAACTTGCGGTAGACGCTGGCGAAGCGCACGTAGGCGACTTCGTTCAGCTCCGGCAGGCCGGCCATTATCAGCTCGCCGATGTCCTTGCTCTTGACTTCCGGTTCGCCGCGGGCGTAAAGCTCGCGCTCGATGCCGGCGACAAAAGTTTCCAGCTGAGCGCTGGTCAGCGAAGTTTTTTCGCTGGCGTGTTGCAAACCGGTCAGCAATTTTGCGCGGCTGAACAGCTCGCGGGTACCATCGCTTTTGACGACCGTGAGCGCCGGGCGTTCCAGGCGTTCGTAGGTTGTAAAGCGCTGGCCGCACTTGAGGCACTCGCGGCGGCGGCGGATAGCTTCTCCATCGGCCACTTCGCGGGATTCAACCACTTTGTTATCGCACGAACCGCAGTTCTGACATTTCATTTTTTACCCCTTATTTAACCTGGGCGATTAAGGTACAATCGCTATATCTAGCGTTCGTAACGCTTATATTAACCCCACGTGTAGTGTCGTTGCAAGCCCATTTTTGTAGTATTAATAACAAACTTTTTGCCTCTGATGCTTATTTTTTCGACTTCTTGGCTTTGCGGCCTTTGGGTTTGTCGTCTTTGTCGTCTTGGTCGTCAACTTCCTGGTCTTCGTCATCGTCGTCCTCATCGTCGTCTTCATTTTCGGGTTTGTCTCCCGGCTTGGCGCCGCGCTTAAAACGGCGTAGGAAGGAAGGTTTGTCCAGCTCGTTATCCTCGTCGTCTTCGTCAGTTTCGGAATCTTTGGCGTCATTATCTTGGTCATCGTTCATAGACCAGATATTGGGCGTGTCGTCGTCTTTATGGAAATCGCTGGTGTGCTGGTCGTCCTGGTTTCCTTTGAGCTCCATATCCAGGCCAGCCATGGCTTCATCGTCTACCTGGACATTGCTAAGAATTTCTTTGCGCTCGTCGCTGTCGCGCATTAGTTTGGCGTTTTTAGCGTCGCGGCTGGCGAAATAAGTACCGTCAAAGCCGGTGGCGACCACGGTAACGATGATTTCGCCCTCGATTTCCGGATTGATAGTGGCGCCAAAAATGATATTGGCTTCGGGGTCGGCGGCTACGGTAATTGTTTCCGCGACGGTGTTAATTTCGTGCATGCTCATGTCCAGGCCGCCGATAACGTTGAACAGGATGCCGCGGGCGCCGTCAATGGAGACTTCCAGCAGCGGCGAGCTGATAGCTTGGGTGGCGGCCTCGATGGCCCGGTTCTCACCGCCGGCCCGGCCGATGCCCATCAGGGCGGTGCCGGCATTGGCCATGACGGTCTTAACGTCGGCAAAGTCCAGGTTGATTAGGCCGTGGACAGTGATAAGGTCGGAAATGCCTTGGACGCCCTGGCGCAGTACGTCGTCGGCCACTTTGAAGGCTTCCAGCAGCGGCGTGCGGCGGTCAATGGTTGATAACAGCTTGTCGTTGGGAACAGTAATCAGAGTGTCGACGTTGCGGCGCAGCTTCTCGATGGCTTCATCGGCGTTGCGGCGGCGCTTGTCACCTTCAAAAGCGAACGGACGGGTAGCAAAACCAACGACCAGAGCGTCAGTTTCTTTAGCCAGCCGGGCGACAATCGGACCAGCGCCGCTGCCGGTACCGCCGCCGGCGCCAATGGTAACAAAGACCATGTCCGCGCCTTTTAGGGCTTCGGCGATTTCGGCTTCCGATTCTTCGGCGGCGGTTTGGCCGACGATAGGATCGGCGCCGGCGCCCAGGCCCTTGGATGTTTCTTTGCCAATGTGGATCTTGTGTTGGGCTTGGCTGTGATGCAGGGCTTGAGCATCAGTGTTAACAGTAATAAAATCGACGCCGGTTACACCGGCTTCTACCATGCGGTTGACGGCGGCGCCGCCGGCGCCGCCGACTCCTACTACCTTGATTCGAGCGAAAGTTTCGATTGCTGGATCCACTTGCGGCATATCTGATTGTTCTCCCTTGGGCTTATGTACTCTCAATTATACGCAAAAAAGCCGATTGAATGCAATTAATACTCACCCGAAAGTTTGGCCGAACAAAAAAATGTTTCGCTTACGTTTTAGCGGCGGCGAAGGCGTTTGAGTAGTTCATTTATTGGTGCGGTGAGGCTGCTTAACAGTCCCGGCTGGGGCTCGTCAAAACTGCTGTGACCAGCGTGCTGGGAGGGGCCCAGGATCATGTCCAACAGCATCAGGCCGACGGCCGGAGCAAAGCGGTCACTGTCCAAACCATCTACGACTTTCTTAATATGCTTCCAGCTGCCCACCCGCGCCGGCAATTGCATAACCTCGCGCGTAGTCTCGGCGATACCAGGCAGTTTGGCGGTACCGCCAACCAGCACGATGCCACCAGGCAACTTGCGGTTGCGGTGGATTTTCTTAAGTTCCTTATCGACGTATTCCAAAATCTCCTCTACCCTGGCCTCGATGATAATGCGCAGCATTTCCGGGTCAAAACGCAGAGTCTCACCTTCGCGCACAAAGCTGATTTCTTTACGGCTGGCCGGTAATAGGCTGCCGTGTTTGAGTTTAATTGTCTCGGCGATGTCCAGCTCGGTTTTCAGGCCGATGGCTAAATCATTGGTTATATGATTGCCACCCATAGGAATTACAGCGATGTGTTCAATCTCGCCGTCTTCTATAACTACCACATTAGTGGTCGCAGCGCCGATGTCTACCACCGCTACGCCCGATTCCTTCTGCTTGCGGTCCAGCACGGCTTCAGCGGCCGCCAGAGAGGTTACGGTACGGTGGTTGGCGGACAGCTCAGCCCGTTCCAACACGTGGTCGATACTCTTTAGAGCCGGTATGCTGGCGACCAATATATGGGTGTCGACTTCCAGACGTACACCGTGCATGCCCACCGGATCTTTGATGTTCTCTTGCCCGTCTAAGCGGTAGTTTTTGGCGAATACTTGAATAATGTCCTTGTTGGGCGGCAGTTGGATAACCGTGGCGGCCTCTTCGACGCGCATGCGGTCGTCTTGGCTAATCTGGCGGTCCGGTGAACTAACGGCAATTACACCTTTACTATTAATGCCCTGCACGTGCTGGCCGTTGACGTTGACCGTGGCCGCCTTAATCTGCCGACCGCTCATGCGTTCAGCCTCCTGAACGGCTTTGACTACGGCGTCAGCGACTTCGTCTACGTGAGCGATGTTGCCTTTGCGCAGACCACTGTTTTCGGCCGACGCGAAGCCGATGATACTAGGGGTGGAGGAATCGGCTGCCAGTTCACCCACTACACAGCGAACAGCACTGGTTCCGATATCCAGCCCGACATAATAGGTATATTTTTCTTCAGATGGCATGTGTGGTTTTTATTATATAGGTATAACTAACCAGCAGTATACCGCTAGAGGTAATCGGGTGCAAGCCAAACAAATAACCGCCCGCGGGCGGTTATTTTATTAGCTTGGGAATAGTGTTCAAGCAGCCTTGGAGTCTCGTTTGCTAAGCTCTACTTCCATCCAGCGTTGAGCTGCCGGATCAATCTTATCTAAATTCTCATCGGTAAATTTGCTTGCTTCAGCCTCAGCGGCTTGGGCCCTCTCTAATTTGCGTCGGGCTTTTCGCTCCAAAGGCGTTTCTTTCCCTAAAATAGTCCTTAGTGGATACCTTGCCGCGGACTCTTCGTTAGATTCTTGCCTTGCGTCCTCAGCGCTCCTATAGAGCGTTTTCGCTTTGTCATTCATTTTTTCCATATCGATAATTTCGTCGTAAGGACTTTCTTCGATAGGTGCCTGTTCAGGTTCCTGCTTAGGCGCTTCAGTTTGTGGCCTCAATGAGTCCTCTACTAGAGCCATCTGGTGATATGTATCACCGTTTTTAGCAAAGTCTTTATCAGCATTCTCAATCGCTTTTTTGACTTTTCTTTCGGCCAATTTTACTTCTAGTTCTTCGAATCGGCCAACACCTGGGGCACTAGATTTGAACCATTGATCTTCGTTTCGTTTAGCCGTAACTAGGCTATGATCAGCTTTTTTATAGTTGCTATAAGAATCCACGGCATTTTTTTCATCTTTATAGGTAAAACCTTCGCCGGAATCATACTTTTCTTGGTGTTTGATTAAGCCTTTTTCAGCTTTAGAAAGCTTTCTCTTGGCAAAAGCAATGTTTATTTTTGGATCAATTGTTGAACCCGGTAATGAACCGTGCTTTGCAGCTCGAGCTTTGGTCCTACCTAGATACCCCTTTTCATCCTTAAGTTTAAGTGATGCCTCGACAACTTCTTGTCCCAGTTGTTTTCGTGCTTCAAGCTGCTCTGGCGTCAGTTTGCCTTCGGGGTTGGTAATGATTGGTTCGTTTTCCATGATATTTTCTTTTTTTATTTTTTCTGAACTTAACTCTACATTATCACACTTATGCTTAAAAGTCAACTCTGGGGGATCGGTCCGCTTTGATTACGCTTTTCCGATTCCTGTCGCCCAAGCTCGAACATTCTGCTCATAAACACTTCTCCCTGTTCGGCGCTGGTGAATGTAAGGCCGACATGAGTCATAAAGTCACCGACTGTTTTGCTGGGAGTCTCTTCTATCACTACCCCGGCAAACTCGAGGGTCAATTTTCGCAAGAGTTCCAACCGCTTCGGAGAAGCACTGAAGCTTTTATAGGTGCCTTCGGGTCTTGTTTCCACGTTTATATTCTACGCTTGGGTGAGGATTTCGGCGCCTTTGTCGGTGATGAGGACGGTGTGTTCGAAGTGGGCGCCCAGGCTGCCATCGGCCATGGCTATGGCCGGCGCCGGCCCTTTGGTTTCGATAATGTGCCAATCGCCCAGGGCGGCCATCGGCTCAATGGCGATAGTCATGCCGGCGTGCAAGATTGGCCCGGTGCCGGCCACGCCATAATTAGGTATGTTGGGCTCCTCGTGGATGCTATAACCCAGCCCATGGCCGACCAGATCGCGGATAACGCCTAGCTTGTACTTGTTCATAACGTCTTCGGCGGCGGCGCTGATATCGCCAACGCGCGTACCGTCGCCCTTAACAGCGACTATGGCCATGTCTAACGCCTCTTTCGTACCTTTGACTAAACGCTGGACGGCAGCGGTGGTTTTAGTACCGGCTACAACTGTAACGGCGCTATCGCAAATTAAGCTCTTATAGCCCAGGGTCAAGTCCACCTTAACTACATCACCGTCTTTGATTTTGGCCGCCGGCGGTACGCCGTGGACAATGTTTTGGTTGACCGAGATGCATACTACGTCCGGGAAGCCGTCGTAGCCCAGTACTACCGGCTGCATGTCGTTCTTTTTGATCTGTTCGGCGACCTTTTTGGAGATGTCTTTGGGGCTGACGCCGGGCGCGACCATGGCCGCCGCCTCATTTAAGATAGTCGCCAGGCGGCGGCCGCATTCACGCATAATAGCGATTTCTTCAGGAGTTTTTGGTTTCATCAGACTCTATAAGTTTAAGGCTTTTCTGATGTCGGCATCAACTTTTTCAATATCTTGGGCAGCATCTATTTGATGAACTTCTAGGCCGTACTCCTTAAGGTAATCCAAGCACGGGGTGACTTTGCGGTGATATTCGGCAAAACGTTTGTGCAGCACCTGTATATCCTCGTCATCGACGCGGTGGCGTTTAGACAGGCGCTTTTCGGCGTCCTCGGCGGAAATTACCAGATGAATTAGAGCGGTAAACTTGATTTGGCCGGAGTTAATTTTTTCCAGCCACCACTGCGCCTGGGGAATACTGCGCGGATTACCTTCGACGATACATTCTTTATTGACCAGGTCGTGGCCTTTTAGCTCGTCCCATAACATCTTGAGCGTGGGTTCGTCGGGGATGATTTTACCCTCCAGCATTAACCGGCGGTTTTCGCCGGTGGCTTTTTGGCGAATAATCTCACCCATAGAAAACCACGGGCAACCTAGGAGCTCAGCTAAGCCTTCGGTCTGGGTGGTCTTGCCGCTGCCGGGCATGCCCAAAATAATTATCATTGGGCGAGCTTTTCTTTTACGAGTTTGGCTATCAGACCGCCATCGGCAGCCGGGCCAAGTTGGCCGCGGACCGCACCGATGATTTTACCCATGTCGGCCGGTGTTGGACTGTCCAGTTTGGATATTTCGGCGTCTACCGCCGCTTTAACGTCTTCCTCGCTGGCGGCTGCAGGCAAATAGCCGTCGATTATGGCCTTTTCGGCGGTTTCTTTGGCGGCCCGCTCGGCCTCGTTGGCATTGGCATAAATTTCAGCGGTATCGGCCCGTTTTTTGGCCTCGCGGGCCAGCACTTTTTGGGCCTGTTCCTGATTCAAACCGGTATCTTTAACCCCCAGGCTGACGGCCTCGTATTGCAGGGCGGTCTTGATGCCACGCAGTGTTTCGGCCGTAACTTTGTCACCGCTAAGCATGGCGCTTTTGATATCGGCGTCAATTTGCTGCTGGATGTCCACTCGGGCTACCTGCCAAGCTTCAGTTTCTTAGTCTTTTCGGCTTTGCGGGCGCGGCGGATAATGGCTTTGGTGCGGCGGTCGCGTTTGCTTATCGGTTTTTCGAAGTATTGGGAGGTTTTGGCCTCGGCTAATACGCCGGACTGCTGGACCTTCCGGGAAAAACGGCGCAGTAAATTCTCCACTGATTCCTTCGAATCCTTTTTCGTAACTTGTATCATGTCTGAATAATTCTAGCCCAACAGAGGTAAATTGGCAAGCATAATTCGTAACGTGCCGGCTTTGCCGGGTTTATGGATGCGGTGTTAAGTTCTGGGCTTGGCTTTGGCGTTTTTGTTGAGTGGCCCGTTGTGATTTAAGTACGATGCTTTGTAATTCTTTAAATATTGGGAAGTTCTTGTTGGTGTAATAAATCTTGGTGTTCCCCTGGCGTTCGCTGATTAGAAAACCGATTTTTTCCAGACGCTTTAGTTCGCGTTGGATGTTACCGGCGTCTTCTTTGATTAGTTTTGCCAGCCCACGCACATGGGTTTTGAAATCAGGATACTTCGCGTATACCACGATGATTTTACGGCGCACCCGGCTTGTAATAAATGTGTCTAGCATAACACTCCGCTCGCTTACGCTCGCTCATGAGAGGTGGCAAGCCCCCTCTCATCGCGCCGGGCGCGGAATAAATCCGCCGCTCGGGCTGCTCTCCCCCGGTCTGGAAAAGGATGAGCCATAAGCAGTTCTATTGTTTCCCTTACAACGTCTAGTATAACTCGATTTTTACAATCTTTGCAACAGTCTGGCGAGCTATACTAGATTCATGAGGTTTTATGAAGTCTGGGTGGCAGATGGTAATTACCGGGGCGAGAAGCCGTTGACCTACTCATACGAGCAGGAATTATCGCCATTTACAGTGGTCACTGTCAGCCTGCGCGCCAAGGTAGTGACCGGCTTTGTCTATCAGAAAGTAGCTAAGCCGAGCTTTGAGGCCAAGCCGATTAAGGCGGCGCTGAGCAGCGTGCCGCTGCCGGCTCACTGCCTGGAGCTGGCGCGCTGGTTGGCAGATTATTACGCCTGCAGCCTGGGCGATGCCTTGCGCCAGTTCGCGCCCAGCAAGCCGACTATCCGGCGCGCCAGCGAACCTGAAGCTCTAAGCGAAAGCGGATCGCTGCAGTTGGAGTTGGATAAGCCGCTGACTACCGACCAAAAGAAAGCTTTGGCTTTTATTCGTAAATCTAAACACACTACTACGCTGTTGCATGGCGATACCGGCACTGGCAAGACCAGAGTCTATTTAGAGCTAGCCCAAGAAACCTTAGCCAGCGGCAAGTCAGTTATTTTGTTGACACCGGAGATTGCTTTGACCACACAACTGGCGGCAGCCGTAGAGCAGCAGCTGGCGGCGCCGGCCTATGTGCTGCACTCGCAGCTAACAGCTGCTGCCCGCAAAAAAATCTGGCTGGCGGTGCTGGAAGCCAAAGAGCCGGTAGTCATAATCGGTCCGCGTTCGGCGCTTTTCTCCCCTGTTAAAGACCTCGGCCTGGTAATCCTCGATGAGGCCCACGAACCGGCTTATAAACAAGATCAGACGCCGCGTTACCATGCCGTACGCGTTGCCAGCCAGCTGGGAGTCCTGGCTGAAGCCAAGGTGGTTTTGGGTACGGCTACCCCCAACATTGCCGATTATTATTTAGCCGAGCAACGCCAAGCGGTTGTGCGTATGACCCAGCCGGCCATGGGCGATAAACATACCAGCGTGCCCAGCCAGATTATTGACCTTAAAGACCGTAGCAATTTTAGCCAAAATCCCTACCTTTCTAACCAGCTAATCAGCGCCACCAAGGTGGCCTTGGCGGCTAGAAAACAAGTGATGATTTACCTTAACCGCCGCGGTTCGGCGCGGCAAATCCTCTGCCAAAACTGCGGCTGGCAAGCGCTCTGTCCCAACTGTGACCTGCCGCTAATCTACCACGGCGACGAGCACATTTTGCGCTGCCATACTTGCGGTTTCAGCGACAAACCACCGGCCGCCTGCCCGGTTTGCGGCAGCGTCGACATCATATATAGGAGCATCGGCACTAAGGCTTTAGCCGAAGCTGTCGCCAAGGTCTTTCCCGAGTCCAGCGTCCAGCGTTTTGATAGTGACAATTTGGTCGGTGAGCGTGTACACGAAGTTTACTCTAAATTAAAATCCGGCCAGATTGATATCCTGGTAGGCACTCAGTTACTGGCCAAAGGTTTTGATTTGCCGCACCTAGGATTGGTCGGTATTATATCGGCCGATAGCTCTATGGGACTGCCGGATTTTACAGCCGAAGAGCGCAGTTTTCAGCTGTTGTATCAAATTATTGGTCGGGTGGGCCGCGGGCATGGCCAGGGCCAGGTGGTTGTACAAACTTATGATTCAAAGAGCCCGATTTTGCTGGCGGCGATTGGTCGTGATTGGCCGGCATTTTATCGCCAGGCCCTGGCCGAGCGGCAAGCTTTTCGCTTTCCACCCTTTGCCTATCTGCTTAAGTTAGTCTGCCGGCGGGCTACGCCCGCCAGCGCCGAAAACGCCGCCCAAAATCTCAAAAAACTCCTTAGACAGGCTGAACTGCCGGTTGAAGTCATCGGCCCTACCCCCAGTTTTTATGGCCGTCGCGGTAAGTATTTTTACTGGCAGCTGATAGTCAAAAGCAAGAACCGCAAGCACTTGACCGCCCTCGCCAAGCTAGTGCCGGCGGACTGGACTATCGACCTCGACCCAGCCAACCTTTTATAAATAACAGGGGTAATGTATACTGAGCCTTAAATTATGGCTACTAAAGATTTAATCATTTCCTTGCCCAACCCGCGTCTGCGCGATAAGTCGACGCGAGTTAATGTCATTGACGTCAAAGTTCTGCAAACCATCGATGACATGCGCAGCGCTACCCTTGACTGGGAAGCTAGCCGCCCACATGAAGTCGGCGTGGCTCTGGCGGCCATCCAAATAGACCAAGCCAGCCGCATCATCGTTATCCGCAATAATTTCGATGATAAGGAAGACAGGACGTTCAGCGTCTTTATCAATCCGGAAATCGTTAAACTGGAAGGCAATATCGAAGAAGATTTTGAAGGCTGCCTAAGCGTACCGGACGTCTACGGCAAGGTGCCGCGCTATGAGAAAATCCGCATGCGGGCGCTAAATGAAAAAGGCCAAGAGGTCAGGGTGCGCGCCGAGGGCTTTTTGGCCCGTGTGCTGCAACACGAAGTCGACCATACTAAGGGCATAATGTTTGTCGACCACATCGAAAATACGCCTTCGGCTTTTTACAGGCTGAAAAAAGACGGTAAACTGGAGAAGTTAGATTATGAGCAAGTTAAAAAATCTGATATTTTTCGGGACTGAAGACTTTAGCGCGCCGTCTTTAGAAGCGCTGCTGGAGGCCGGCTGGCCGGTAGCAGCGGTCATAACCAAGCCGGACAGCCGCGGCGGCCGCGGCCAAAAGGCTATTGTGCCGAAAGTTAAGGCCATCGCCGCCAAAGCCGGTATTGAGCTGCTGCAACCGGATAAAGTCGACGAAATTAACCCCAGAATAGCCGAAATTAAGCCCGATTACGGTGTTTTGGTGGCCTACGGTAAAATTATTCCCCAAAGCACAATTGATTTATTCCCGGGCGGCATTATTAACGTCCACCCCTCCCTACTACCCAAATATCGCGGACCGGCGCCAATTGAAGCGCCGATTTTGAACGCCGATAAAGCCACCGGCATATCTTTGATGCGACTGAACGCCGGCATGGATGAGGGGCCGGTTTTTGCCCAACTGCGCGTGGAGTTAAACGGTGGTGAAACCAGACCTGAGCTGTACGCGCAACTGGCAAAAACCGGCGCCGACTTCCTTCTAGAGAGGCTGAAAGCCATTACCGAAGGCTGGTCTACGCCTAAGCCTCAGATTGATACCGAAGCGACCTATACCAAACTGATCAAAAAAGCCGACGGCCGGCTGAATTTTGGCCAGCCGGCAGAGGTGTTAGAACGCCAGGTTCGGGCTTACGCCGGCTGGCCGCGCAGCAGCGCCGAGGTTTTTGGCCAGAAGATTATCGTTACCAAAACCCGCCTGGCCAAAAACCTCGCGGACGGTGACTTAGTCATAAAATGCGCTCCCGGTTTTTTGGAAATACAGGAGTTAATCGCTCCCTCCGGGCGCAAAATGTCCGGCGCCGACTTTATCCGCGGTTATAAAAACTAATTATTCGAAGGCTTGCGGGTTGGTCTGTAGCTCTTGCTTGAGTTGGTTCAGGGTGTCTTCTACCAGCTTTTCATAATCTGGCACGTTGGCCATCAACCATTCGTCCAGTTTGTCTTCATCGCCTTGGTCGATCAGCGCTTCAAATTGGTCAAACTGCTGATCGCTGACCAGCGCCGCGACTTTCTCGCCGACCTGCTCTTCCAGTTTTCCATAAAGCTTGGCCAGCATTTTCTCTTGCTGTTGCTCGCTATATTGGCTTAAATCCACGCCACTGAGTAAGCTGTCATCCATTTTCTTAGCTCCGGACGTTTCCTAGCCAGATTGTACCGGCAGCGGCGCCGGTGGCCGCCGTTTTACGGGCTTTTTGGGCCGCTTTGGCCGACATTCTGGCTATAGCGCTAGAAGTAGCCGCCATGCCCAGCATTAGCTTCTTACGGGCTTGTTTCTTTCTCTCAGCCGGGATAGCATCCCAGGTGCTGACAAAACTGTCGCCCAGACTTCTTTCGACTGCCGCCAGATAGATTAGACTGCGCATTAGGGTACCCTCATTACGGCTTAATTGGCGGGCGGTTTCCAGCTGGGCCATTACCCGGCCGCCCAGGCTGCCGGCTTTTTCGCCGTTTCTTAAGGTTTCGGCCCCGGCCACGCCCCTTGAACCATTGTGGTCGATACCGTGCGCTAAAACCTCGGTGACGTTGATTTCAGTCTTAGTTTCATTAGACTTTCCGCGCTCAAATGTTCCCTTGATGGCCCTCATTAGAAGAGCCGAGCCGATATATTCGCCGATTTTGTGGCGTTTGGCAGTCAGCATTTTTTCCTTATTGCCTTGCTGCTCCAGCTTGTCCAGATCGCCAAGCGCACTGGTTTGGCCGTCCATGCCCTTGACCCAGGTCTCCAGTGAGCTGTGGCTTTCGGCCAGTTTGGCCTGGATTTGGGCCTCGCTGAGGCCTTGGGCCTGGTATTTCTCTGTCAGGCTAGCCTCCAGTTCTTTAACCAGCTGGGCGGCGTTGGCCTGCTTTAAGAAGTCCTTGTTTATCAACTCGCTGGCCGGGCCGGCGTTAATCTTCTGGGTGCGCTCGCCGTAGCCCCCCAGGGCTGTTTGTAATGCTCCGCCGGGTTCTTTATCAAGGGGTAAAGCGCTGATTTCCGGCAATACGCCGCCGTATTTCTCGTCTAAGCCCCTAAGCTCTTGCTTGACGGCCTTACGCTGTTCGCCGGCCTTATAATTTTTATCCTCAGCCAGGGCTTCGCCGTGTAAGGTACTGACTTCGTGGGCTTGCCAATCTTGGCTTAGATTGCTGAACTGTTCATCAGACATGGCCAACATCTTAGCCAGGCTGGCGCGTTGGCGATCAATGTCTTTTCTGTCACCCCGGCGCACATCATCCGGATAGGGCAACGCGGCCTCAACCAGCTGAGCGGCCTTGTCGGCCTTGGCGTTTTGGACAGCCGGCTCAATATCACTGGTCAGACCCAGCTCTTCCAGTTGTTGCTGCATGGCCGCCTGAACTTCTGAGCCGTGTCGACTCACCGCCTGGCGCAGAGCCTCAACTCCCTCGACATTCTCAAACTGGTCGAAGAATTCCTTGGCCTCGGATTTTATCCGTTGCCAGTCTTCGGGAGTTGAGGCTGCCTTTAGAGATGTTTCGGCGGACTCGGCTGGGACTGCCTCACTGGGGGTTTTAGCTGGCTCGGCCGCGGCAGATTCCACAAAAGTCGGATTGAGTTGCTGAAACTCTTCTAGAGCGATGTTATTGGTCATTAACTTATTATCAGGGGTGGACTTCACTACTATTACTCGGTTATGGGCGTCGTGACCGATGTAAATCCAATCGTCTTCCGTCTCACCGTTTGAACGTTTGACTGACACCAGGCGATCCGCCGGCTGCTCGGCATCGGTTGGAGTCTCGGCTGTCGCCGTAGATGAAGCCCTCATTTCGTCGTCCAAGCTTAATTGACCATCAATTTGGTCAGGTAGTGTTTGAGGTGGTGCAGCTTCTAAGACGGACATTTTTTGTTTTTATTTTGACTAACTGAGGTTAGAGTAGCACATCTGTTATAAAAACACAAGCGGAATGACTAGGTGGTGTTATTTAGGCGGCGTTGGAGAGATCGTTTTGGTTGTCCAGCGGCTGGGTTGCTGGGGCTTCAGCCGGTGGCTGATTGGCCGCAGGGGCTGGCTGAGCGCTGGGAGCCTCGCTTAAAGTCGCCTGGACGATGGCTGGCGCCTGGGTTTTGATTTCGCCTTTGAGTTTTTCCAGCTCGTCGGCGACGACTTTTTTATAATCCGGGAAGTTGGTTTCCAGCCAGTTCAACGCGCCGGGCTCGTCATTCCTATCTATAAAAGCCTCGAACTCGTCCAATTGGGCATCGGTCATCTGTTCGGCCAGCTTCATACCTACGCGCAGCTCCAGCGTCTCGTAGATGTGCGCCAACATCTTATTCTTTTCGGCGGCCGGCAAATCACCCAGGCCGAGTTCGCGCAACAGATTGTCATCTAGTTGAAACATAATGCTTATGGATTACTATATATTAGCCGTTATTTTTGGGCAACTGCTTGGCCGGCGGCAGCCTGGGCCTCGTCGCGCATTTTTTGGGCTTCTTCCTCAATTATTTGTGGTCGGTTAGGTACGTTTTGCTCTAACCATTTGGCAATTTCCTCATTGTCGGTATTTTCGTCGAATTTATCAAACTCGGCAGCCTGTTGCTCAGTGAGCAGTTCGGCCATCCGGTCGGTTACACGCGCGTCCAGGACGTAGAGAATGTCTTCCAGTGCGGCCCGTTTTTCTTCGCCTTGCAGGCCTTCTAGCCCCATAGCCTGCAGGAATTTGTCATCGTCGTCTGGTTGCATTTTAGGCTCCTCCCGTTCGAGTGAAAGTCACTCCGTGGCGTTGGGCCACTTCCATCAGTTTTTCCCAACCGCCCCGCGAGCTGCCATTTATTATCCGGAAGCCCTGGTCGGCGCTAGCGCCACTATTCACGGTGTTGCTGGCTGTCCAATCGACAATATTTTGGTTACCGCCCAGGCCAACGCCAGAGGCCATCGGCAAGCGCTCGCGGGCTAACTCCAGGTTAATCTGACGAATATTGGTGGTATTTACGCCGTGTACCTGGATATTATTGCTGGCAAAGACGCTCTTTAGGCCACCGCCGCCGAGCAGTGCGTGGCGCACGGCCTCATCACCGCTCACACCCTTAAAGGTATCGGCGTGGAAATTGGCTGGTAAGTGATGAAGGTTGCCGGTGATAGAGCTAAGGCCGCCTGGGCCGCCTGGCAAGCCTTCGGTACCCGACGGAAAACCGGAGCCGCCGCCGACATGGACGGGTCCCAAGCCCTCGGCACCACTGACAGTTGAAGCGCCAGGGGCGAGATGGTTTTGTGGGGGTTGATGGCCGGGCAACCAGCCGGGCAAATGCTGACGAATGCCACTAATGTCCCCATGGAACGGCAAGTCTAGATGGGGGTTAGGCAGCATGCCCAGCTCACCGCCAACGCCTACTAGTATCAATGCGGCGGAGGCGCCGACCACCAGGCCGCCCATCTTTTGGCGGCGTTGGGCAAACGCCACGCTGCCCTCATAATCATTTTGTACGCCGTTTACTAGTTCTTGCTGGCGGTAATCATCAACGTTAGCAAAACCGGCGTGTTGGACCAGGTCGACACCGCCTGCCGCTAAGGCGTCGAGGCGGCGGCGTTGGCGGTCAATTTCGGCGCGCATCTGGTCACGGCTGTGTTCACTAACGTTACGCACGCTAGCCTTTTTGTTGAGTAGGACCCACGAGAAGCGGGCGGCGGCTCCCACAGCCAGACCGGCGATTCCCAGGCCCAGGGCCGCTGAGCTAACGGCCGCGCCAGCGCCGACTAAGAGCCCGATGCCAATTTTTTTCTTGGTTGATAAACGAGAAACCTTGCGCAGGAATTTACGACGCCAATTGCTATTGTCTATTGCCTCCTCGCCCATCTGGTGTTCAAGATCGACAAATTTGCGCTGTTCGGCGTATGATTCGCGCATTTCGCGGCGGGCAATTTCGGCTTGGTCTGGTGGATTTTGGCCTGCGATATTAGCATTAGCTGTTTGTAGAGCGGTGCGGGCTGCTAACAGATTATTCAGTGCCTGGTTATAGATGGCCATAGCATTGGCATAATCGGCCTCATCGTTGCGGCCGGAGGGTGTCAGACCCTCCCAGCCGCGGGTTTTGCGGCGGATGGTTATTTCCAGCAACTCCTTGCGAGCGTCCTCCAGAGCCGCTTCGGCATCCATTACGGCCTGCTGTTCTGGGGTGACGGCCGGTTGCTGGTTAGGATTGTTGGGGGCCGCTTCGGCGTCGATTACGGCCTGCTGTTCTGGGGTGACGGCCGGTTGCTGGTTAGGATTTGGCTGCTGGTTAGCTATTAACTGCTGCAATAGATTTAACATCTGCTGATTCTGAGCCAAAAGCTGTTGCATGCTTTGCAGGATATTTGCCAAGGCGGGATCCATATTGGGATTGAGCGGCAGAGGCGCTTGATTGGCGTTCGGCGGAAATACTACTGGTGTGAAATTGGGGTTATTGGGGTCGTAATCGGGGTTCTGGGCCTGCCAGTCCTGAATTTGCTGATCCTGCCAACTAGCCAGATTATCCCTTATTTGGTCTTTCTGAGCGGCCGGAATGTCCGGATCGTCTAAGGACTTGATTTTTCGCTTGACGCTGTCCGGCAACGCCACATGGCCGTAGGCTCCAAGGACATCTTCATGGCTGATATGATGCTCGCCGTTGGCGTCCACTGAATAGACGTGCTCGGCCCCGGCAGCGCCGGCATATTTTTTCTCTACAAACTGAGTAACACCTAAACCATTGACTTGTTGCGTGGCATTGGGCGCTGTCTCTAGATTGATATTTTTATCTACGGACATTTTTTTATTTTTACTTCTTATGCTAAGAGTAGCAATCCAGTGTGAATAACACAAGCTCTTAGGCGAGGTTTTCCACAGGTCTTTTTACCCCTGTATAAGCAAATCATAAATACTGTAAAAATACCTTGCTTTTTTATCAAGTTTATGTTAATATACTGCTACCCTGGGAGGTTGAGGAAACTCCCTCTTGTGGGAGCCCTTTGCAGTACAACCCCCGTCACTTCTCTCTTGGAAGGAGAGACATGCACGGTATCAGAACATTCCTTGGCACCACCTTCGGCAAGGTCATCGGCGTGCTCGCGATCATCGTGGTCGGCCTGATCATCTGGGGCATCGTGGACTGGGCTTCGGGCAGCGGTTCGTCCGCTTCCCCGACGCCAGCGACGAGCACCACGACGGCCAGCACAACCCCCGCATCCACGACGACGACCACGTCTTCGACGCCCAGCGCGGCGCCGGCGACAAGCACCACGACCACCGGAGGCTCGACCAGCACGACTCCGACCATCACAGTTGGCGGAGCAGCGACATCGACGGCAACGACCAGCACGACTGGCAGCCCCGCATCGGCAACTCCGAGCGTCTGCCAGAGCACCACGCAAGCGCCGGACGCGCACGGCCTGGTCGGCATCTTCGACCTGACCGGTCCGGTGACCGACGGCGGCACGGTGCCGTTCACGCTCACGCTGTGCAAGGTCAGCGGTGATCCCATCCCCTATCCGGGCGTAAGCATCAACTGGAGCTGGGACGGAGAACCGGCCTCGAACTTCGCGAGCCTGAACCTGCAGCCGCAGGTGTACCGGTTCTGGAACACCGACGCCAGCCGTCCGGTCTTCCAGCTGCCAGCTCTGAACGTCGGCGACAGCTACCCGATCACCGGCTCGATCACCGTGCCGGACCGGCACGGCCAGCAGGCGGTGAGCTTCTGTCTCGCCTCGCTGACCATGTCGATCTCGCTGCAGCCAGCGCAAGAGGCAGACGGTAGCCCGATTCCGTCCTGGACGGAGTCTGCGGGTATGCCAAGCTCGTGCCAGCCGTACACCGTCGTGCGCTGATGCGCGGCGGGAAGAAGTACTGCAATACGGGAGGAGGTGCGCCACGCGCACCTCCTCCCGGCAACACCCTAAAGACGCACCCTGAAAAGGGTGTTTTTTGTTTTTAAATTAAAGACTGCGGATTTTAGTATCGCGAGTATAGAGCTCGATGCGGTCGTTTTCTTCTACCGGCACTCGAGTCTCGCTGCGGAAACTGAGGCCGCACATTTCGCCCTTTTGGACTTCGGTAACATCGGTAGGGCCACGCTTAAGATTAATAACCTCCAGGTTATCGGCAATCAACTGTTTATCGCGCAAAACCCGGGCTAGAGCCGGCACGCGCAGCGTGCCTTTGGTGACTTCGCCGCCGCAAATTACTTCGGTTTTAGCAATTTTGAAGATGCCCTTTACTTGAAGTATACCCAGCTCTTCTTCTACTACTTCCGGCGCCAGGCGGTTTTCTAACTCGGCCTTAACATCGTCTATTAACTCATAGATTATCGTGAACAAGCGGATTGGGACGTTGTCGCGCAGGGCCAGGCGTTTGAGGTTGGTCGGCAGGCTGGTGTGGAAGCCATAGATAGTTGCGCCGGCACCATGGGCGACATGAATATCGTTTTCGCTGATTACACCCACGCCAGAATCGACAATCCGCACCGCGACTTCTTCGTTGCTGAGACCTTTTAGGCTGTCAATAACAGAGGTCAACGAGCCACCGACATCGGCTTTAATGATTATGTTGAATTCGGTCAGCTGGTTGGTTTTGTTGATAGCCCGCAGCAGCTCCGAGCCGGAAGTAGCCGCGGAAGTATTGTCATGGCTGAGGCCGGCGGCGTTCTCGGCCGCCCGGGCACGAGCAGTTTTTTCGTCTTTGACGCTTGTGAATTCGGTACCAAAGTCCGGCAGGTTTTTAAAGCCGGTCATAATTACCGGCGTGGATGGGCCGGCGGTTTTAATAATTTCGTGGTCGGTAGTTTCCAGGTTGCGCACTTTGGCGTAAGTGGCGCCGGCCACTACAGAGTCGCCGGCCTTAAGGCTGCCCTGCTCTACCAGAGCGATGGCCACTGGCCCGCGGCCTTGCTCCATGTGCGATTCAATAACTATGCCTTCGGCCGGGCCGGTGGCGTCGGCCTTAAGCTCTTCGACATCGGCGACTAATAAAATCATATCCAACAGTTCGGGAACTCCCTCTTTGGTCTTGGCACTAACTGGCATAACTACCGTGTCGCCGCCGTAGTCTTCGGGGTTAACGCCTTGTTCAGCCAGCTGGCTTTTTAGGCGATTGATGTCAGCTCCGGGTTTATCCATCTTGTTGGCGGCTACAATCATTTTGACGCCGGCAGTCTTGGCGAAACGGATAGCCTCAATAGTTTGCGGCTTCACACCGTCATCGGCAGCCACCACAATTACCGCCAGATCGGTCAGCCGGGCGCCGTGTTCGCGCAAGGCGGCAAAGGCCTCGTGGCCGGGGGTGTCTAATAAAGTAACTTTGCGGCCGCCGTGGTCAATTTGGTAGGCCGAAAGGTGCTGGGTGATGCCGCCGGCCTCGCCGGCGGCAACCTGTTCGCCGCGAATAGCATCTAATAAAGAGGTCTTGCCGTGATCTACATGACCCATCATGGCTACCACCGGCGGCCGGGTAGCGGCGTTTTTGCCGGCCTCGCGCTTAGGCCGAGCCGGCGCTGCTTCTTTTTCCTTCTTAACTAGCTCAACTTCTTCTTCCAGAGCCAGTTCACCCAAAATAATCTGGGCGGTATCAAAATCGATCTTTTCGTTAACGGTGGCCATGACCCCGTTTTTGAAAAGTTCGCCGATTAGTTTAGAAACTGGCAGGTCGAGCAGCTCGGCCAGTTGGCTGACAGTGACAGTTTCGTCGATTTGGATTGTTCTGGCCATCCGGCTGCTCCTTTACTCATCGTTACTTTTTAGCGGGCTTTTTTAAGTCTTTTAGACTCAGGGCGATTTTGCGGTTTTCGCTATCGACTTCCAGCACCTTAAACTCTTTTTTCTCGTTGAGTTTGAAGAGTTTTTCGGGATCGATACTCTCGTCGTCGCTCATTTCCGAAACGTGTACCAGGGCTTCTACCGCCGGGCTGAGTTGTACGAAAGCGCCAAACGGCGTGATACGGGTAATTCTGCCTTCGACGTTGTCGCCGGCTTTGAACTTCTTAACTTCTTCCAGCCAGGGATCCTCAGACATCTGTTTGATAGACAAGCTCAAGCGATCTTTATCGATGGCTATGATTTTGGCTTTGATATTCTCGCCGACTTTGACGTACTTTTTGGGGTCCTCTACGCGTTCCCAAGAGATTTCCGAGATGTGTACCAGGCCTTCGATGCCGTCGACATTCACGAAGGCGCCAAAGTCGATAACACCGGTAACTACGCCCTCAACCACATCGCCAACTTTGAGTTTGCCCAGACGCGAAGCCATGTCGTCGCGGACGGCTTCCTTTTCCGAGAAGATCAATTTATTGTCCTTGCGGCTGACGTCTAAAATACGGACGCGTAGCGGAATGTTGACCAGGGCGTTGAGCTTGGTCAGGATTTCGTCCTTATCGGCATCGGATACGCGCGGATAATGTTCGGCCGCCAATTGGCTGACTGGCAAAAAGCCGCGGATGCCTTCCAGCTCCACCAGCAGGCCGCCGCGGTTGGCGTCGTAAGCCATGACATCTATAATTTCTTGCTCGTCAAATACCCGCTGTAATTCGCCCCAACCGCGATCTTTAACCGCCCGTTTCATAGATAATAGCGCGTAACCTTCGTCTAATTCCGGGTCTACTACGCTGGCGTTGATGGTTTGGCCCTCTTCCAAGGTTTCTTGGCCGACTTCGCGACGGAAAATCACTCCCATGCCGTAAGGTCCCAAATCTACCCAAACCTCGTGCTTGCGGACCGAATCAACGGTACCCTCCACCATATCACCGACTTTAAGCGCCTTGAGCTCAGAGCTAGCCAGTAGCTCGTCCATAGTTAAATTAGCTGTCTTTGCTGACATGAATCGTCATGCCTCCTTTAAATATATTTCCACGGGGGCATTGACCGAGGCGGGCCAAACTCCCAATAGATTATCTTGATTGTAAGGTGTAAAAGCCTTTTTGTAAAGGAGGGATTTTGGCCTTATACTTATATATATGTTTTTGGCGATAGACATTGGAGGGACTAAAACCTTACTGGCGGTTTTTGACCAGGCCGGCAAGATAGTTTTTGAGCACAAAGCCAAAACCGATAAGACTTATGCTAAGTTTTTAGACGACATAGAGGCCGCGCTGGCCAAAGAACTTAAAGATTATAATTTCAGCTATGCTTGTTGCGCGGCGCCCGGTCTGGTAGACCACAAAACCGGTCTGGTAACACGCTTTGGCAACTTATCGTGGCGGGACGTACCGCTAAAGAATGACTTGCAGAAGCTGCTACGGCACGTATCGGTGCTGGTAGAAAATGACGCTAAGCTGGCTGGACTTTCTGAAGCCCTTTTAGTCCATGACAAGTATAAAAAGGTACTCTATTTAACCATAAGTACCGGTATTGGCGGCGGAATTATCATAAATGGTAAGATTGACCAAGCTTTAGCTGATGCTGAACCGGGCCAAATGATGTTGGAGCACGCCGGCAAAATCAAAAAATGGGAGGATTTCGCCAGCGGCCGGGCGCTGCATAAGCGCACCGGAAAACTGGCGGCAGAAATTGATGACCCGCAGGTCTGGCGCGCCTACGCCCAAGATTTGGCGCTGGGCATTGAGCAGCTGCTGGCCGTGATTCAGCCCGACGCGGTTATAATTGGTGGTGGCGTAGGCGCGCATTTTGAAAAATTTGCCCTGCCCCTCCATGAAGAGTTAAAAAAATTAGAGAACGAAATGGTGAGGATTCCGCCGGTTATTAAAGCCCAGCGGCCAGAGGAGGCCGTCATTTATGGCTGTTACCAGCTCATCAGACAGCAAGCTTAAAGCTAAAGTCTTTATTACTCGCCTACAGCAGGATTTTCCGGGTTTTAAGTTTACGCCTGGGCCCCAGGAAAACTGGTCACCGGGCAATCATACTATTACTTATAACCAAGATGAGCCGCTGCATAAATTAAAGTGCGGTATCCTGCACGAGCTGGCCCATGCCCAGCTAGACCACCGTGATTACCAAAGTGATTTTGAGTTGATGAAAATGGAAAGCGAGGCCTGGGAGTTGGCGGCCCGCTTAGGCCGTAAATACGGCGTGCGTATCAGCAACGACCATATCCAAAACTGCCTGGATACTTACCGCGATTGGCTGCATCGGCGCAGCACCTGCCCTAACTGCGGGCTGCACGTGTTGCAGGCTGATGCCACCAATTACCACTGTTTTAATTGCCAAACTACGTGGAAAGTATCGGGCGGGCGTTTTGTGCGGCCTTACCGGCGAACAAACAAAAACTCACCCTAAACAGGGTGAGTTTTTGCACGGTAGAAAACTACTTAAGCAGTTTTCTTAGCTTTGCCGCGGCGGCTAATGCGGCCACCACTGGCGCCGGCGATAGCAGCGCGCTGCTTGCCGGTTAAACCGTCTTTACCGACAGTAGAAGAAGCAAAACCACCGGTCTTGCCTAATTTACCGCCCATAGAACCGATACGGGCGTAGAAATCGCGGCCGTATTTGCTGCGATTAGTTGCGGCTGCTTTAGCGCCGCCATCTTTAGTTCCAGCCATAAGTCGGGTTCTCCTTATTAGTTACTATTGTTTGAGGTATAAAAAGAAAAGGGCCCCCTGCAGAGCCCATCTGTCCGCTGGGGAAACCCTCTCTTTATATACTCGAAACTACGCTTATGCTATCACTTCATTGAACTAATGTCAATAGAATGTAAGGGCACTTATCCCTTGACTACAAGTAACTTCTTTGCTACTATAGAGGTATGCAGGGGAAATTCTCTATCAAACAATTCAACCAGCGTTTTCCGGAAGACGCTACTTGTCTCGAGGAAATCAAGCAATTACGGTTTGGTGATACACTAACCTGCCCAAAGTGCCAAAAGGACAATAAGTTTTACCGAGTAGCTGGCCGTTCGGCCTATGCCTGTTCCTTTTGTGGCCATCATATCTATCCACTCAAAGGCTCTATCTTTGACCATTCGAGTACTGAGCTAAAGCTATGGTTCTATGCTGTTTATCTTATGGCCCAAACCCGAGCCGGTATTAGCGCTAAACAGCTAGAGCGTGAGCTTGGTGTGACGTACAAGACCGCTTGGCGGATATTCAGTCAAATCCGTAAGCTTATGGCAACCGATGGCAACATCTTAACAGGCGATGTTGAAATAGACGAAGCCTACTTTCACCCCAATCCGCAGAAACGCACCACCGCTAAGTCCCACAACAGCCAAGTAGTCTTCGGTATGGTTGAGCGAAAAGGCAGAGCCGTAGTTAGGCACGTTAAAAGCTCTGGCGTGCGGGTACTATCTCAAGAGATAAACAAGGCCATCAATTCCAATGCAACAATCTACAGCGATACCCACCAATCCTATAGGCACCTTACTAAGGCTGGCTATATACACTTAACGATTAATCATACTCTAGAAGAATACGTTAGCGGTGATCGTCATACCCAAAACGTAGAGAATCTATGGAGCAACATCAAACGCGGTATTACTGGCGTCTATCGCCATGTTGATCCAAAATACTTACAAACCTATGTCGATGAATACGCTTTTCGTTATTCACACCGCCAGACACCAAAGTATATGTTTGATCTAATCCTTAGTAACATTGCCAAGTAGTAAGCTACTTGGTTTTATCGACAGATTTATTATCTTTTTTGGGCTTAGCAGCACGCTTTAGCAGTTCGTTAAAGTCAGACTCAGCACCTTTGCGGCCACCAGCTTTAATAAAGGCTTTTAGCTCTACATCTTGCTTGATAATCTTCTTTTTTGGCATGTTTGTATTCTAGCATTGCAGGCATTTAGCATAGTCAGAGTAAATAAGCCTAAACATTCACCCTATGCATTAAACTAATCTACATAAAACAAATAGGATGCATTACTTTATTCTCTCCTTTTTTCTTTATAAATAAAGTAGAGACTTTTATCTTTTTCATTTCCATCTTTATACGTATATAGTTGTGGGTAGTTGAAGTGATGGTGGTAGCTTGGAATATCGGGGTATCATCATAAGTAAATCAGTCAGTAATAAACCTAGCTTAAGCAGTAGAGCAGTAGCCAGTAAGCAAGCTGGTAGTGATTCAGTAGTAAGCGTAAGTAACAATTCTGTAGTTATAACTAAACAACAAATATTAATCTTGGCTTATATATACTGGTTCCGGTTTGTCAGTACCAAACAACTGCAGTTTCTCCTTGGCAAGAAACAAATCCAACAAGTCCAGCAACGACTAAACTTATTGCTTGGAAGAGGCTGGATTGGGCGTAACTTTAGTACCCTGGATCGACTAACTGGTCGGTATGCGTCTTACTACTTACTGCCGGGAGGCACAAAAGCTCTCAAGCGGTACAAGTTTAAGTTAGGTTTTGAGCTGGAGCTCGATCCAAAAGTCCTACATGCTATCTACAAAGATAAAACCGCCTCATCGCGCTTTATTAACCGTTGTCTAGGAGTTGGCGATATCAATTGCAGTCTTAGACAACTGCACGGCAATGAGCTGGAGTTCTTCAGCAAAACCGAAATAGCTAGTGATAACTATCTTCCTGAGCTACGCCCTGATGCTTACCTAAGGCTAACGAACAGTTCCAAAGTAAAGCCTAGTGAAACTGAATACTTACTGGAGTATTGTGAGGAGACTACACCGTTTTGGGTGCATCGTAAGCGCCTTAAACAATACATTGAATATAACGATGAAGGCCTGTGGCAGGATCAAACCGCTCGAGCCTTTCCGACAATTCTACTGGTCGCGGAGAATACTGTCTTGCAGCGAAGGTTGCAGAGGTTTATTAAGAGGATAACGGCTGAGATATGGGCAGATGATCTAAGGTTTTATGTTAGCAATAAGGAATTACTGGCTACTGCCAAGCCCAACGAAGCTATTTGGACGGAGTACGAAGAGGATGAAGAAGTAATGCGCCTACGCACTCTGGAGCAAGTCTAACTATTGGTTACTCTCGCGCTTTAGTGTCCCAGCCCGAACAATAGTAAAATAAGAATGATGGATTTTCTCCCTTTCAGTCTTCGTAATCATCCTCCTTCCGAAGGGCTTAAAATCGGTAGCTATCAAGCTGTGCTTGGAGAAGATCTTGATACACCGCTTGGTTTTATGACGGGATTGATCCTGGAGCTCCCTAGAAGCCTACCGAATATTCTTCTTCTTCCTAATAAGCAGTCTGAGTTTTATGTGAGTCAGAATTTCACTATAAAGAGCGGCCAAAGACTAACTCTAGAGGGTGACTTCAATAAATTTTTTCAGGTCTATTCAATCCCTGGTTATGAAGTATTCGCCCTAGAGGTCTTATCACCTGAGTTTATGCAATCTCTTATAGATATAGATGATAAATTTATCGTCACTTTTGCCCTTAATAACGTATACATCTTGCTACAAGAGCCCCAGAGTCTAACAGCCCAAAAAAAGGATGAGATTATAAAGGCTGCAGGGAACCTGGCAGGAAATATAGAGTTAAAACTGAGAAGCTGGTCTGAGACGGATGCCGAAGCCGCTTCTAGGCAAATGCTTGATTGGACTAGCACTCCAAGTGTTCGTCTCAAAGGAAAACAAATAAATTATCGAATCTACGCAGGCTTGGTGGCGGCTTTGGTCTTAATCTTTATTGTGTGGTGGACAGATTTAGTAACAAATAAGGGGCAGAAAGGGTCACCTGATATAAAAGGTGATTTATTATGGTCGGTAGCATTCCTTATTCTAGTACCAATATTTACTTATATTGGTCGACGAAAGTATTAACTGTAAATATGGCTTCTACGGGTAGTGTGGTAATCAATTAAAAGACGGCTCACTAAGAACCGTTTAAGACAGCTAGCGAATATAACGCTAAGGCAATAACCGCAATCACAAAAACACTCTGAGCAACCTTGCCCGCTCTTGCCACATAAGTCCATAATATCTGTCCGGCAACAAAGGCAACTACTGTGACTGCTAAAAATACTGCAGCTGAAGATTTATAGGCACCTACCACAGCAACGCTCTCTGCCAAGAGAGGTACATAAAATGCATTTCTGAACGGGTGCGGCAGCTTAAGCAAAAACTTTAATATAAGTCCCACCACCACCACAAAAGAAATGATTACAATAACGTATCTTGTTAATAGGCCGCCAGAATTTCCTATGTATTGAAGCCGCTGTTCAAGAGTGTGTGGGATAAATAAAGCTGCGACAATTGCCTGAACGATACCCAATCCCAGACCAACCAAGGCTGACTTTAACAAATTAGGGTGGTCATTTTTTTCATAGTCCATAGAATGAGGATTTACTCGTGAAGATTCTTCGTTCATATTGATTTTTGTCCTTGATAATTTATAAAGCTAGATTAGCACTCTTTTAGATAAATGTCTTTAAACAAGGAATATACAAAAACCCTACACTACTTCATACTTGTATTCAAGGGATAAGTGCCAATGTAAGCGTTAGTTTTTAAGGAGTTTTTGTGGTGGTTGAAGAGGTCGAACTATTAGTCGTTGTACTGCTACCGGTACCCAGATTAACCGGGGCGATATTGATGATCTTGTTGGTCGAAGGTCGGTATAGGTAAGCTTCTTTGGCCTGGGTGTAAATTAACACCTTGTCGCCATTCTTGGCATTGGCGAAGAAGGGTTGGCCGGCCAGCTTGGTAACGTCAGTAACAGTTGCCACAGTGGGTGTTTCACCGGTAGGCAAATCAGTTAGTTTACCAATGCTAGTAATTAAAGTCTTGCTCTGCTGTTGAGCGGTGTTAGCCGCCGAATTAGAGAGATTCTGGACTTGTTTCTGAGAGTCATTGTATTTGTTCCAGAAAAAGACGGCTGCCGCAACCGCCACGGCCAGCACTAAAAGCACAATTATAGCCAGTACGGCCTTACCGCCGCCGCTTTTGGGCATCTTAGGTTTTTTGCTTTTTGCCGGGGCGGCAAACTCGGGGTCGGCCACTGCCGGCTTGTCTTCGGTGTTTTGGCTTGGGTCCGGTGGCATCGGTGCGTGCGCCGGATTTCTAAACTCGTCCATAGATTAAAATTACTCCTCTTTTTCCTTCTCTTAGCTTGAATGCGCTTATGTCAATTGTAACGGAGTAATTTAGCCAATGCAAGCCAACAAACTAATCATGATGTACTTTCCGCAGTTGCCCTCAGGAGGTGATAAAAGTTGTTTAAGAAGTAGTTAAAGGTGTAGGTATTTCGTTCCTGGTATAGCCGGCAATTACTTCTTTGACCAGGCTGGCCACCTCTTTGGGGTCATGCTCGCTTTTGACGATGTATTTAACGGCACCCTTAGATAGGGCCGTATCGGCGTCTTGCTGGCCGGCCAAGTTGGTGAGCATTATAACGGGGATTGACTTGGTGGCTGGATTGCTTTTAAGGCTATCTAAAACCTGCATACCGTTCATCTTGGGCATCATAACATCGCATAGGATAATTGTTGGGTTCACGCGAGCAGCTTTAGCTAAGCCTTCCTCACCGTCACCAGCCATCTCCACTTCGTACTTCTCAAAGCTAAAGATTTTCTGGTACATCCGGCTCATTAGCGGATCATCTTCAATAATTAGTACTTTTGCCATGGGGTTTAAGTATACTCCTCTTATGCTTTAGAGTCTAAAGCCGGGGCGTCAGCTACCCCCGGTGGAGGGGACGGTATTAGATGATTTATCCTCGGGGTGATCCATGGGGTCAGCAATTGGTAGGCAAAAGCTAAAGGTCGTACCTACCCCAGCCGATGAAGTTTCCAATTTGATTCGGCCCCGCATCTGCTCAACTATCATCTTGGAGATATACAACCCCAGGCCGGCGCCCCGGACAGAGTCGCGGGTCAAAACCGTAGCGCCGGTCTGCTCAAACTTCTTAAACAGTAAGTTCTGGGCTTCAGGGGTCATGCCACGACCGGTATCGGTAATCAGTACTTTAACAAAACCGGCCTCAACAGCGAACGAGACGGTTATACTGCCCTGTTCCGTAAATTTCAGGGCGTTCCCCACGAGGTTAATCAACACCTGCTTGGTGCGATTGCTGTCGGCCCACACCATCGGCAGGAGCGTCTGGGGCGGTTTGACTTCTATCTGAATCTTCTTGCGCGAGCCAGTGACCTGGTACTCCTTAATGACAGTCTCGGCCGTGGCCACAACATCCACCGGCTGGAACTCAAATTTCATGTGCTTTTGCTCCAAGCGGGAGGTGTCCAAAAAGTCATTGACGATACCTATTAGGCGTAGCGCGGATTCGTGAATGTCGCCGACCATCTCGCGGGCATCATCGTCTGGCAGTTTGTCCCCATAATATTGCTGTATCAAGGAAGAGTTCCCCATGATAGCTGTCAGTGGCGTCCGGAGCTCGTGGCTGGCAATCGAGAAAAATTCGTCACGTGAGTGTTCCAGCTCGCGTTCTTTGCTTATGTCTTCAAAAACCGTAACGGCACTGGTTATCTGGCCGTTGCTACCCCTTATAGGTGCGTCCATAGCTCTAACCGGAACCAGAGTGCCGTCAGGCCGTCGGAAGATTAAATCATCTCTAAAGGCAGCTTTTCCCGTCCGCAGCGTTGTAGGCAGAGGCAGTTCGTCTTCCGGGTATGGATCGCCATCTTCTTTGATGATGTCGTATGACTTGGCATAAAGATTTTTATCGGTGCCTTCTACGAGTCCCCGGCCAGTTATTTGAGCGCCGACCTTATTCATCATAATTTGCTTGCCGTCTGGTGCATCAACCACCATTACACCAACCGGCAGGCTATCCAGGATTGTCTCCATGACCCGTTTTTGGTTGAACGATTCCTCGGCGTTCTGCTTTAAGCTGACATTGGCTAACTGCATCTTATCGGCCATATCGTTGAAGTCCTGGCCAAGGCTGCCTAGCTCATCACCGGATTTAATGGTGGTCCGCAGTGAAAAGTCTCCTTTGGATAACCGCCCGGTAACTTCTTTTAAGTCGACAATCGGTTTCAGAATTAAAGTTCGCAGGATTAACAGAAAAGCAATAGTTGACAGTACCAAAACGCCGCCAATGGTTATAAGAATAGTTTTGGCAAGCGTTTTGGCCGGCGCGAAAGCCACGGATTTGGGTGTTTCGAGTATTAGAGTCCAGCCATTACCGTGATAATCCAGGTAGCCACTCTCCTTAACATAAGAGGTGAGGAAATTTACTTTGGGATTATCCAGACCCGGCAGTACTCCGGAACCGGAAGTCTGTTTTTGAGCGGTTTGAAAGGCCGTTGTGCCACCATAGTTTTTAGACAATACTTCATTTTGGGTGTTTGACGTATTTTCGCCGAGCGATAAGCCCTTGTCGTTTATTAACGTCGCCTGCGTGCCGTTTGGGTCTTTTAGGATATCAAGAGTAGACTGCCAGGCCAGCTCGCCCACCAGTACTCCGATTATCGGCTGATCCCTAGCCTGATCGTCGCGCACCGGCACCATAAACAGCATGACCGGAGCCTGCCCGGGAATTACGGCTAGGGCATCGGAATATCCCCCCTGACCAGCTGCAGCGGCGGCATAGACCTTCAATACAGAGGGTTGAGCAGCCAGAGCGGTCTGAAGGCTCTGCTGCCCTGTGGGTAACGGTAGGCTGCCCTGGGCGTCTACTATAGTTAAATTACTCCAGGAGCCAGATGAAATTCTAAATTCATCCATTTGCCTGGCTAGAGTGGTCGCCGTAACCGGGCTGCGCTGAGTTGGCGGCAAAGACAAAAAATTCTGGATTTGTTGACGGTCAGCAACAGACTCCAAACTGGATTGCCGTTCGTACAAAAATCGGTCAATTTTATCCATCGTCTGTCTAGCCTGATAAGCCTGGTTACTACTAATCGAGGTTTGCAGAGCGTTGGTCGAGCTTCGGTAGACAAGGTAGGCCGTTAAACCGCCGGTCGCGGCGATTAGGCCAAAGACCAGCAGCGCGATTTTTGTTGAGAGGGATAGCTTCACGTTATTTCACAAACTGGGAAGTATAAACATCGTTAGTGCCGAAGCTAGCTTTGAGTAATCCAGCAGTTTGCACGCCTTCGTAAGCCCGGTTCCAGGGCACGAACTGCATGCTGCCTAGGGGCTGGTCGCCGGTCGTCCTAACCAGGGGGATTGTGCTTGATAAATCATACTTAACGTAGGCCGGGTCTTTATATAGAACGTTGTCATGTCTGGCTAAAATAGCTAGGGTTTCGGCTTGATGAGCTATGGCGTATTGCCAACCTTCCATAGTGGCCCGCACGAACGCCCCGGTCTGCACCGGGTTTTGGGCGATTTTATTGTCCGAGGCAATCAAAACATCGCCGTAAATCGCAAAACCATATTGCTCGGGGAAGATTTGGCTATAGGAAATATTGGCCTTATTTAACAAATAGGTTTGATCGTTACGGAAAATATCGACGGTATCAGCTTGATTGTCGGTAAAGGCTTTAACAGCATCAAAATCAACTGTTTTAATGGTCGCGTCGGTTGGGCTTAGGCCAGCACCAGCCATCAGCACGGCGTAGGTAACTTTAGCTTCATCGTTATTGCCAGAGTCTCCGAGTATCTTACCTTGGAAATCAGCTGGCGTTTTGATAGCCAGCGATTTTTTGAAAGCAATCGACCATGCCGATGTTTGATAAATGGCGGCTATGGCTTTATTGTTTTCACCTTGTCCTCGAGCCAATATAAGCTCCAAGGGAGTGCTGACGCCGTAATCTACCGTGCCGTCGGCCACCTCTTTGTTAATATCGCTACTATCCTGGAATTCTTTTAAATCCACACTTAGGCCCGCGGCTTTGTAGTAGCCTTTGTCCTGGGCAACATACATGCCGGCAAACTCCGGGTTATTTACCCACTCCAGCTGGACACTGATTTTAGTAAGCGGGATTGGCTTGGCTTTTTTGTTGCTAAGAAGATAGCCGGTAGTGGCAATAATTAGTAAGACAACTACACCGGCGAATAGCCATTTTTTGTTCCATCTTGGTTTGCGGCGCTGAGGGGCCACCGGGTTGGTTGACCCGGTAGTAGGTAGTCCTGGTTCTGTGGTCGGCATACCCTCGGGAATATCTGGGGTCTGCGAACTAGATGTCTGGTTATCTGCCAGCATTTTTTGAAAACTCCTGTAGTGGTTATGTTTTTAGCTTGCTAGTGCAGGGTACTCTTATAAAGTGGTAATAGCAATTAAACTGAAAACTCCTATTGCCTACTCTAGTTGGCGGGCCAAGTGCCTAGCTACCAAGTAGGCCGGAATTGTTGATAGCACCAGTAGTACCACGGCTACTAAGAAAGTCAGCTCTATGGACTGGCCGGCGGTTTTGAGCGTGGTGGCTTGCGGCTGGCCGATAAACAGCATGCCGACCACGCTGTTATCGGCGTCCTTTAGCGGCGTATAAACCGCTAAATACGGCCGGTTTAAAATGTTTAGCTGGCCTTTAAAAACTTGGTCATGCTTGAGTACGCGGTTGGTCACAGCTTTATCGGTTTGCTTGACGCCAATTTCACGCGATTTACCGTCGGGTGCCACAAAAGTTGTGGCCGATAGGGTATCGCTACTATAGATGGCACTGTCTAAGCCGGTGGAGTTTTTGATACCGTCAACCAGAGCATTGTTAGCGATTAAGCTGACTGAGACGGTGCCGATGATGGTATTATCCGAACTCCTTACCGGCACGGTGGTTTTGATATAAATTGCCGGTGCTAACACGCCTTGGCGGCTGACAACACTCGAGGTCGAGGCACCGACCACTGCCCGGCGGACCAGCGTATCAGAAGATAATGAATCACCCCAACGATTTGGATCCTCGGCCCGTAGTAAAACCTGGCCGGAGCTGGTGGTTATCACTAAACTGGACTGTTTTTTGGTTGCTAAAAATCCGGCGGTCAGCGCCAGCAGGCTTTTATGGTCACGGGCGGCTACGGCGTCGATAATTTGGGTGTTTTGCGATACGGTTTCGGCGTTGGCCCGGGTTTCGGCTTTTTTAGAATCGAGTGCGTAATTTAGGACATTGGCGGCGGTTTGTAGATTATTAAGCGAGTCGTTTTGGACATTGTGCATCAGCAGGAAGGTAAAGCTGACGGTAGTCAGCAAGAAAATGGCTAAGATAGAAGCGGTAAACATCATAAACAGCTGTGACATAAAACGCTCGGTCAAATAGTGCCAAACCCAGCGGCCCAGCACCAGCGAACCGGCCAGCAAAAAAGCGTTACTGGCGAACCACAGCGGCCCAAAAGCTTTAACCAAATTAAACAGCGAGGGGTTGGCGGTGGTCTGCAATAAACTGGTTAAAGATAAAAGCTCAAAAACAAACAATAGCAAAAAAGCAATGGCGACTGGCCTTAAGTGGCGCTCCAGGCCAACGGTCGCCCGCCGCCAATAAAGCACGCCAACCGCCAAAGCGGCAACCGGCAAGACATAAATTGCTCCAAACGAACTGGTAGTGGCAACTACTACCGGCGCTTTGGCCGGCGCGGAGGTACTATCGGCCGTTTGGTCGGCCTCAAAGTCGCCCTCAAAGTCTTTGGTCTTGGGCTTTTTTTGCAGCGGATCAAGCAGCAATCCGGCTGCAATGACCACATAACCGACCAGGCGTAACAGCGTAGCGATTGTCTCTGAGGTATTGCCGAATAATGACCGGCCCAGGTCCGATTGCTCAATCACAGTGGCATGAATTATAAAAGACAGTGACACTAGCAAAAAGCCGGCCCACTTTAGGATATCCCGGTTCTTTTTGCGGCTTTCGCCCAACCAGGCGTCAAAGTATAACCAAAAGACCGCAAAAAACACTAAAGCCGCGAATAAACTAATCGCGAAATGCAAATTTTGAGCAAGAAATTGTAAGGGCAACATCTAGCCCGCCACGTATATCATCAACTCTCATACTAGCTTAAGCATATGCATTTAGATATAGGGGTGCTCTGTTAACGCCAAAGCACTCGGCTATAAAATGACGCTCAACTACGTCAACACCTCCGGCAACAGCTAGGGGTTACCGCTTATTAATTTCAGAGTTTTACGTTGCCCTGGAATTTTATGTTGCCCTGGATGTGGGTCTCGGTCGGAGCGGTGGTAAAAGTGCTGATAGCGGAGGCGCTGCTCCAGGTGTTAGAACCCCCCGGATCTATGGCATAACCGCGCCACCAGTATTGGGTATTTTTGGTTAGGTACGGCGCTTGGTAGCTGAGGATAGCCATCTGGGATAGCGTGATGCTGGGGCTGCCGGTGTAGGCAGTCCCGGCCTGTTGGTCCTGCCCCGACCAGCCGGTTTGCGATGGGCTGCTGCAGGTAGCCGACGGTAGGTTACTACCGGTGTTGGTCTGGCAGATAGTGCGGATAATACTGCCACAGAGGTTATCGGCACAAACGTCTATCCAGTAGTGTAAATAGTCGCCGTTGTTCTCTGTGGAACGCAGCTGAAAAGTAGTCGATACAGAGTTGCCGTTAGAGGTAGTTATCGGGTAAACCAGTACCGGAGGCGCTGGCGAGTCATCGCCGGTGGTAAAGGTTTGGGTGGCGGAGACCGGACTCCAAGTATTAGTACCACCGGGATCTATGGCATAGGCTTGCCACCAGTACTGGGTATTCTTAGCTAGCGGCGGTAATTGATAGTTAAAGTTGGCCATGGTAGAAGAGCCAATGGTAGAAGAACCGGTGTAGGCAGTACTTCCCTGTTGGTCCTGCCCCGACCAGCCGGTTTGGCTGGCGGTTTGGTCGGCAGTAGTGATAACACTGCTACAGCCGCTATTAGCGCAGACTAATACCTTATAGCGTAGATAGTCGCTATCGGCATCGGTAGTCTTAAGCTGGAAGGTCGGTAAGGCGGACACACCGGTAGCGCCGGAAGATGGTGAAGATAGGGTTGGAGCGGCTGGTACAACATTATATGTAATGGTGAAGTCGGTTATCTGGCTGCGGGTGCCGCAAACAGCATCGTCCATCTTAAATTGTACCCATATATATCTTTCGGCCGAGCCGGGGTTAATGCTATAGGTAACGCCCGGTAGGCCATAGGTTATGGTTTGAATGGCACCGAATACACCGCTGCTGTCGGCAAAGCTGTAGTTGAATCTCATACCGCAAACCGCCCGGCCGTTGAAGGATATGCCGGTAATGAGCGCACTGCCACCCATATCTATGGTTTTTTCGTAGGTTGCGGCCTGTTCGGGGCTGTTCATAGAAGTAAACTGGACTCCGCCGCAGAAGGCTGTCGGACAGTCATTGATTCCCGAGGAAGATTCGCCCCCAATCACGTATAGATAACCGTTATACACCGCTGTGGTATGGTCAGATCGTGGGCTATTAAAGCCGGCCGAGAAAGTTGTGCCGTCGTCGGTGCCGGCGTGGGTGTAGTGCCAGACGCCGATGGTGCCGTTACTATTGATGGGGGCGAATTGGACGCCGCTACATAGAGTGGGAGTGCTGACGCAGTCGCCTAGGGAGCCGCTTTGGCCACCAATTACATAAAGATAGCCGTTGTAGGCGACGGAGGTGAACTCGTAGCGGGCAGTATTAAAACCGGCTACGAATGTGGTACCGTCATCGGTTGAGGCATGGGTATAGTGCCAGGCGCCGATGGTGCCGTTACTATTGATGGGCGCGAATTGGACACCGTTGCAGTAGCCAGTACCATTAGCACAGTCGTTGGTGCTGGTACCATTTGAACCACCAGTCACATACAGATAGCCATTGTAGGCGACTGTAGTATGACCATACCGTGGGTCTGTAAAGCCGGCGGAAAATGTGGTGCCGTTGTCGGCTCCAGCGCTGGTGAAGTGCCAGGCGCCGATGGTGCCGTTGGAATTAATTGGGGCAAATTGGACGCCGTTGCAGGGGCCAGTCGTGCAGTCGTCGGTGCCAAAAGCGCTTCGTCCGCCAGTTATATACAAATAGCCGTTGTAGGCTACGGAGGTGAATTGAGATCGGGCAGTTTTAAAACCGGCTACGAATGTGGTACCGTCATCGGTTGAGGCATGGGTATAGTGCCAGGCGCCGATGGTGCCGTTAGCATTGATGGGGGCGAATTGGACACCGTTGCACCAGCCGCCCGTGCAGTCGTTGGCAGAGGTGCCAGTGGTAGCGCCTCCCATCACATAAAGGTAGCCGTTGTAGGCGACGGTAGTGTTAAGATATCGGGCATTAATGAAGCCGGCTACGAAGGTGGTGCCGTCATCGGTTGAGGCATGGGTATAGTGCCAGGCGCCGATGGTGCCGTCGGTGTTGATGGGGGCGAATTGGACACCGTTGCAGTAGAAGCTGACACCCGTAGTACAGTCATTGGCGCTACTGCCAGCTGTACCGCCAAGGATATACAGATAGCCATTGTAAGCTACAGTGGTTTGGTCTGCTCGTGGGCTAGCAAAGCCGGCCGAGAATGTAGCACCGTCGTTGGTCGAATTATGGGTATAGTTCCAGGTGCCGTCGGTCCCAAACGTCGGCGTGCCGGTATTGATTTGCAGATACTGGACGCCGTTGCAGAAATCGGAGCTGCCTGTAGTACAGTCATTGGCGGAAGCGCCAGCCTCTCCCCCCATCACGTACATGTAGCCGTTGTAGACCGCGGCGGTATCGCCGGTGCGGGGCTGGGTGAAACCGGCCGAGAAGGTGGTGCCGTCATCGGTTGAGGCATGGGTATAGTGCCAGGCGCCGATGGTGCCGTTACTATTGATGGGGGCGAATTGGACACCGTTGCAGAAACCAGCAACACCACAGTCGTTGGCGGCGGTGACACTGTTATAACCACCAATGACGTACAGGTAGCCGTTGTAGGCAACGGAGGAGGCGGCATAACGGGGCTCGGTGAAACTGCTGGTAGAGTTCCAGGCACCGATAGTACCGTTGGCGTTGATAGGGGCATATCGGACATCATTAAAGTAGTTTGGTGTAGCCCCTCCACAGAGTCCTGCAATACCTGAGCAATAGCCCCCTGCTATATAAAGGTAGCCGTTGTAGGCAACAGCGGTGAGGCCGTCACGGATTAGGGGAAAGCCGCCAACAAAGGTTGTGCCGTTGTTGCCGCCATTATAGGTATAGTTCCAGGTGCCGATGGTGCCGTTAGCGTTAATGGGGGCGAATTGGACACCGTTGCACATGGGGACGCTGAAACCAGCGTCACAGTCGTCGCTGCTACTGCTTCTGGCGCCCCCTAGCACATACAGGTAGCCGTTGTAGACCGTGGTGGCAAAATTATTGCGGGGTTGGGTGAAACCGGCCGAGAAAGTTGTGCCGTCATCGGTAGAGTTATGGGTGTAGTGCCAGGTGCCGATGGTACCATTACTATTGATAGGCGCGAATTGGACACCGTTGCAGAAGTAGGGGCTACTGCCAGTGGTACAATCATTGCTGCTAGTAGTGCCAGAGTTACCGCCCAGCACATACATGTAGCCATTGTAGACCGCGGCGGTGAAGAGATCTCGGGGTTGAGTAAAACCGGCCGAGAAAGTTGTGCCGTCA
>Ga0265337_1000096_pt1 | contig 43270 bp, 72 predicted proteins | sample 42122metaG_FD_192441 | JGI IMG/M metagenome (GOLD analysis project Ga0265337, IMG submission 192441) | Rhizosphere microbial communities from Carex aquatilis grown in University of Washington, Seatle, WA, United States - 4-21-22 metaG | ecosystem: Host-associated > Plants > Roots > Rhizosphere >... | reverse complement strand
TGTTGACGTTCCTGGAACAGTTGCAGGCATAGTAACTGTTACAGGTCCGCCATTTGTATCGACTTTTACAGTATGATTATTTGATGTGAGAGTTGTATTAGTCGCAATTGAATCTCCGTTAACAGTTAAACCACCAGAAATTCCCAAAGCATATCCTTGGGATCCTGGATTTATTGTTACACTTGTGTTTATTAATGCTACATTAGTACCAAAAGTAGATGGCCCATTAACACTAATTCCCGTACTACTCGCTGCCGATGTACCTGCGCTAAATCCAAATTGTGATGACCCTGGATTTGAAAATGTTGCCGATGGAGTTGAATCACGTAATCCAAAATTTCCATTACTTAATAAAGTTAAAAAATTAACAAATGCAGGCGCTCCGGCAGTTGCAGGAGCTCTTTGAATTTGCCAAACATCATTTCCTAGGTACATATTCCAAGAAGCAAATGAAGAACTATCAGATCTATTCAATCCCAAATTGTAATTTGAACTTATTGCCAATTTATTAGCCGCATCAACTTCTCGAAATCTTGAGAAACTATTTGACATTCCTATTGATATATTACCATCAACTCCAATGGCTCCGAATTGACACATTTGATAAAAAGAATCATTTGTAGTGACTGAATTTGTTCCTACTAAAAGAGATGTATTAACAGCTAAAGAATTTGCAGGCGCACTGGTACCACTTGAGAAACCAATTTGTGCATTAGATGTTGATGATATAGAAGCAGAAGGGTTTGCATCTAAAACTCCTAATTTACTTCTTACGTTAACAAAAGAGCCATCAATTGCGATGGGTTTACCGTTTCCTTGCGTGTCTAAATGTAAATCATATGTAGTATCACCGTATATATTTCCGCCACCCATTCCAGAATTTGTATTACTAAAAGCTATTCTTGCAGCATTTGTATTTTGTTGATAAATACTAATTAAATTTTGCCACGATGAATTTGTTACATTATAATAAGAAAAAGTGAATATAGAGCTACTTGTACCAGAAAATAAACTAAAATTATTATAAAAATTTACTTCTGCCCCTCCCCCTGATGCATTCCAGCCCAATGACAAACCAGCATTTGATGACACAATTTGCGGCTTTACTGATGCTGAATTGAAATAAGTATTTAAAAATCCACCATGAACTTCTAATTTTGAATTTGTATCTGTTAGAGAACCGGATCCGATTGTTAATCTTTTACCAGTATTGTCCCAGAATAAATTTGAATTATCTTGAGAAACAAGGCCGCTAGCACCAGAAAATAAAACTGAACCAGCTGTAATACCATTTATAGATAATGTACCAGGCGTAACTAAAGTAGAACTTAATGTAAATACTGCATTTGATCCCGTTACTGGAGTTATTACTCCATTTATTAAAATTTCATCAGAAGTACCCTGAACAGTTGGCACGGATCCCGATGTTGTTGCTAATGTTCCGCTGGTCGGAAATGTTACGACAGTATTTGCAGTCATTGTAAATGCTGTTGTAAAAGCACCTATAATTGTAAATGAACCAGCTGTTGATACTGTTCCACCCCATGTCTGGGTAAATAATCCATTATTTACGCCTGTTCCACCACGCGAAGGTGATAACAATCCAGCCCAGCTCATCGTAATTGATGTGGCATTTATAAGTGCGTTGGTTGGACTACCACCTAACGTTATATTGATATTCGTATCACTTGATGCAGATAGAGCAGCCGTAGGTAAATCAGAGGTTGAAATTGTTGCCCAGGTTGGTGCGGCTGATACTGTGCCCGTACCTGTTTGAGTCAAAAATTTCTTTGTTAAAATGTTTCCTGCTAGTTTTGAGAGAGTATTTGCAGCAGAGGCATATAACATATCACCTAAAGCATATGTGCTCTGATTTGTGCCTCCGCGAGTTTCTGCTAAAGTACCTGTCCATCCTAATGTTAAGCTTGTTGTTCGAAGCAAAGATGTTGTGGGAGTTCCGCCCAGCGTTAATGTGACATTTGTGTCATCCGTTTTTGTTAATGCAGCGCCCGTTATATCACTACCTGAAATTGTTGCCCAGGTTGGTGCGGCTGATACTGTTCCTGTACCTGTTTGAGAAAGATATTGTTTTACTGCTGTGATATTTCCTGAAAGTGACGTCATCACATTTGTTGCTGAACTATAAATCATATCCCCTAAGGCAAAAGAATTCGGAAATGTCGGTGTTGATGCAATCCAATTTGTGCCATCAGAAATAATTATTTTACCAAGAGTTGCACTTGAATTCGGAAATGTCGGTGTTGAAAGAACATAATTTGTGCCATCAGAAAGCAAAACTTTATTTGCTGTTGCGCCAGACGATGTGGGAATTGTAGAAGTCGACCAAGTTGGTGCTGCTGTTGATCCAGACAACAACATTTTGCTTGCTGTTGATGTCCCCGATAAAATTGCTAAAGCAGAAGATGCAGAATAAACAATACCGCCTACGTTTGCAGTTAAAGTCGCATTTGTACCTCCGCGAGACAAATCAATATTTGTACCATTCCATATCCCCGTTGAGATAGTTCCTAGAGTTGTAATTGATGATTGACCAACATATCCAGTATTAATGCTAAATGTATTTGTTCCGGTATTTAAATGCAGTGTTACTTCATCTGCAAAATATGTTTGATTTTGAGAAAATAAAGTGAAATTCAAAACATTTGTTCCTACAATTTCGGGTGTAGAACTTATTAGTCCATATTGATTTCCAGTTGATGTTTCAAAAAATGTTGTATTTTGTTGATTACTACCTGTCAAACAATCTGATGCGAGAGTAAGATTCCCAGAATTAAATATATATCTTGCATTTTGTAATGCAGTTGTTTGGTTTGAAAGACAAACATTATTTCCATTCGCAAGTGTTATAACAGTCCCTACACTATTTAAAACTGTTGTTACACCTGTTAAAGCAGTATTCGTATTAACAAATGCGATTACATTTGTAACTGGTTTATAAGATCCGGCTAAAGCGGCAATAATTGCCTGACTCACATAATATGATGTTGTGGCATCTGTATGAACAGGTGTACTGAGATAATTATCATTTATTTGAACAACACCTACGCTACCAGTTGTTGAATTATCAACACTCAAAACTCCTGCGCTCAATTCTAGAGGAGGTAAAACGGAATCTATTACTGCACCACCGTTCGGTATATTCCAATCGGGATATCGTGTACCTGACATTTTATGCCCCCACATCAAAACGAATTAAAATATAATTACATCCTGTTACACCTGAACAAATGGCATTGATTTGATAAATCGCTCCTTGCGGAAAAGCCATATTAGCCCCTGTTGATAAGTCTAAATCTCCGTTTTGAATATCAGACCAAACACTATCACTTGTTGTTCGTGCTTGAAGTTGAACTGTGCCAGATAATCCAGATAAAACCGGAGTATTTGGCGTAATAACTCCCGTAGGCCCCGTTGTTATGTTATTATAATAAATCAGGGTTATCTGATTATAAGATGGAGAATTATTAAAAATATTTAAGTTTTGATTAACTGGAAGAGTTGAAGGCCAAATAATCGCCCCAGTATTGCTAATTACATATTGAAATACTAACATTTTTTTACCTTTATTAATAAATATTATAATTTACTGTAAATGCTATCCCTGAACTAGTGGAAGCTGTTTGAAAAGAAATGCTAAATAATAAATCAGCACCTCCTGGTCCAGTATTTTCTATTACAGTTCCACCTGTAAATGCACCATTTCCTTGTCCAAAAACAGTATTTAAACTTCCAGATACTCCTGAACCGAATCCTACAGAATTTCCTGGATTAGGAATATATAATCCTAAATTACCTGATGTTCCTGATGTTCCTCCAGTTGATACTAATATTCCTGTAGTTATAATAGTATTAAAATTTTGAGTATAAAATAATTGTGTACCAGAATAATTTGTAATTGTTGCACCTGAAAAAACACCAGATTGTGATTGAATCGATATTTGATATATACCTGTTGAAGAAGAATTTATAACATTCCAATCTGTAGAAGTTGTTGGATTCGAAGTATTTGATTGAATTATTGTTGAACCATTTGGAAGACAATATCCAATTAAACTATTATCATTAGCAACTAATTCTATATAATTAAATGTTGTAGGAAAGTTACTTATTCCTCGATTATAAAATGTCCATGTATCTCCTGCTAAAATATTTGTTGCAGGAAGCTTATATGTTCTTGGTGCTGTAGGTAAACAATTTTGAAATCTATTTGAAGTTGCGGTAAAATTAATATTTGAATCATTTGCTGCAACATTTGCAAGGTAATTTAATATATTTCTCCATTTTGATGCATCTGTTATATTATTATTTAAATTTGAATCAGTCAGAGAAACATATACAATTCCTGAATTATCTCTAACCATATTGCCAATATAATAAGTTGTGCCTGAATCCCATTCAGGGATACCACTTTGTAATACATAAGCAGATTGGTATGATAATAGATAAAAAAGTGAATTATGATCTTGAATTGTAGGACTATATGATCCTCCTACTGCTGCATATTGTCCATCTAAGAAATTTGATAATTGTTGAACAATCGCGGGAGTAATAGTAGAACCGGAATATAAATTACCAGGAGGAGAAGCAATGAAAGAACCATATTCAGATAATTGATTGCTTCCTGCTGTCGATGCAAATACTTTTTGCGTATATCTAGTTAATTGAGACATATTTTCCTCTTAATAAATAAAATTATTATAATCTAAATACAACCAACTTGTATTAAAACTTTCATATGTATTATATGGTTTTACTATTGGATTTGTATTATTATCTTCATATAATCCATATCCGAAAAAATTATTTATTACTGGTGGTACAATTACATTAAATCCTACTCCCATAGGCTTTGGTATTAATTTTTCTTGAACAAGTGCTGCAAACAGATTAGCACTACCAATAGATTGATCGAAAATATAACTCATATACATATTTTTATAATCAGTAACTACAAAATTACCTGGAAAAAATATATTTAAATTATTTTCTATTGTCGAAAGAGAACTACCGGAATTATTTTGAACAACTGCGAACTTAATTAAAGTAATAAAATCTGAATCATTTAAAGTAATAGTTTGTGTGGGGGTAGATATAGTTCTAGTAACTCCCGCATATTTACCTAATATATCTAATTGAACTCCAATAGCTGTGTCTAAATTAAAAGCATTCTGTATAGCTAATGGAAGTGTCAAATCTGTTTCCGTAATCGTAATAACTACAGAACTAGAACTAATTAAATTATTGGAAAATACTAAAAGTAATTGTGCTACTACAGTCAAACCAACAAAATTTACAGTTAATCCAGATGCAATAGATCCAGAAACTGTAACTTGACTTAAAACAGGAATAGTTCGTAATTTTGTTTGAATTGTGCTCGCTGAATCATTCCAATTTATGGAAGGAGTATTCACACCATTATAAGACAGAATGAATGTTCCAGAAGTTGGAATTGGCAAAAATATAATCGTTTGAACAGATTGTTGTGGTATTAATAATGGAGTTACAGTTGATTGAACAGTTGCAACTGCACGAGATAATGCACCATACTGCTTTATCAACAAGTTTGAATAATAATTTACTAAGTCTAAAGTAGTTTTTACACTCATTATGTCACCAAAATGGTTGCAGTTGCATTATTTCCAAAGGCATCTGTAACTAAAGCAATATCTGTTCCTGGCGTCATACCAGCAGTGTAAAGACCAGAACTTGAATTGATTGAACCTCCAGAAACATTTGTTTGTAAACTATAAGCTAATGTTCCGTATCCACCTAATCCAGTAAATTGTTGAGTTCCACTTGGTGAAACTGATACTGTCGTTGGAGAAAGTATCATAGGTAATATTATAATATTTGCAGCACTCAATATAAATTTATTTTTCTTTAACGTAGGAGAAAGTATATTTGTATAACCTTCGTTAAATAAGAAAGTAATTGCAACAGGCCCACTTGTCATTAAAGAATTACTTGTAACAGTCAGTAAAGACGCAGCCGATGTAACATTCAAAACGAATGTCAATGTTTGGCTTGCTATCGAACCGGTGACTATCACGCTACCTAATCCAGTCACAGCGCGTAATTTTGTTTGAATTGTGCTCGCTGAATCATTCCAATTTATAGCTGCTGTTGCATGTCCTCCATAATTAAGAACAAATGTTCCACTTGCTGCTACACCGGAAAGAGTTGTAATTTCTGTTAAAGATAAGCTTAAACCTGCATTTGTTACTAAACAATTATGATCAGCAGCTTGAACAATAGTTGCCATTTGATTGATATTTATTTCTTCATCTACAGTAAAAGTATATTTTGCGACTAAAGCTGATATTATACCTGCTATATTTGGTTGAGTTGTCCCATTAATAGAGGTAGCTGTAAATGAAATATAAAGATTCTGATCTGCTACTATATCCCATAAGACTACAAAAGCACTTCCATCGATTTGAGTGATGGTATAAGAAGTTGCTCCATACATGCCACATCCAGCATTTCTTTTTGCATATATTGTTTGTGCAATCGGATTATATAAACCCCAATAAATTGGATTTGTTACGGCATTATTTAGATTATTATTTTGCCATGAAATATAATTTAATCCAGCAGATGTGACTATTTGTCCATAAGAATAAATAGTAGTTGCTGACCATGCCAAAACTGGATTTATGGTAGGAGTTCCGTCAACAATAACCCAAATGGAATGGCCTGGGACGCCATTACCATCCGTCGCACTCGAATCATTTTCATAGACTAATGCAGAATTTATTCCGTTGATATTTTCCAATGCTCCAAGGAGACCTTGTAAATATCCTTGAGAACTAACAGAAACGGATTGTTGGCGACGAATTCGAAGTGAAGCATCTGTTTCTTCATTAATACCAAGAACACTTTGAGCTGTTGGATTATTTACAGATTGCACACCAAGCACAATAGTAACAGGCACATTTATAGTATTTGGTATTGTAATGTTTGCCCCAGGAGAAGCTGCTTGAAAAGAATAAATCTCTGTTCCAGGTCCAACACCTAATTGAGTTTGTTGTAAATTCCATAAGTTTCCAGCATTATCTGAAACAGTATAAACTGCCTGGATTGATTGATCCAAGCCATATAGATTTACAGATTGAGTCAAAACGAGCGTAATATCAGTTGTTGAATAAGTACCAGCTTGTCTTTGAACTCCATTAATTGCACAACGCTGATCAAGTTGTGTACCAACTGCATTATCTGGATCAAATGAATTATAAATTTGACTAAGTAATTCCTGAACATCTAGTTGAGCTTGAATGTTAATATTTATCCATTGCCCATCAGGTGTATTCGAATTTAAATCAATATCTGCGCCATAAATTGACTGCAAATTTGCCGTTTGATTTGCTAAAAGCTCTGCTTGCGTAGCTGTCGTTAGACCCGCAGCTGTTAGTGAATTTGGCATTTTAGCTTCCTGTTCCTGCTGAATTTATCAAATTATACTGAAAAATATCACCTGTTATGGAATATGTAGTTTGAACTTGATAACTAATAGAAATTTTTCTTTGGGAAGTCAAACCAATACTCAATTGCAAAATACCAGTGACATTTGTTGTGTTTAAAATAACAGAGCTAATCGATAAATTCAATGCAAATTCGCTTTTGGAACCCGAAAGAAGATTTAACCAATCTATTCCAGCAGCAATGTTAAAGAAGCAATCTCCTAGAAATTCTAATAATCTTGTCCTAATATTCTGTTTTACAGCAGCATTTGCCGAAACGTAGTCATTTAAACTTTTTCCAAAAAGCCAATCTCCTGTTGAATCTATTGCTCTAACAATTGTCATTTTTTACCTCATTCTATGAGTTGAGATATTTCTGTCGCTATAGTTGAAATATTAGTACCAATGGTTGTAATAATCACAGCATTTACCGGAATTCCACTAACTCCAGTAACCGGAGCAGAAGCAACATTAAAAGTACCTGAGCTGACCGTAATAGCTGCTATTGCCGTCGTTAAATTTTCTAATTGGGTACATAAATTTTGCAAAAGTGTATTTAAAGAAGTTCCATTTGTTAAAGTTAATTTGTTTGTTTGGGGATTTATTCCATTTTTTACAGTTCCATTTGTTATAATCGCCCGAACAGAATCATAATTTTTTATCGCAGTATTCTTATTATTTGGCCCAATCAATGCAATAGCGTCTGCAAATGAATGAAGTCTAGGAGTCTGATTTGGACTAGTCGTGGAACCGTTAAACCAATTATCAATATCTCTATCATTGAATAAGACTAAACATTGATCTCCTTGAGAAACTGGAAAAGTTATTCTTGCTGTTCCTCCTCCTAATATCACGACAGGACAATCATAAAGTATCGGATAATCTTCTAGAAATGAAACATATTGATTATTATCAGTTTGTTTGAAATAAGTTCTTTTATAATTTATAGTAATTATTGCTGTCTGATTGGATGAATCAAAACTTTGAATTGTTCCTAAATGATGACAACTTAAATTTAATAAAGTTTGTTTCTGATATAAATCAAGAACATCTTTTAATTCTGGTTGACGTACAGGATTTAAGTTTTGATTAATCGTTGGTGTACTCATGTTGTAACTCTACTTAGAGGAGCATTAGGAGCAAAGAATTCTAATGTAGTTATCGCATCTCCGCAAACACTTTCTGATATCATTCCTCTATGTATCAAAGAAGTTATCTTATAATATCCATTCACATTATCTGAATTTGTCGCAAAATTAAATGATTGATTTGTTGCATTACTATTTAATTGTGGAAAAGTAGATGATTCTAGTTGAATGTATTGGGATAATATAATTCCTGGCTCAAAAATCATGTCGACTGTCACAATACTATTTTCTCGTAGTGGTGTATTCAAAAGACCACTTTGCGAATTAACAATAGCAACAGAACCATTTATGCATTCATTATCACCTAAAATATAAGTTTTCCCATTATCTATGAAAAAAGCTCCTCCTGTAATACTTCTTAAAACGTCACCTGCATTTCCTGTATAAGAAGTAGCACGAGTATTTGTTAATAAAGTTGTTTTTGTGTCTGGATCTGCATAAATAAAAGAAGGCCCTATAGCTCCAAATGTCGTATTTGGAATATAACTCATTAATTTCTTATAAATATTTTTTTTTGTTGTTCCTGATGCAAAAGTTGCCGTACCTGGGATGAATCCATTAATTAATCCATCTCCTCCATCGTATGATTCAATTGTTGTTATAAAATCAACACCTTCACGAATTGACCATGCTTGGCTTATATTTCCAATAAATATAAGAGGTAAATTTATTCCGTATCCTGCATAAAACTGTATTTTTCGTATAGTTGAATAATCGGACATGTCATATCTAATCAAATTCCTATTTCTAGGAGAGAGATTATATATTCTTAATTGGCAAGTATTAAGAGAACCTAAATTCTTCCTAATTATATTGAATTCAATAGTAAAAGGAAGAAAAACATCCAAAGTTGTTCCATCTGAAAGTTCTATATATAAAATATAATTTCTTCCAAATTTATATTGAGCCATGGTAGTAACTCATGAATTTAAACTTTCACTTAATAACTCGTTATATTCATCCACTTCTGTATTATCTAAAATATATAAACTAAAATTTCCACTTGAAAAATCTTGTTGTTGCGTAGGTTCACGTAAAAGTGTTGTGAAACAACCTAATCCAAATGGAATTTGATTTCGAAATTGATTCAACATGTTTGGCAAAACTGTTATCCTCATACCGTTTAAAATAAATGACCCATAAGTAAAATTATTAATAAACCAACCTTGCTGTTGACTACTAAAATAAAAAGTGCAAGTAAGTATATTACCATTATATAAAATAAATGATTGAGTTTGTAATGGTGCATTTGTAAATTGTTGGATCAAATACATAAATACTCCATTAAAATAATCCAGGAGGAAAACTTGCTGAGGTAGGTCCTGTTAAACCATCTGTCAATGATAATCTGCTAGGAGGAGTAGAAACACCTTGACCTGTTGCAGTCGCTGCTTGAGGGGATAATCTTCCTTGTGAAACTGCACTTTGAGGTAAATTTAGTGCTGTTTGAGCTGTTCTTATTTGTTTAAAAGTACACTCAAATGTTGTAAATGTTTGAGTATCTTCACTTTGTACAGGTCTTAATCTCTCAATAGCCATATTTTGAAATATTGCCCATGGGGTTTGAATTGTAAATAAAGTGCGATTATACCAGTATCCATAAAATAATTGAAAAGCCGTCTGTTGTTTATTTTGACCTGGTTGTTTAAATAAAGTAGTTCCAGAAATTACGCTTATTCCTGGGGCTCCTCCTCCAGCAACAGAAGACCAAGCAGAAACAGCAGCATTAAAAGCATTTGTAGCAATTTGATAAGCTTGGAATGCTTGGTCATATGCTTCTTGTGCAGTCGCCGATACAGATGGTGCATAAGCATTTACAGCCGTTAATTTTTGAGCAACTAACTTCAATGGTTGTAATATTCCAGGCGTGACATCATTAAGTTCAGAAATAAATCCCTTGGTTGTTACACGCACAGGATTTAAAGCTATATTATCCTGAATAGCAGTGTTATCTTCTATATAATGATCCGTAATATCTGAAATCACTTCGGTAGTTTGTTCGCCCTCATAATCAAATAAAAATGCGGGAGGTTGAACTAATTGAGATGGCGTACCATCATCATTAGGTGGATTTTGAGGCTGATATCCCATAGTCGTACTTGCAGTGACCAACGCCAAATTTCCGAGATTCGTTGCTGTTGTACTTGCATTGGATAATATCGATGATGAAGTTGAAATAGGTGATGACATATTATGTAGCCTGTGATTGTGCTGATAATTGTTTCCAAGCAAGCATTACAGATTGATTCATTGAATCTTTTATTTGTCCGTATTCTTTACCTTCATGTTGAAAATTTAGATTTTGATTTATAGTTGTATTTTGTGTTCCGCCTTGTGAATTTCTATTATAAGGAACTGGAGGACTTATCACATTATTTTGATTATTTGGTAAAAAATTAAATAAGTTATTTAAAGTATCTTTAAAATCTGTACTTTGTTCTAGTTGTGGATTTAAATATTTCCAACTATTTGAAATATTTTCTTTTATACTACTAAAAATAGATGTATCGAAATTATCTGAACTTTTTTTTGTATCTTCAATATTTCTGTTAGAATATTTTTGGATATCTGAATAAATTTTATCTAAATTTCTTTGGTCAGATGTATTTTCATGTTTCCCATTTATTGCATCGAATATTTTATTCCAACCTGCTGTGGCATTTCCAAGTATTTGAAAAACTTGTAATTTTTCTAAAAGACTTTCGAAAGCAACAGCCAATTTTAAAACTTGATCAGTTAAATCGGATAAATCTTTGACTATCTGTTTTCCATTTGCGGCTGTAAAATGTCCAAAGAACATTTCTACTTTAGTTTCAAGATTATCCCAAAGAACTTTAACCTGCGTAAGATTTGCTATTTCTTTATCACTGTATAAAGGAGCCTTCTCAAAATTTCCTTGATTAAAAACACCTTTACGCATTGCTGCAATAGTATTATCTGATAATCCGAATCCTTTTAGTATCGGATTTTGAACAAGAGTATTTACATTTGATTGAGCAAATTGTTGTAATTTTCCTAAAGTATAGAAAATATCGTGATAAGATTTTTCAAAATCAAATCCACCAACAGTTTGAGCAAAAAGAGCAAACCAAGGAGGTCGTTGTCCTCCCAGTCTCATTTGTGCAACTTTATCATAAACTGATTTTAAAGAAGATGTGAATTCTTCTCCTGATTCACCAGCTTGCTGAGCTGCATATTGCCATTGTTGTAATTGTTTTGTGGAAACACCTAGATAAGTTGATAAATTTGATAAATCAGTCCCACGAGTCGCAGAATTACTCATGAATTGTTCTAAAGCATATGTGGCGCCAATTATTGCCGCTTTTGCTTCTAAAGACATAGTGGCAACATTTCTTATTCCACTACCAACTTTCGCAAAAGCTTCTATAGTCTTTTCCGACCCCTTTACACCTAGTGATACAAAAAGTTCCGAGATTTGCATAATTATCTCTTGTTAATTTCTATATAAGAGTTTTCGTAATCAGAACAAAATTTCTCATAATTAAGTGCCTGCAATACCTTTCTCGCGTCCCATTCTTCTATTTGATTTAATGTTCCATATCCAGCCTTTGATAGTCTGAAAAAGATAAGTAAATCATCATCCTTAGCCTCTATGCTTGGACGCTTGGAATTTTCAACATAAATCGTTGAAACTCGACAAAGAGGCTTTTCAAAAAAGGCGCTATGTTTTCCTCGATCACGGCAGTACATGCAGGGATATAATCCATACGATTTTCAGCAGATTCAAAAGTTTGTGCGTCAATTTTAAAATCTCCTTTCCCAGCATCATAAGTGCATCTTTTAAAACAAGTTTCAATGCACATTTCTATTTTCTTACTAGAAAATGCAGCACACGCGATATTCTTGAAAATATTTGTCATATCTGTTTTTCCAGATAATTCAATATTTTTAACTTCTTCTAGAATAGCTTGATATAAAGCCTTTGCATCTGAAAAAGGAGCCAAGGTTATTTTTAAAATTGCCCCGCTTGGTAAAGTTATTTCTTTCATAGATTACCTTAAGTTATTGCTCTTGGAGCGTTGGAAAATTTCATCATATAAACTGCAACAGATTGAAGGGCATCTCCTTCAACATTACTTGTTGCTTCTACTTGTTTTTGAAATATTCCACCACTTAAAATATAAGTATCGCTTGTAATGTTTCCTGCCCCGTCACCAATTTTCTTGATGAACTGACCTATCATTAAAGGAAAACCTGCAAAGTTATTATTTTGCTGAACAAGTAAATTATTCATGAAAATGTCGTCAGGAGAACCTCGAATAATTCTTACCCGAACCTCACATTGGAGACCTGTCGTATTCAAACCATAAATGCTATTTCCATTTTTTCCAGTTTTAACTTGCGCGATGTCAGATGGGAAAGTCAATTCAACAATATTCCCATCTGCGAAATCGGCAAAAGCTCTGTTATTGATGACTACTGTGTCATTTCCAGATAAAGCTGCGATCGACATTTTTCACTCCTTTAAATTATCAATTATTGATTTACATATACAATGACTGTAGAACTTTGAATTGCACCAGCAGCTTTCAAGGCAATTTGCACCAATGGTGCTTGACGTGCTTGTCTTGCTGTTGCTAATTGCTGTGATATTGGTTGAGAATAAATATAATATCCATATTGTTGTATATTTTGTAAAAATAAAACTTGATTTCCAAAAGTAGTAGAACTTGTCCAGCTCCCTGGCGCACTATATTGATTGGTTACAGCTTGATTACAAACTGTACGATATGCACCTTTTAGTCCATCCATACCTTGCTCAGTTTGAGGTACTTTGGTCGAACTTTGTGCAAGATAATTAAATCCAGCTACTTGAAGAGCGCCAACAAACCATTCTAAATTGTATGCTTGGTCGAAAAATTGATTTGCGCCGTTAGAAACAACTGAAGGATCACCTTGATAGGAAACATATATATCTGCACCAGAAGCTACGGCTGAATCCCATATTGGTTGACTCATACTTGGATCAGGTTGTACGCCATTCAATGTTTTTAAGTTCATTGTTATCGTTGTGTTACTTCCATTGAAATTAACAGATAAACTAAGCCCAGCGTATGAAGCCATCATTATTAACGCATTATTTCCTCCAGATGAAGAATCTCCGTAATATAATCCTCGAGAATTATAAAAACTGCCACTTCTAAGTAAGTCAATCATCCCACCTGGTTCGATATCGGCAACATTATAAGAAACAGAATATCCAATTAAATTTAATGGAAGAATAATTGCAGCCGCTAACAATAAATCAGTTTGACCAATCACAGCAAGAGTTTCTGTTGGCATTACTCCAAAATATTGAACAAGACCTCGAGTACGAGAAATTGCGGTACCATAAGATTCACCCGTTATCGTTGAGGCCACAGTAATTGAAATAGAAGCGGGAGCAGATGTCATCAATGTATTTGTGGGCACTGTTATTGGAAGTGCGGCACCATAAACTCCGGTGAAAATAATAGTCAAAAATTCTCCTGGTAAACTACCTGTAACTTGAACTTCTGATAATCCAGGAAGAGCCTGCAAAGCAGTTTGAATTTGTCCAGGAGTTGCAGTAGAGGCCAAACTTGTTGTTGTATTTCCATTATATTGAAGAGTAAAATTTCCACTAGCTGGAACACCTGATAAAGTTAATGTTTGTTGGCCAACATTTCTCAGAATAACGATTAATTGTCCACCGCCTGCCAAAATATTTGGTTGTTGACTAAATACAGCATTTGCCATCAAAAATGTTTTAGAAGATGTTCCAAAATCAATTCCTACTTGAGTAGGAGAAACATAAGTTGAATAACCTAATGATCCACCACTCCAACCAAGCGATGTATTTACCGGAGTAACTGTAATTGCTATTGATCCAGATGTTTGAAGAGTATTTGTGGGAACTGTGGCAAGTGTAATTGGACCCAGCGTTCCTGGCTGAGTCAATGTTAGAGTTTGACTTGCGATTGACCCAGATACTATCACACTTCCTAATCCAGAAAGAACATTAAGATCACTTTGAATCGTTGCAATAGACGCATTCCATGCAATGGATGCAGTAGACAATGTTCCGAATTTTAGAACAAAAGCACCACTTGCAGCAGCACCGGAAAATGTAATTGTTTGTACTGCATCTGCTACCGGTTCGCCGGTTATTATTGCCAAGTTGCTTGTGTTGTACGCATTAACTCCGAGATTAGCAGATGCTACCGAAATATTCACAACGTTTGAAATGGAAAGAGCTGTCATATTTTTACTCCTATTCCTACTGATTTACTAAGACAGTTGGTTGATTAAATGTATCATAATAATCTGCATTTTGAATTAACTTAACAAAATATTGTAATGTAACTTGGATTTGAAATCTATATGGAATCGCTGCACCATCAATTTGAGATAAATTGTTGAAATTTGCTCCATATGGTAATTTACCAATGAAAAAACTGTTGAATTCTTGTTGTTGTTCAGCGTATTGACTATTAAGTGCTATCAATATATTTGCTCGATTGTCTCTAGCTGCTGGTCCTCGACTTATAGCATCTATTTGTAACATATCTAGCATATTTACCGATTGAATAGTTTGCTGCGTTGAACCATTCCAATAATTTGTATTTCCAAATGGTTTAGAATGAAGAATACTTACAGCAATATATAATCCGTAGTCTTTTGGTTCGTTTAGTTTTTGATCCCATAGATAAATATGTTGGTTATCTAATCCAAGTTGATTTTGTAGAATATTGCAAAATAAAATCAAAGGACTTCCAACTAGAATTTGAAGTGTTGCTGTTGCCGATAAACTATCAGTTACTCGAATAGTATCATAAGCAAAATTTGGTGATGAACTTGCTAATGCAGGAGAAGAATATTGTCCTGTAGATGAATTTATTGAACCGCCTGCGCCTCCTGGAATAACAGAATAAGTATAAGGACTTGTTCCACCTAATGCTAAAAAGTAAGTAGTTAATCCTGGTCCTATCGCTGATACATTCGAGATTAATGATAAAGTCATAATTCTTTCTTATGGAGTGGGCGGCCCACTAGATATCCAATCTTCAACTAATTCATAATATTGATATTGCTCCAATGAATAGTTCTTTTTCGCCATAACACGATATTGCTTGGTTAAATAAATAATAATGTCATCTATTTTTAGATCTAATGCAAGTTGTGCATGAAGCATCCACCACGACCATTGACGTTGTCCTTCTGGTTTCATATTAAGATGCCGACCTGTAAGAGGTTGCCATACTCCCATAAAAGTCGTATCGACGACAGTCTCAATTACTTGGAAATCCGATACAGTTTTGGTAATAATCCCGAATGTCATGATTTGATACCAGTCATCAAGAGCTGTGCTAGAATCTGGCATAGTTCCACTATTTTGATTAAGTGGAATATTTGAGCCATTATTAATCCATTGAATTAGTCCAGCACTCATTTTTTAGCCTTTACATCATAAGTTATGGAATCACGAAGTTGATGAGTTTCTACAAGTGTTTGTTTAACTTTTTTATATTCCATTTTGGATTCCTTCCATTTGCCAAATCCACCGCTATCAAAAGCCATAAGAACAGTTCTGACAGCAAGAACTCCGATTTTATTTGCAAAATCTTTCATACTAGAGTTCTTGATGATTTGATTGATATCTTTTTCATTCAATATTCCTGCGCGCTCAAGTTTTTTTGGAAATTGTTCGGCAATGGGCATTCTTAAAAATGAGCGGATCGGTAAATCTTTCGTTCCAAATTCATGAGCTGCACCAATAGTAGCATTTGACTGACCTGGCCCACTTCGTGCATTTTTTCCACCAAGCACACCCACTCGAATAACATATTTATTTTCTTTTAATGCTTTATAAAGTGCATCTAATGATTTGGTATCTATTTGATCTTTGAATTCATCACTCATTTACCATACTCCATAAGGTCCACTTGGACCGTCTGCCTTAGTGTGGCCAGGAGCGACAATGATTTGACCTGCAAGTTGAGGCAATATTAATTCGAGATATTTCGCGCCATAACGTGTCTGAGAAAGCATTGCCATACTTGGATTATCTAAAATTCTTTGAGGAATTGCGAAGCTGCTATTCGCATTGCCAACTCCTTTTGATTGCTCAAGCCAATTGTAACGTCCTGCTATACCCTGGGAACTCGCACGCAGATCTATCGTGAGATAGTGTGCAGCAAGCCATAAGTAACCAAGGGTGTAATTTTCTTGATTTGTAAAAAGAGCGGAATTGATTAAATAGTTTACTTGTCCGTATGATTTTGCGATATCCATATCAAGTACAGATGTATTTTGATCTGTCCCATATGGAAAATCTCTAAAAAAATAATTTTTGAATGTCGGAATATCGGGATTTAAATAAGCCATTAATTCCTCCAATCAATTAATATTAAACAAAAGGATTTGGTGTAGGACAAGTAAAATACATAAGCTCAAGCGGCCTGTAACTCAAAACGCCTGTGAATTGACCATATCCAACATTCTGAAACATGAAGTTATCCAATGAATTCGCTAATGTATTTGTGTAGTCCACTGGAATGTCCATACGAATGCTTTCTTCGTCGTAGTTAAGCAAAGTATAAATTTGCAATTGCGAAGAAGCTGAAAGACTTGCATATAGTCCGTAAGGACCATCAGCATAAGCCAATGGAAGAATCTTGAAATTTTTGTTTCTGCAAATAGTTTGAAATGTTTCTTCCAAAAGTTCCAAAGTACTCTTGATTGGGAAATCAGGAGAAGCTTGGGAAGCCAAACCATTATAGTCAGACTCAGGAATAATGAAATGAGTAGGCCATGCAGTACGTTGGCAATTTGTACGATAAGCTTCAACAATTTGAGCAGTAAATGTCTTTAATTGAGAAGTACTCATTGTAGAAATTGGAATTGTAATTACAGAAGTATTTGTGGTAATACCACTTTGATTCAATAAACCAACGCATTGACTATTAGTACCATTATTTGAACCAAGAAATGCTACTTTTTGAATTCCTAAATCCCAGTTTTTTTTGCGTGCTTTTTCTTTGGCAGTAACTAAGTCCCAGTTACCAGCTTTTGCTGCAAGTTCAAGATCGAAAATAGACCAACCAATTGTTTTTGCCCAGTTGAATACTTGAATGGTCAAACTGTCAACACCAGCATCGGCAGTCGCAAGACGACTGTTATTTGCCCCAAGGTTAACAATACCATCCTCAAACGCTGCACCAAGTTGGTAGGAACGATAGGTTACTAAGTTACTAGCCCATGCTCCTTCACCTACACGAACAGGAAGATAGTCAGCAGGAGGAATTTCAAAGAATTTTTGTTCCGTAATTCTTTTCATAATCGTGGTCAAAGAGGTAATGTTAATTTCATAACCCAGACTATTTGCTATTTTTTGTACATAATCAGCATGTTGTTTTTCACGCGCATTCAAAATCACAGGTTTACCTGCCTCGTTATATATCGTTAATTCTCTCATTTTCATTTTCCTTTATTAAAATGTTACAAAGCTAGGAGTTTTCAACACAATACGAATCAATTGTCCATATGCAGTTGCTTGATCATAAGCGTATCCAATTACAGTATCCCCACTCACAGCAGCTTGAACTGAACCAGGAGATACTAAATCAAGGACAACTTGACTACCTCTTGTTATAGCAGTTGTTGCATAAAGCCAAATACAGCTTCCTCCTTGTGCAATTTCACATCGAGCGCCGATTCCATATGATTGAGATTTAATATCATAAACAATAAAACCCCATACATTATTTGTATCAGCAGCACTTCCGACAACTGTAGGTATACCATTGGAATTATTAACAACGTTAACAGATGAACCACCGTATAATAATCCAGATTGAGTAATATCAACTTGTGCAGCAGTTACATTTGTATTTCCAACTTTCAAATCAAGCATTCCCAAGAATGGAGCCATTGCAAATTGGCTAATATTTAGGGATGGTGCAATTGTAGTAACAGTTAATTGTGCGGATGTAATTGTAGTGCTTGCTCCCACATCTGTAAAAACAACTTTGTAGTAATAAGTGGTATTTGGAATCAATCCAGAATCACTTAATGTAAGGGCAGTCGCGCCTGCAATGATATTTCCGCCCCCTGGACTAAATCCGGTAGTTGTAGAACGATACCATTGTTGAGTATAAGGACCAGTTCCACCGCTTGCAGCAGTAGTTATTAATTGGTCTGTAGTGGAACCAACACTTTGAAGTGTTAAAACGCCAGCGGTTAGAGTCATAAAAAATCTCCTTTTTTGTTAATTACCTGAGCCATATTTAGCTTTACCACGAGAAACTTGGTCATAATAAGTGTTTTGACGTGTTTCTTGTGATATCAAATGAGCATTTTGAAGTTTTGTGAAATTCTCATTTTTCATCTTTTTATTTTTCTTTTTTTCGACTTCTTCTTCTTTGATTTCTTCTTCTTCATGCTCTGCGAGTTCTAAAGCTTTTTTCTTAGCTTTTTTATCCTTTTCTTCTTTTTCTTCTTCTTCATTTTCCATGCAATCTTCAACTTCTTCTTTTTCTTTATTCTTCATTTTCTTATTTTTGACTTCTTTTTCTTTTTTGGCATATTCAATATCTTGATCTTCTGAATCTTCATTATGAAGATCTCCTTCTACGTCCATTTTTTTCTTTTTAATTTCTAATTCTGATTCTACGTCCATGTCTTTATTTTCCATTTTTTCTTTTTTCTTCATTTCCATTTCGTCCATAGCATTGACGATTTGAAATATAGAAAATTCCATTCCGGATTTTGGCAACGTTACAGAAATGTTTTCGAGATTAAGAGAATTCTCAACCTCTTTTTTATTCCAAAATTTTAGTTTGCTAAGCATACTTTTCTTCTCCTCTGGTTTAGAATTTGAAATACGATTTAGTTCTATTTTTAAATTTTCATTATAAGTTTTGAATTCATCAGGAGTCATTACTATTGATTCGTCATAACGTGGACTTTTAACAATAGCTAAATGTTCGTATTCACCCTCAATTACCTCGTTTTGATAATCAATCCCATTCCAAACACCTGATTTACCATTTAAGCGAGGCACATAAGCATTTGAAAGTCGATAACCATTTTTTATTGCACGTTCTGCTTTTTCTGATACCAGTATCATTTTTACCCAATGTTTACCGTCAGCACCGTTAAAAAAACTTTCAACAACCCATCCATCTGCTTCTTTTCTAAGTTGGTCTATGTTTGAATCAACTTCATCGACATGTTCAACAAAAATAGGTTTTCCAGCAAAAGTAGGATCCATTTTTCTAAGAACATCTTCATTTAAGAAAATTTTGAATGAATCTTTACTTGGTTGGTCATATTGGGCTAAACCCGGATAAAAATGCATACCATAGTATATTTTACCAGAAGAATTCTGTATCATTTTTTAAATCTCACGATAGGCAAAGCAAAACATCGACAATTATAGTCTTGCCCAGGGTTATTTCTACGCTGGGATTGGCCGGGTGGTGTGGTCACTGGCGGGTCTTTCCAGGAAAATATTTTTCCTTCAAGTATACCATGAGAGTATCTTACCTCTCCTGCTTTGTAAATAGCATTTGGAGATGGTTGGTGTGGCATGTGTACACATCTCCATTCATATTCATTCACCCCAGCTTCTGTGTATTTTGTTTCCTTATATTTAGCCATTAAAAGATTAGTTTCTTGTCTTGCCCAGAACTTTGCTTTATTTTCTGTTACATTGTAACTTTCCATAAAACCTTTTATTAAAGATTCACGACGATTTCCTTTTACAAAAACATTATCCTGTACTTTTTTTCTTAAATCTCTTGTTTGTTCATCTGCAAAGTTTTTTATATAAAGTTCAAGATTATTTTGCCATTCTTGAGCAATTCGTGAACGTTGATTTTTAGAAAGACGAGGAACAACAGTTATACTTTTAATTGATTCCTCAAATGTTTTATCAACCTTATTAATATTTTCATCGAAAATTGGTGCAATATTAAGTTTTGACAACATCGAATTAATATCAAAATTTGAGAGTTTTTTATCAATTCCATTCAGTCTTTCATCATAACGTCTTTGAGAAAGTGAAATAGAGCTTCTTATATCCATTGGTAAATCTTCTATTTTTATGGAATAAGTAGAATCTTTTTTATTCCATTCTGCTCCATATTTCACTAATTGTTTTGAAATAGAAGAAGTAAATTTACCATGAAACTTACCATTTGAATAATAAATTTTTCCTGACATGATTGCTTTTTTAAGATTGTCGTCAACAGAATTTATTATCTTTTTTTCGACATCCAATAAATTTAAAAGAGGATAGTAAAATTCTTTTTTAAAAAGTTCTTTTATTCTCTTTTCTATTTTGTCATAGTAAGAAGTATCTTCTAGAATTGGTTTTAGTCTTATAATTTTTTCCATTTTATATGGTATTATTCATTCCTCGAGAACGAAGCACAAAGTCATTATGTTTTTGTCTTTCTAATTCTTTTAATTCTTCTACTTTTTTACATTCATTTTGATATTTTTTAATCTTTTTTTCAAAATCTTTAGGGGATAATTTAAGGGAATCGGCTGCTCTTTTTTCATCTTTATAAAATGAAATAGCTGCTTGAATCACTCTTTCTTCTACAGATTCTAATGACATTCCTGGACTCCAAACTATCATTTCTTTCCTCCCATTTTTCTAATATTTTTCATTTCAATCTCGTTTTGTATAACGTAAATCAATCGCTTCGGATTTCTTTGGAGATTTATGAGGTACAATTTTCTCGGTTGTAGTGTAATCCCATGCTCGTGGTTTTCTTGTATCCTCTTTATTGGCTCCAGGATCTTCAATTGAAGGACCTGTTGTTTTTCGAGGGTTTGGATTTCCATCATCAGTGGCACCATTAGGATCTGGTAATACTGCCATTTTACCTTGAATAATTTGTTCGACTTCGGGATCATCGGGATTTAGTTTATCTTGAGTAGTATCTAATTGAATGCCGAGAAGTTTATCTCGATTGCATGCATCTCTAAACTCAAAGGTAGAAATCTCCATTGCTTGTTTAGCTTGTAAAAGACGTGTGAATTTTGCTGTTTTTACTTGTTCTTCTTCAACACTTGAAAGCATACGCAAAGGTTTAAACTGAATCGATAAATCAGTTGGTATAAATCCAAACATCTTTTGGCACTTGATTTCTATAACTCGAAGAATGTCATATTTTGCCTTGTTGCGTACTTCAGATTCAACCATAGCATTATAATTTTCAATGTCATCTTCGCCGCTATTAAAACCTGCACTTGAAATACCAAAAAGTTTCGTAAGAGGCATGCGCATATCAGAAGCAATCTGCATTCTGATTTCTTTCATAGTATCAGCGAGCCCTGCAAATGATAATTGTTTTTGAATGTAATCGTCTTCACCATCCATTATAAGAGCATGTTGATAATTCTTTTGCCAGTTTGCTAATTTAACACGTTGTGAGACTTGTTGTTGACCCGTTGGGCTAAGCAAAGTATCAGTGAGATTTTTAATTTTATAAACATCAATTTTGAACTCGTCGAGCACTTCAAAAGTGAGGTTATTGGCTTTGAGGTATTGATTGATAGACCGTACAAGATGTTCGACAACACTAAATCCCCATCCACGAAGGCGAGGACGAATAAAAGAAGGGGCAGTAAGCCCTGTGACTCTCATTACGCGAGATTTATGGATGATGTTTGCATAATAATTATAAAATTCAAAATCGTTAAATTGAATTTCTGGGTCGTAACCTTCTGTATTTTGTTTATCCCAAAAAAGCTCCCACATATCGCAAGATCTGAACTCCAGATTTGAATCTTCGGTTATCTCGTCCAAATCCAAAGGTGTAGTTGGATCTTGATCTGTCATGATTAGAACGCCTGCACCACCGAAAAGTCTATTCCATTTGATAGACTGTGCAACAGAATTTAAATCGTTGTCTCTATCTAAAGAAATTTGAAGCTTTTGTAATTCTACTTCATCAAGTTGTTTTGAAGATATTTCTACACCTCCGCGAAAACCATCATCAACTGGCAAATCAACAATAGTGCGAATCAAACCATGTTCAACATAAAGTTCTGAAAGAAGTTGTCGCATGTTTGATACAAGATACCAACGGTTGTTATTGAAGAGAGTATTCACTTGGTTGAGCTGTGTTCCGAAGGGAACTCCAGTGTAACCCCAATCTTGAAATCCAATAGCTTCACCGAATCCATTTTGAATATTTTTATTTTTTGGAGAAACTATGTTTTTAACAGTATTTTTAAGTGCTTTTTTTGCCACGCTATACCTCAAAGAACATCTAATAGTGATTTACCGCTCAATGCGGCAATTTGATTACACAATGCATAACGAACGGCATCCCATCCGTGATTATGTGCATCGACAATCTCTGAAAGGATAGTACCAGAATTTTTGTCTTTTTTATATTTATAATTATACGCTTCGAAAATCATGTTGGTGCATCTTGGATGAATAACAATATTTTTACCTAAAAGATATTCAATTCCCGATTCAATACTTCCTTTGGGCTTTGGTGCTCCTTCGATACGAAGTCCATCTTGTTTTAATTGTGCAATCGAATCTGGACGAGAACAATCGGCATACCACCTTTCATGTAAAGCGTATTTTCCAATATCTCGCCGAATTCTATCGACATAATTATTCTCTGAATCTTTTGGATTCCTAGGCAATAATCCAGTTTTATAAATTTCGTTATGAATGTAAATGGTATTTTTATCTATAAAGCAAAGCTCAATAAGAGCAGCAGGATCAACACTAAACCCAAAATCCATTCCATATAACATACCAAGTTGTTTATTTTGATAGAAAAATCTATCGCCGATTCTTTCAAGTTGCATATCTAAAATCTTGAAACGTCCCTTGAATATAACATCTTCGGAAATATCAAGAACTTTACCAAGATAAATGTGTTCATATCGTTGATAATCGTGCTCTTTCATATGAGCAATTTTCTTAAGAATCAAAGCAGAGTTATAAGGATTTTCATCATAATTTATCTCAATACGGAGAATATCTTCTTGGGGAATATTTTCTTCCAGCCACATTTGATATGTCGAAGATTGTTTTTCTCGAGGATTGAAGAGAATAATCAACTCACATCCATCTTTACGGAGGGTAGGATTAAGTACTTCCCACAGCTCTCGTTTGATAGTTTCAGCTTCTTCCACAAGACAAATATCAATATTTGGAATTGATTTGATTTGCATGATATCGCGTGCAAGACCTTTGAAAATGAACTGTGTGCCATTGTTACATTCAATTCTGTCATGTTTAATATGAAATATATGCGTTAACTCTTTTTCATAGATAATTTGTTTAAGTTCTGCATATGTAGATGTCTGAATGGAGCTCTCAAACTCACGAGTGCAAAGTATTGTTTGATTAGCCTTTTCAGCAGCACGAATGAGTAGTTTAGCAAGGGCAGTACGAGTTTTAGCTGAAGAACGCCCCCCATGCAGAACTTGATACATTTTTCGAGATTGCATGAATGGAATAAGTTTATCTGGAATCTCTGTTTCAAGTTCTTTTATTTTTAAATTTTCAGTATTTGAGGATTGATTTTTCTTCTGTATATTTGAGAGATATCGCATTTCGACGAACATTTATTGTCTTCCAAATAAAAGGTCATTGGTTATTAGTGTAACCAATGACCTTACTTGTTAGCCTACTCTAGCCACTGAGCTACTATCTCCATTAAATGACCGTCTATTCGAATACTTTAAAAAAGGGTAAGGCTATCCAAGCATTTATATAAAAAATAGATTAGCTAATTCTATATTTTATAACTTACATTAAAATAAATGAGTAATTAATTCACTTTTCTTAATGACATCTTGTCAGAGACTATGTGTTCATCCTTTTCGCCTAACTTAAATATCATTCAAATTCTAAATCAATAATCTCAAAGAATAAATCAGAACTATCAACGAATATAAATCCATCTTCTTCAATTCCATCTAATATTTCTATATTCATATATCTTCCAACTTTTCTAAAAATTCATTTTCTTCATTTCGTATGCATTTAGAAAACGAACATTCTTCTTGATCTCCTAATTCTTCACCTAGCCAATGATTTTCGCACATTTTATTAGAACAATAATACCAATAATCATAAGAACTTCGCGGTTGACATACTACTATATTAGAATCACAGTTCTTACAAACAATATCTTTTTCAATCCAAGTAGTATTTCTCGGTGATGCAAATTTTTCTGATGCATCCAGATAGGCTTTCTCATGTATTTTCTTTTCTTTTTCATTATATTTTAAATAATAATATTGGTCTTCATATATTTTCATTAATTAGCCTCAATTAACACATCAGGTGGTTTTATTTCTTCTTCAATTAAATCATATTCTTGAATATCTAAATATGAATATTTTTTTTCCATTTCTTTCATATATTTTTCAGAGGAGTATTTTGACTTGAATATGCACATAATATCTCGATGCTCATATACGCCTTCAAATAAAACATAAACTTTCATATATCTTCCAATTTACTATCTTTAAAATACTTACTCGCAAACTCATCCAATTGATCATAATTAAGACTAAATTTATTAGCAAGCTCAGTAAGAAATTGCTTAGTCTTAAAAGAAACTTCAATTTTTTTCAACTCAATATGTTTCTGATCTTTAATCTCTAATAGTCCGCCGATTGCTTTTGATGAGAAGATAATTGCGCCAGTATCTCCATTAATAGCGGCCGTTTTAAGAGTAGAAATAGCCCATTGCCGGCTTTTGTTACGTCCTTTTTCATATGCATCTATATATGCAGACTTTTTACCCTCATCTATCAAGCATCTTTGCTTATCTAAAAAAGAATAAAAACACTCTCTAGAAATGAAAAAATGCTTAAAAATTTGCTCATCATAAACATAAATTTCGCAAGCTTCAGACCATTCTTTAATGTCTGGAAGAAATGGTTTTCTACCAACTTTTCCCATCTTTGCCATCGAATGTTTACTCTTACGAACCGCCATGAATGTTACCTTGTGTCAAATAATTGTCATTTACAATCTGCGTAAATGTTATAAACTATAAATAGTCTTTGAAAACCTACCTAAGTATCTTCCAAAATATCCTACCACATTATCTCCGGCGATTCTATGAATCTCTGGGGATCTTCTTTTTGTGAGAAAAATCGGCACCATCGGAGAACAGTGCCGCCACACATATGTATAATTTAGTAAAATGGTCGAAATGTCAATATTTAATTCAAATAGACGCAATTGGCAGGACGAGGTCGTAGATGAGCATCAAGCATCGTTAAATGAGGTAAACAATTTTGTCTAAGCAATTCCAAGTTAACTATTTTCTTTAACATCAAGAAATCTTCATCTTCTATAAAATCCCATATAGGGTTAAACTCCTCTATGTTTTTGAACATATCAAATTTTATTTTCTGATATTCAAAAGTAGCAAAAATCTGAGGTGAATTTCTTACGTAATAACTAACCATTTTTATTTTCATCCTAATTTACTCCAAATCATTTCATTAAAAAAAATCCTAATTTCTTCAAAATCATCAAAATCTTCTTCAGAAACATTTATAGAAAAACTATCAATTTGTTTTTCTAATTTCTCCAAATTCAAAGTAATTTCTTTCATCTTGATCCATCCCTGATATTGCTTTCTATCTTCTTCATTGCTTAAATCGAATTCAACCGATACTTTCATAGAACTTCTCTCTTTCCTTATAAAATTTTTTCTTCATTTCATCAGCTCTCTTCTCGGAGACAATCAAATCTGGTTTGTTAATCTCTTTCGCAAAAATATTGCAATAAATCTTCAAACTAAACCGATGTTTTGTGTCTTCGACGCCCTTGGCTAGATTCCTAAGTCCTAGCTCAAGGAAAAATTGATATAATAATTCTTTCATTTAAACCTCAAAAGGGAATAAAAATGTTAGCTTCTTCTGTAAAAACAGATACCAAATCTTGATTTGTATCTAACATGAATCTATCGTAAACAGTCTTTCTTAGCTCTTTAAGCTGAGAATCATTCAACTTTTCATCTCGCACAGAATTATTTCTTAGACTCAAGGTAGTTATTCTCTTCGCAATAAGTTTTTTATTGAATAAATCTTTAATAGAAACATTTCCATTATTCTTAATATATTCATCTTTAAAATATTGGAAGAATTCATTTCTAAAAGAAGATTCGAAATCTAAGTCAATTTCATATTTTCCAATTTCAGTATCAACTAATTTATCTATTTCAACCATGAAAGCGTTTGATTTACTATTGAAATCATTTACTGCATTGAAAACAGTTTCAACTTTTGCAGTTTGTTGTAGTTGCAAAGGCTTTGCATGTACTATAGATTGTTTGAATTCCGTATTTCCCATGTCGATAACGTTATCCATTTCCTCTTTAGAATAAAGTCCTGAAAGTTTCTGCGGACATGCTTTACGAAGAGCTTGAGCTTCGGCACATTTACTAAGCATCGTAGTTGGCATATCGGCCCAAAATTTTGTGACTTTTCCCTCTTTCGTCTTTTTAACGTAAGAATCCCAATAGGCTATAGCATATATAGGTTCTTTGAAATCTTTTCTATATACCCCTATTTTACAAGCAAAAGGTGGGTCTTTATCAGCCCAAATCTCTTTCCAAATTCCATCGCGTGCACAGAAAAGAGGAATAGTTTGGCCTGCGTATAGCCCTGTTTCTTCTGCTTTAGAACGCATGCCATCGATAGAGACAATAGGAGCAAAACAATTCTTCCCTTGGCTACTATCCCAAATCTTTGTGAAGTAAATTTGACGCTTAATAGGATCAAGATTTTGTTGAATACAAACTTGCGCAAAGAATTCTACTTCTTCATCAGAAGCTCCTTTAGCATAATTTTCTTTGATAAGCTTCAAAAGTTGCTCAGGTTTATGAGAAAGTTGTAAAGAATTCTTATTTTCAATTACTGTTAAATTAGTCATTTGTTTCTCCTTTTAATATTATTTTAAATTTTGTATTTGAATTCTCCATTATAAATTTAGATATATTTTTAAATTCATTTTCATCAGAAATAAATTTAAAAGTTATACTATGAATATATTGCAATTTTTCATTACCTAAATTCATATTATAAGGATTGTATTCTAAGACATGTACATAACAATTTTCTATTTCACATAAATCTGACATGTTTCCCCCTAGGCAATAGATAAATGGACTTAAATTTATTATTTTTCACAGCTTCTTTGAATTTTTCTTTGTCTTTAATAACAAATATACATTTAGGTTGAATATAATCTGATAATTCTTCCTCATATTTCTCGTCGATACATTCAAGTTGATAAAACATATCTGTTGGTTTCTCAGTTGCTTGTATACCCCCAGAATTCACAAGTTTAATAGAATGTTTATTTCCCTCAATTTCAAGAAGGTCATGTGCTTCCATTAAATGTTTGACATTGCTTTTAAGCCGTTCTTCAAGTTTTTCGAGAGTTTGAAGATTTTTCTTAAAATTCTCGATATTCTTTTTAGTTCTATCAATTTGAGCTTGAACTACATCACGAAAATTCACATACGAATCGACTTTATTAGCCAAGCAAATTTCTGCATGAGTCAAAATAGGAAGAATTTCATTTGATATTTCTCCATCTTTTTCTTCAATTTGTTTCATTACATTTGCAAAATGAAATAAATTTTCAGCTAAACTACTCATTTTCATTATCCTCCTTAAATTCTAAATTTCTCACAATAAGAACATCTTTAGGTGCTTCAAAACCAATAACAACTAATTTTCCTTTAATATCACGAATAAAAATAGAAATTTCTTTTCCAATGTATATTACTTCTCCTTTTTTCATTTTTCGGATCAACATTGTAACTCCAATAAATTGAGAATTGATTTGAGGACATTAAGAGAAAAATTTGTAATATTTTCTCTCTCACCATTATTTCTTATCAAACATGCAAATTTTACTTTTCCATTCTCGTTAACATACCATTTAAGAATATTATTTTCTTTATTAACATAAAAATAACCTTCTTCTTGTCTTATAAAATATCCGCGTTTATCCAATTTTTTTATCAATGCTATATGATCCATAAAAACCTCCTTGTTTTTAACTGTCAAGAAATTCTTGACAGTTGATTTTAAGCAAGAACTTCCTTGCTCTTCTTAGAAGATATCATGCAAATATTTGCAAGTCAACTAGTTTTAAAAAATATTATCTTATATAGGTTTTTATGGAGTTGTGGGGTCAAACGAAAACCAATTTTTTCGATTAGATTTTGCATCATCAAAATAAATTTTAAGTTGGTTTTTAAAATCCAAAATTGGTATCTCTATGCCATAAGAATACATGATTGTATATTTTTGTGGATTATGTCCTAAATGATAAGCACAGTGCCCAATCTCATGAAGAAAAAGTTGATACTGCATTTGTTCATCTAGATTTTTAACATAATCCTGAAATGTGATTTCTTTGTAAACTGTATTTATTCCAAAATATCTATTTGATATTTCATGGACTTTACATTCAGATTGTCTGTCAGAATTTGAGACATCCCCAAATTTTATGATTGTGATATCACGGATATCTCCATAGTCGATTCCGTAGGCATCAGCATCATGTTTGAAATGAACCAAGAATTTGTCAAAGTAAGGATCAATATCATGGGGAATGTCAGGAGAACCGCAGGATGTCAAAAAAATGACGATTAAAAGGAAAAAATATTTCATAGAAGTTCTCCAGTGAGAAACTTGCTTAATATTTAAAACTCGTCGAGTCAACTAGTTTTATTTTTAGATTCTAAATTTAATTGTTTTATACATTCGTCCTTATCAAATTGATATTTTTCTATTATTTTACGACGTTCATCTGTGTCAGGAGGCATAAAATATAACATCATTCTCATAAAATTGTTTTCAATCTCTGACAAACGTAATTTTACATTTTCCAATTCCTCTTTTGTAGCAGCAAGATCTATTCTATCATTCATTCTTTTTTCAAGAATTTGTAAATCTTCAAAATCAGCTTTTTTATCTAAACGTTCAATCATACTAGATTTTGAAAATAAAGCTTTTTCAATATACTTTTTAATAGTAGGGCCATATTTAAACATTCCTGCTTTATAATTAGGATTCTTATCTTGTTGTTCCTCTGCATCAGCCATGCAAATCAAAATTCCAGTACTTGTCATTTTCAAACGAAACTCCGAAAAATTTCTATAGCTTTTACAAGGAATAATTTTTCTTTCTTTTAATAAATTTGCTGGAATACTATGATAATTTGAAGGATATTTTGAATCTACGTATATTTCAAAAAGAATTAAGCTTAAAGCTCCTGGATTTTCAAACTTATTTCTTTTTAGGAATTGTAGCATATTCATATATTCCTTAGTTTTTGAATGACTTATCATAAAATTATTCTATTCCTTTCAAGATTATTTATTAAACCTAATAGTTCTAATAACATAAACAAAATAAGCAATCAAGTTAGCTGCATATGAGAATGTCAGTATGATGTCAGTACTGACTGTCAGTATCAACATAGTAGTACACTCTATTTACTGGGAAATACGCAAAAAAATGTCAGTAAAATGTCAGTATGGATGTCAGTAAAAGTGTCAGTATGGATGTCAGTAAAAACGTAAGTACGACAAAAACTTTTACTACTGCCAGTTAAATAAAAAAAAAAATACTAACGCTTATATAGTATATTCTTATTCTTAAATACACTTCGCACAGTGCTCAAACGCCGCTCGGCTCTTTATGCTCGTCGCTGCCGCTCCTGCGCCACCTGGCGCAAAAAAACTTTTTTGCCGCCAGGTTATTGTAAAATCTATCCAACAAGATAAATCATCCTGAAACGTCAAAATTTTGGCCTTGATGAGGTTTTTTGGTCTATAAGTAGGGAATATATCAAATGAAGAGGAATCGTTTAACCTAGGGCAAATTTGATGCTTTAGGAGCAGACTCGCTCCGCTCGTCACAAAACATTGACAAATCAACATTTCTAGCTTATAAAGAAAATATTCATAGTTATTCTCCGCAAAAAGACTCACTGGTGTCCATACAGTGGGTTTTTTGTTTTTAAAAGAAAAATTTCTTCCTTCTAATCTAAGTCAAAAATCTGACGTCAAAGAAAATATCCTTATTTCCCTTTAACAACTTTTTTTCTCTATAACTCGTTGACTTGCAAATATTTGCATGTTACAGTATTTATGTGAGCTGCTAGTTACGAAAAAATATCGAAAGCTCTAAAAACCCCCTGAAACCAAAAAAAAGGACAGGGTTAGGCGGTCTCTAGTCGAAGAGATGGCGCGGGCGAAAGCTGATCTGGTTAATAGAACGAAACAGCTTAACAAACTGTCTGTACGTAAGTTCGTACACTGATGAGTTCAATAAAATTGGAGAATTTTAAAATGAAACGAGCAAAAAACTTAGCAATATCTGTAAGAAATACTTTTTTGAAAAAAATATCAAATGATAAAAATTATATTTTTCATTCAACTATAGAAAACAATGAAAATAAATGGAAAGCTAATGACAGCGTTGCTGAGAAAATATTTAATCTTCGAAATGAACTAAATATTATTCCCTCTGAAATTAATGAGAAAAAATTTAGACAAAATAAAAATAAATTAAAAATATTAAATAAATGTGTAGATTTTTACAATAATTATCAAAAACCTTTCAAATTAAAAAAAGGTCTGAAAAAGAAATCAATTTTTAAATAAAGGATTATACAATATGCGCACATATCTAGCAAAAAAGAAAATAAAAGAATTTATCACTATGGAATTTGGCATTGGACATTCTCTAAAAGAAAAACAAATTGGATATCATGACAAAATGAAGGGTGGTAAACATCACTATTTAGTTGTAGAGAATGATTGTGACTCGGATTTTATCAAAGCAGAATACATAGCTAAAAATTTAACACATTTATATGAATTAATGACAGAAAAAGGAGAATAAAATATGTCGAGTAATCACTGAGTGTCTGCATGTATGTTCGTACACTGATGAGTTCAGTTATCCAAAATTGCTGGATAACTGAAAAATTTAATTAAAGGAGATTCCAAATGATAGATAAAGAAGAGTTTTTTAAAGCAGTTGAAAAATTTGTTGCAAATTTTGAAGATAAACAATCTGTAAATATGAGTGATAATTATGTGATTATAAGAACATATTCAATGGGGGTATTTGCTGGATACTTAAATGAAAAAAGTACTGAGACTTGTAAAATATTAAATAATGCAAGGAGAATTTGGTACTGGGATGGAGCTGCTTCTTTGAGTGAATTAGCGGAAAAAGGAACATCAAAACCAGAAAATTGTAAATTTCCTCAGAAAGTAACAGAAGTTACACTAACATCTCCGAATGGATTTGAAATTTTAAAAGTTTCAGAAATTGCAAAAAAATCTATAGAAGGGGTAAAAATATGGACTCATCATTGAATAAAAATGATGGATCTGGATATGGATCTGGATCTGGATATGGATATGGATCTGGATATGGAGATGGAGATGGATATGGAGATGGATCTGGATCTGGATATGGAGATGGAGATGGATGTGGATGTGGATGTGGAGATGGATCTGGATATGGAGATGGGTCTGGATATGGATATGGGTCTGGAGATGGGTCGGGAAATAGAAATGGGTCTGGATATTGATAAATAAAAAAATGATTTACCAATCCGAATGTAATACCCCGACTTTAGAAATCGGGGATGTAAATGAGCTAAAAAATGGTTGAATCGCCAGTAGACGCAAGGCTAGATTGTGATTATATAAAGACACAGTTTTTTGCAAAAAATTATAAATATTTATATTTATATTTACAAAAATTTTAAATATATACAGACAATACGTCGATTGAATAAACACTTAACACACACAAAAAAATATACTGGAGAAAAAGGAAATGAGAGATGAAAGTATGGTATTATGATATTCCTCCCGGAATTTATACGACAAAAGAGATTATGAACTTAGCTGAACCCAGACAAACGTATCAATGTGTACATAGTGCTTTTAGAAGACTCAAAGTTAAGTCTTTCCGAATTAAAAATAAAAATGTGGGGTATAATAAACGCAATGAGAAAGTGTGGAAATGGGAAGGTGCTGAATTTTATTTGAAAATAGTTAAAAAGGAGAAATAATGAGTAAACTATTACAACTCAAATCTCTGCCTAAAATTATTAAGATTAAACAATCTACAAAAGTTTCAAAAATAAAAATTATTGGAGATCCGATAAGCATTAGAAAGTCTGAATCTCAGATTGAATCTGAAATTTGTTCTTTTTTACGAGAGAATTTTATTCTCTTTTGGAAGATTAAAATAAAAGGTGATCCTTTCATGACACGAAAAGGAATTCGATTCAAAAGAAATGAAAATAGGGGATTTGCAGATATTCATTGTTGTTTCAAAGGAAAAGCCATTTATCTCGAAGTTAAAAAATGCAATGGAACTTGCTCTTTAGAACAGATTAAAACTCAAACCAATGTGAGAAATAATGGAGGAGTTTATGAATTTGTTACCTCTGTGCGCGAGGTTAAAGAAATATTTTTGAGATTAGGGGTATAAATGAAAATTATTATTTTGATATTCTTCATAATTTTGTGGATTATTTTCTTATTCATCTTCCTGCGTATGGAATATAGATTCAGAAAGAAAATGAATGATATGAAACGCATGGAAAGATTAAGAGATATTTTTAGAAAGGATAAGAAATGAGATATGAAACTGAATGCTATATACTAGGAGAATATGCTCTTAATGCACTTAATAAACCTAAAAATGTGAACAAACCTCAATTTGAAGATATGGAACTTAAAGATATCATTAAAGGATTACATGATGAAATCACAGAAATGATGCTTGAAATTAATCCTGATTATCTTAGAAGCAATATTTTAAAACAAAATCATAAAATCAACTTTGATAGAACTATAGATGAACTGGCTGATGTAGCTGCCTATCTTGTGGGTTTATTTGTTAAATTATCACAAATTAAAGATGAAATTAAAGATGAAAAATAATTTAATCCTAAACGGAAAAGATAATATATATATAATCAATTTAGATTTATGTACCTCCATTGATATCTTAAATGATTTAAAAGAAGTAAATATTTACTATAATAGTAGGCATATAAATTTAGGAGGTGATGTTTTTGACAAAGTCAAAAATTTTCTTGTTAAACGTTTTGAAATTCAAGAGGAGAAAAATGAAAACAATAATTAAATTACCTTTAACAGTATGTGCTATTATTATCTTATTCGGATTAGCAATGGCTTTAAGAACAAATGATAAAATGAAAAAAGGGATAAGATATGACCATTGAATCAATTTTATGTCTAATTCTAATGCTTTCTGTTATATGTTGTATTCAATCTATTTATCTTCTCAAAACACGTATGAAAATTAGATTTATATATTCATATATACGTTCTCATGGGAAAATATTAACAGAAATTCTGAATAAAATACAGGAGAAATAATGTATAATAAAATTATGATAATTTCCATATCCATTACAATGATGATAGGTTTATCAATTCTTTTATTCATTGTTTATGTAGTTTATGAAATGAGAAAGGAATGTGAAACAAATCTGAATCAGACTAAAATAATTTTTTGCGATGGTTATAAATGTAAAGAGGAAATCAAACCTAACGAGGAGAATCAAAATGATGAAATTGCAATCACCATCTCTACCTACACATCAAGGAAGTCGATGGAGAAAGATTAACTTTCTAAAAGCAATCCAAAATGAAGTAGAAATGGTTAAAACACCTTCTCCTTCTCCTTTTTCGTATAGTCAGAGTATTCAACGTTATTTTCTTTATAGAGTTCAATATCAAATTCATGAATCATTTGTATCTAGTAAATACAATCGAGAATTTTCAAATAGAGACTATGTCGTTACAGATAATACGAAAGTAGTTGGTTATTTGATAAATGGTTATTATTTTAATTTTAAATATTTATATGGAGTATAAATGAAAGCGTTTCACAATGATGAAAAAATAAAGAAAAAATATATTGAACGAGTTAAAGCACATTCTTTAGCTGATGAGATCATAAAAGGTACTTATTGGGAAAATGGAAAAGGGTGTGCGGTTGGTTGTACAATTCATGATTCTGACCATAAAAATTATGAAATTGAATTAGGTATCCCACGAATTTTAGCAAAATTAGAGGATCAAATATTTGAAAATTTACCAAATGAATTAGCAAAAGAATGGCCTTTAGAGTTTTTAGAGTCTATTAAAGTTGGAGCAGATTTATCTAAAGTTTGGCATAAATTTGCAATATTTTTACTAATTGATCCTACACAATGTAATTCTAAACATCCTCAATGTAAAATTGTAGCTGATAATCTTCAAAATGAATTAGATGGTCATAAAATTGATTGGCTTGCTATAAAGAATAGTGCTTATACTGCTGCTGCTACTTACGCTACTTACGCTACTTACGCTGATGCTGCTGCTGATGCTGCTGCTGATGCTGCTGATGCTGCTGCTACTTACGCTACTTACGCTACTTACGCTGCTGTTGCTTACGCTGCTACTGCTGTTGCTGATGCTGCTGATGCTGCTGCTACTTACGCTACTTACGCTGCTGCTGCTGCTGCTGATACGATACAAAAATCTTACATTAAACAATCTAAGAAATTATTAGAACTATTAAAAGAATGTGAATAATTAATTTTAAAAATTGGGAATGAATATTTATTATTTATTAATGATTCTATTTATATGTATGCAAGTGATATTTATTTAAGAGAAAATGAAGAGAATGAGGTGTGAATGAGTATAAAAATATATTATGCTTACAAATTACAATTAATGAATTTAAAAGAATTAAAAATATTTTGTGATAATGTAAGAGAAAAATTTAAGCTTTGTAGAAACAACTATATTAAAGAAAATTATGATGAAGAATTTTATAAGAAAGAAATATTAATCCCTCATTGGACTGATAAAATAAATTTTCAACTTGATTTTACTGCTACTATATCATTTTTCCCTTATAAAAAATGTATCTTATGTGTACCAATGTGTCATTCAATTTATATAGAAGAGTTTAACAAATTACCAAATATAAAAGAATATGGATATTGGAATAACACTGATAAACCGGATGATATTTCAAACAAAGAATGGAGAGATAGAAAATTAGCTTGGGAAACTGTTTGGACTGACTATAAATCACCTTCTAGTGATAGTTTTATTTATAATTTATTAGATAATCTTTCTTTACCAAAATATTTGTATAATGAAAATGAAGTGTGAATGACTAAAAATTGGTTACAACAAGAATAAATTGAAGGAATAGAGATATGAAATTTGAAGAAATTTTACCTGCTTTGAGAGGAGGTAAGAAGATTAAAAGGCTTATTTGGGAAAAAGATTATTTATATCGCGATGGGGATTATCTATGCTCTGCTTGTAATAATGGTAAAGAAATTGATTTTTATTCATCTGCTATATTTGAAGTTGACGATTGGGAAATAATCGAAGAGCCAAAACAGAAAGTAAAATATTATCCTGTTTTAGTTAAATGGGATGATGAACCTAGATTATTTATTGATGCTCAGGAGTCTTCTAGATTCAAATCTACAAAAGAAGCTCATAATTATTACAAAGACTTAGAATGTAATAAAGTAGGAAGTGCTTCTGTTTTATTATTTATTCGTTTAATAACAGAAATACCAGAACTTATTGAAGAAAGAGAGGAATAATAATGATTAAACTATCTGATTTAATTTCTATAGATGAAAATGAAATTAATACAATAAAACAAGCTTTAAATTTATTTCCTGATTTAGAGAAAAAGCAAAATAGATGGAAAACTGTATTTTATACCTCAAAGAGCATTAATGAAAAGTTAGATAATGTTAGTTTTAGTCATAGTTGTGGTTGTTGCCCTGACTCCCCACTTTTTGCAAAATTCTATCATAAAATACTAATAAACGGAAAAGAATTTAAAATCTATCCTGATTATTATGAAATTTGTATTGGCGAAAGATGAATTTATGGAGGTGATACTCCTAATGAAGATTGGAAAGAAGTTTTAAAAAGAAACAATATACCAAATAATTTATTTGAAAATATTGAAAATTATTTTAATAAAAATCCACCTTTAACTGAAGAAAGAGAGGAATTAATAGATAAATTTATATCCTGATATTAATAAATTTATGGAGAGAAAATGACCATACTTATAATTTTCATAGTATTCATAGGTGGGATTGCTCTGTTAAGATTTGGTACACAGTTGGCTTTAAGATATCTTTTGAATAAATTAAAGGAGAAATAAATGAAAGCTTATATATTTTACGAAGGTGTTTATAATAATTATATTTGTTATTTAGTTCTTGAAAATTATATTGTAATTTCTAGACATATTTGTTCTGATTTAGATTTTATGGCATATGACCTTTGGAATAGAAAATCTAGAAATTCTTTAAGAGAAGAAATTACAAAACAATATGGAGAAATTGAAATAGTTCATCCTCCTTTAAATTTTACAGATAATTTATTCCATATTTTCAGAGAAAAAGCAAATTTTAATTATATTTATGGAGAATAAATGAAAACATTTAGAATTAAAGAAAAATATAATATAACTGTTTGGACTTATATTAAAGCAAATTCTATCGAACATGCAAAAGAAATGATAGAAGATTCAGATTATGAAGGAAAAAAAGAAGAGATAAATTATGAGTATGATAGTACATATTGGAATTCTTTAGAGGAGGTGGAATGATGACTAAAAAACAGCAATCTGTTGATTTATTAATTAAAACTTGTGAAGGTATAAGATTAAAATCTTATAAAGATTCTATAGAAATATGGACTATTGCTTTTGGAACAACTCATTATCCAGATGGGAAAGCAGTTAAAGAAGGAGATACTTGTACAGAAGAACAAGCATATGATTGGCTTAATAACCATTTAAATAAGCATGTATATCCGGCAGTTGATGCACTACAAGTCAAATATCACTTCAATGATGCAGTGTATTGTTCACTATGTTCATTTGCTTACAATCTCGGAGCAGGCGCCCTCAAAGGTGAATCTATTATAGCTGCACTTGAAAAAGCTGATTTGAACGCTTTGGCTACTGCTTTTAGAAAGTATGTGAAAGCTGATGGTAAAATTATTAAAGGACTTGTAAATCGTAGAGAAATTGAGATTAAAAATTTTATGGAGACAAAATAAAATGACGAATAAAAAAATAATTATTTTAATAGGAATTGCAATTTCAATAATAATAATTATATTACGTTTTATAGGTATGTGTTATCAAACATAAAGGAGATTAAATAATATGAGTGTCGAAAAGATATTGGTGTTTTAGATGAAATTCCAGGGGCTTACAAAGACATTGATAAAGTTATGGAAAATCAATCTGATTTAATTGATATCGTCGCAGAATTGAAACAAATAATTTGTGTGAAAGGGTAATTAATATGATCTCAGGATATAAAGAAACAGAAATTCATAAATCAAAAGAAATAAAATTTCATCTTGCATTTGGTGTTCCAAAATATCTTGAGTTTGATACAACTACAACATGCAGAATTTATAATGAACAGTATAACTTTGAGAATATAAATGTATATAAAAAAGGTAAGTACAAATTCACTTTAATAAAAGATAGAGACTGCATTCTACTTGATTATGAAAAAAGAGGATATATTCAAGATGATGATATGGGGTAAATATGATAAGTAATTTTTATTTTAAATTGGAAGGTGATAAAGTAATAGAGACAACTCTTGAATGGATTATAGAACAAAATTCAGTATCTAAATCATTACTTTCTACAGATATTAATTTATATGATTATAAGTTAAGAATTTCAACTATATTTATGTTTTATAATCATGGTTTAGGAGAAGGTAAACCAGTTTTATTTGAAACAATGATATTTGATGAGTCAGAAAAATCTGAAGAAAAAATTTTTGAATCTTATCAAGAAAGATATACATCATTGAAAGATGCGAAAATTGGACATATTAAAGCAATTAATTATGTTTATAAATATATTGAGGAACAAGAAAAATGAAAGATTGGCACGAAAAATTATCATTAAAGCAATTACATGATTCAGCTATAGAAGGAATTAAAAGAAATGAGAATTTTAAAGAAATTGAACATAATTTTACGAGAAAAAATATGGATAATTTTGATGACTCAGAATCATTTTTAAAATCAGTTGAAAATCATTTTAGATTTAATATTATATTGTATAATATGGATAAGGATAAAAAATATGATAAATAAATTTCATGTTTGTGATAGAGTTAGATGTATTAAAGATTTATGATCTGATATTAAATTAGGAGATATCGAAACTTTAGAACAATGGAATGGTTTAGTAATATACCCAGTACATAAGAAGATATGTAAAAATGAATTTGTAGGTAATGATGCTAATTATTATCACGAACATTTCGAATTAGTAGAACGTAAAATAGGAGATATTTGGTTCAAACCAGAAGAATTATACATACATGAAAATGCTTTACCGCCGGAAAAAGGAAATAATATGTTTGATAAGAATAAATGTGGACATACTAACTATGAAGGAATAGAAATAGAATCAAGAAGAATTACTATCAATGAAGATAGTACAAAAAATTCTACAATAGATTGTGATAAATTTAAACAAAAAGAACAATTTAAAGTTGATAAATTGGGTTGGTATGAATCAACAGATAAATATAAATTTGAATGTGTAAGAATATATAATAACAAGGCCTATTTTTTAATTGAAAATTTAAGTAAAGAGCCTATTCAATTATCAAAATTTAACTTAGATGGCACTCTAACTAATGATTTTAATGAAGTTTGTGTAAAATTAATCAAATATCTCGGCTCAGAACTTCCAAAAGAACTTAGAAAATTTGAGTTTGAGGCTGAAATTATATCTATTATAAATACAGAAATTTATCTAAGTCTTAAAGAACCTTTATATATAAAACAAAACGGCGCAAAATTTCTTATTACAATGGAGGAGATTATAGAATGAAAATTGAACTTAAACAAAATGACGCAGTTACTATAAATAATAAAGAATGTATTCCATTTGAAAATAATAATATTATTATTTTATTTGGATATACTCTTAAAAATCCTGAGATTATTTATTCAAAATATGGTTCTCTTGTTATAGCTGATGGATATTTTCCTAATAAAGAAAAATCTGTCCATAAAAAATGGAAAATAACTATGGAAGAAATCATAGATGATAACAAAACATGACCTCAAGCCTGGTATCAAATTCAAGATATTTGATAACCAAACTGTAAAGACAATCACTTCCATCTGTAAGTCAAGAGATGTTTATAGTGTTGATATTTCCTACAAATTCATAGAAAATGATAAAGTTAAATATGACTCTCTTCTTTTAGATAAAGAAGATTTAAGCCTGATGGAGATTTGTGAATGAGTAAAGAGGAAGAAATTAAAAAACTTGAGGAGCAGATTGCTTTGATGAAAACATATCTTTTACACAAATTAGATATCCAAGATTTCCATGGCGTATATGATTGTGCTATTGATATGCGTTGCTTATATGAGAAATTACAGTTGATAAAAGACTATAATATTGGACAGAAATAACATAATTTACTATTATTCTTATATAACATAGACATTATTTGAATATTAACTACTTGAACAGCATAATAATAAGCATCTAAACCATGATAATTTTTGACTTCTAAATCAACTCCACGACTCAATAATTTGTTAATAGTATCAATATCTTCTTTTATTATCGCAATATGCAAAGGATTTTTCTTAAAAAAAGAATCTGAACAGTTTAACGAATCAACAGATAAAGAATCTATTAAATGGCTTGCATCTTTGTTATTCTTATCATGAATCCATAGATTAAGAGTATTTAACTCTTCTTGTTGTCTACATTCACGTTTATGTGGTTTTGCTGTTACAATTTTACAGAATCCAGAAATTGACATTTTTACCTCGATAAAGGAATTTTATGAAAACAAATATCATTCTAACTATTATAGCACTTGTCCTAGGATTTTTAGGAGGAAGATTTTCACTCAATAAAATATCTAAACAAATATCCAGTAAGACTATTCAAACAAAAACAATACAAAATAAACAGGTGATAACACAAGCAACTACTCAAAAAGATTCAAATTTGGGGCAAAGAACAAGTTATACTGAGAAGTCTTTTAATAAAAAGGGTATTTTAATACACGAAATAAGTTACGGTAACCAAATGGTCGCTAGTACTGATAAAACAATGAAGGAACATATTGTCGATGTTAATAACAATATCAGCACTAGCGAATCTAAAAATACACTGATTACAGACTATCAGTCAAATTGGTTTATAGGTCTAAACGTTCTAACCCAGGACTTGAAACAACCAACTAATCTTGAAAAAGAACCACAAGATATAAACTTCATGCTTGAATTTCGACCATTTTCACAATTTTATTTATTTGCTGAAACAAATTACAAATTAGATTCTAGAATAGGTTTCTTAATTCCAATTTGATTATTTTTTTTTAACAACTTTTGGCAATTCTTTTTCTGCCCCTTTGGGGGTTGATTTAATAAATTCTTGACCTACTTTTTTAGGTATACCAAGATTAGATTTTCCTTGAGCTGCCGCTGCCATTGCTTTAAGCTGTTCTTTAGATTTTGCAGGCATATATTCTCCTTAATATGAATTATTCAAATAACCAGTTCAATACCAATAAAATTTCTGGTTCAATTTCTGGAAATTTTTCTTCAATTTTGATTTTATCAAAATCAATTTTGATTTTATGTTTATTTAATTCTTGAATTTCTTCATTAAATTTAGTTAAATTTTCACCTTCAAAATGATATATATTTTTTTGTTTTTGTTCTTCATTTTGAGTACCATATTCTTTCATTTTTAGTTGAGAAATTTTTTCATATTCTTGTAATTCTTGTTCGACTTTAAATGAAATTTTAGATATTTTATGTGATATTAATGCAGAAAATTTTAATTGATTTAATCTTTTTATTGAATCAATACTTAATACTAGTTTATGTAATTCTACTTCTATCATAAAAAATTCCCTCTGGCTTAATTGCCGTGTATAAATTTAATACATAAACAAATATTTGCAAGTAGACTAATTTTATTATTTACTTTTTTTTTGCTCTTGTAAGATTTCATTTAGAATCTCAATTTGTTTATTGCTTAAATCAATTTGTCTATTGTTTTGTTCTTCTTGTTTTGAAAATGCAATCATCAAACTACTCATTTTTTCAGTGAGAGCATTTATACTACTTATTGTATTATTACTACTTGAATTAATGCTATTTGCAATAATAGATGGTCCTTTATATAAAAAAAAACCACCACCTATTAAAACGATAAATACTATAATATATCCTAAGTTTGCTGAATTATATGAAAAGAAATTTCCTAAAGATTCAATAATCTGGGCAATTGGAGAATTATATTTTGTCTTATCACTCATATTATTTTTTTTTCTGATAGATATTTTTTTTATGCCCATATATTATTAAGTTAAGCTAGATAAATATGACTGTAATGCAGCATAACTTTGAGTCATTAGACTATGATTCGCCCCCATCATAACAGATTCTGTAAAATAGGTTGCCCAAGAAGAATCTGAATTACTAACGATATAAGCATTTGATTGAGACACCGGAACTTTTCTCGGTGTTGATGTAAATGCATTTTGATTTAAATAAACATCATATCTCATAGCAACCCTACTTGACATTAAAGATGTCGTGGGTGTGTCTTGTTTAGATTCACTAATTATTATCCACGAGGATGGATAATTAGCACCTGAATTTGGGTCAGTATAATTGAAAGTAAATCCTGGAATTGTCATAAAAACCTCTTTATTTGAAAAATAAACCTTCGTAGTAAATTGCACTTGAATTTGTAAAATCTGCATCAGTCATTGCAGTAGAAGTAATACCATTTCCTTTTGCAAGAGAGGCTGTTGTGGTATTTGAAATAGTTTGTGCTAAAATAAAAGTAGATGCAAACCCTACACTTAAATTTATACAATAAATTCCTAAACGAGATGGAACTAATGTATTGCTTGCAGTTTGTGGTAATGCAATTGTAGCTACTCCTGTTGAAGTTCCTTTACTTATTAGTTCAAGTAGTCCAGTGCAATACACTAAATTATTTGTTATTGATTGCCATGTACCAGATTGGGTTATATAACTTATTCCAACATTAGCCCCTCCAAAAAAAATATCGGGGAGGAATGATGTTGGATTATTCACACCGCTTGCAGCTATTTGTTGAAACCCAGCTCCATTTGAGATTGTTATATTTGTGCCATCTATTGCTGTATTATATCCCATTATCTAATTCCTTTACCAAATATAAAATTGAGTACCGTCTGCAAAAATACCTAAAGCTCCACCACTTCTTTTGATAGCCGCAGTCGAAGCAAAATCAATATTATGACCATTTCCATCAATCGTAATATTATTAGTACCTGCTGCATTTCCTGCATCTTTTATGAGACAATACCAAAATTGTGTTGACGTTCCTGGAACAGTTGCAGGCATAGTAACTGTTACAGGTCCGCCATTTGTATCGACTTTTACAGTATGATTATTTGATGTGAGAGTTGTATTAGTCGCAATTGAATCTCCGTTAACAGTT
>Ga0265337_1000094_pt1 | contig 43837 bp, 46 predicted proteins | sample 42122metaG_FD_192441 | JGI IMG/M metagenome (GOLD analysis project Ga0265337, IMG submission 192441) | Rhizosphere microbial communities from Carex aquatilis grown in University of Washington, Seatle, WA, United States - 4-21-22 metaG | ecosystem: Host-associated > Plants > Roots > Rhizosphere >... | reverse complement strand
CTACGTCACTCGCCTGCTGGAAGTGGAGCACAGTATTTACGATGTGGTCGAATTTGAGTCCAGGGTGGAATATGAATTTGCCAAGGCTCTGGACGCGCGTAAGGACATCAAACTATTCTTCAAGTTGCCGGATTGGTTCAAGGTGGAAACGCCGCTCGGCACCTATAATCCCGATTGGGCCATCGTGCGCGAGGAACCAGGCGGCCTGAACAAGGTTTATTTGGTGCGCGAAACCAAAGGCACCACCGGCTGGCTGAAAATTCCAGAAATCCAGCGCAAGAAAATCCAGTGTGGCAAAGCGCACTTCAAAGCGGTTGGCCTCAAGGATGGTGGCTACGATTGGGTAGCGTCGGCGAACGAAGTATAGACCGCCCTTCAAAAGAAGAGCATGGCAGGTTTGAAATCCCCGGTATCAACCATTGGGATAACTAGATGGCGTTAAGGTCGGCGATTTGACTGGCCGGCTTGCTTCCAGGTATTCAGCAACCGGCCAGACAAACCGCCTCAAGTGAAACCTAGACGGTTACGCACTCACCGGTCTTTCTAAAACCGCGCTCAACTCCGCCGTCGTCCGTTCATGCCACTCCCGACCTGCTTCGTTTCGCTGCCGGTTTCAGAATGCCCGTTCAGTGCTTTGTAATTTGCACACCAGTGCGACAATTTTAATACGTTCAGCCGAACAAACTTTTTGGCGGCTTTCTGGAATTTGAAAGCCGGTCATTTTGTTAGACACCATCCCCGACGCATTCGCGTCCGAAAAAAGCAGCGGAAAAAAGCAGCGTTGAAATCCATTGGTATGCGTTGATGATTTCAACGCGGCTAAACGCCTTTCATCCTTCAACGTCAACAGCGCTCAACGCATCGCGTCAGCGGGTTTCAACCACATTCAACGCCGCACAATTTCAGTGCCGTTACTATTCGGCTTAATCGTCCACCTTTGTCATCGAATCTGCCCGGTATCCGCTAACCGCGGCGGCGTGAAGTGTTCCAAACTGTGCGTTGATGAATCCAGACCTCATCAACGACGACCCGCCAGCGAGGCGAAAACGCTTCGGCGGCGGGCGGGCCTTCCACAGCCGGCTTGAACCGTTCGTGGATTTCATCCACGAACAACGCCAGCGGCGCAAGACGTGGCAGGAAATCGCCGCGATGTTTCGCACCGAAAAAAATTGCAGCATCACGTTTCAAGGTTTGCACCAGTTCTATCGGCGCTACCTGAAACGTCAGGCCCGGTCTCATTGGGAGGATGGCGCGGCCATGGAGCAACCAGCCACGGTGAAGCCACCGGCACCAGCCCCAAAGCCGGCGCCGGCAGCAACGACAACAACCCATCCATATAAGTTCAACATTGACATATGAAAACAAACAAACATCGCCTGATTCTGCCCATGCAGGCCAAAGGAAACATGGGTAAAAGCATCGAAGCCGCCGCCCGCGCGTGCTGGCTTAACCAACGCAACATCCAATGGCAGGGATTTGATCTGGACGGCGACAACCGCACCTTGTCCCGATTGTTTCCCGGCCAGGTCAAGCTGACACCCTTGAGCGGCCAAGCAGAAGACTTGGACGAACTCATTTTGATTCTCCGAAAGACGACCGCCCAACCCATCACCCTGATTGACCCACGGGCGCATCTGGATGGCCAGTTGATGAAGGCGCTTGCGGCCACGCATTTCTTTGACATCGCCAGCGCACAAAACATCGGCATCACGCTCATGGTGTTTCCCTTCGATGATCTGGACGTGATGACCAACCTTGCTGCCGTCTGCCAGTTCTGCGGCAGGCAGGTGGATTATGTCATCGTCCGCAACCCGGCGCGGGCGTCCAAAAACCGGATGTTTGACAACAGCCCGCTGGAAAAGGAATTGCTCGATTGCGGCGCTGTCACCATCACCGTGCCGGTGCTCTCGGAATTTGTGAAGCTCCGGCTCGCCAAGCTGGAGGCCGAGCAGCAGCGCGGCATCCCGTTCAATGAAGCCATCGGCAACGACACCCTTGGCTTGGACATCATGGCGCGGGGCGTGTTGCAGGACTGGCTGACGACCATGTTCAATCAATACGACCAGATTGTCGCCAAGCTATTGCCCGGCATTGAAGCGGCCACCATCAAACCCAAAATCATGCCGCCCGTCGGCGAACCGTTGTCCACCAAGCGTGGTGCGAAGGTGAATCTCACAAATTGAAAGGAGGCGTTATGGCCGAATCAGATTTATTTGAAGAAATGCTCGCCACCTATCCCGCCGAAAAGCGGGAGCTGGCACGGAAGGTTTATCATCGCTTCGCCGACGGCGACAGCACGCAGTTTTTCAGCCAGCTTTTCCTCGTGCTGGACGTGTATGCCCATTATGCCGAACACATCCCCGCCCGGATGATTTCGGCCAATGCCGATTCACTGGCGACGATTGAGGAAATACGCGGAGAAGTCGCGCATATCGCCAAAACGATTGAAACGCGCGATGTCAACATCACCAATCACGCGGAAAAGACCGATGAACTTTGCCGCACCACGCTGGCCAAATGCAACGAGACCATTGCGGCTATTGAGTTGACCGTAAAAAATCTTGGCGCACAGGTGGACACCAAGGCCATCGTGCAAGGAGTCAATGCCGCGCTCCAATCGGGCATCAACAAAGATGTCATTACGCCATTCATCAAACAAACGGAGAAATTGGCACTGGAAGTCAGGCCCACGCTGGAAGAAATCCGGGAATCGGCGGACGAAGCCAAGTCTGAATGGTCAAAACGGATTTGGAAGACTGCATGGACAACCTGTTTGTTTTGGAGCATCGGGGCTGCCGTTATCATCGCCAGTCTGATCTGTTTGGAGTTTGTAGCCCGCTACGACCATAAAATGGCGGCACAAATCGCGGGCATGGCGCAAGTGATGAAATTCAATCAGTCGGCGTTCCAAAAACTGGCGGTTGCCCAGGTGCCCATCCAAGTGCTGCCGACGCAAAATGATGGCATTGACAGCCCACCGGGTTTTGTGCTGGTGATTGAAGGCGCTTACGCCGCCGATATGCGCCAGGTCAACGGACAAAACGACGGCTGCATTTTCTTCCGCAGCAGTGTCCCGGAAAAACAAATCCGGCACTTGCAGCAGGACACCGAAAATCAGGCCCAAGCGACCAACAACCCGGCAAAATAGTTTGCCGCATCTTTTCCCCGCGCGATACCAAAACGCCGCCACAAAACCCCTCGTCTTCAGGAGCGCAGCCGCGCCAGCTAACCGCGCGCGAATCCAGATTCAATTTTATGTCGCCGGTCGTCGCGTCAAGCTCTTCCTCGCCCTGTCACCCTTCTGCGGTCCAGCTTGACCCGCCGCCCGGCTCCGGGGGTTGGCTTCGTAGGATTCGACTCTGGAAAACTGTTCGCAAAAACGGAACAAAGTCACAGTTCTGGCCCGATTGAAATTGCGCATCGATGTTGCCCAGCGGCAGGTTTTTGGGGAACCGGCAAACTCCCGTGTGACGGCTTCAGCGCCTATCCGGCCTTTGCCAAAGACAAAACCGGCGTGGAATTGTTCGGCTGCTGGGCGCACGCGCGACGCGGATTTTTGAGGCGAAGGAACAAGCGCCGTCTGTGGCTGGCTGGATTTTGAAACAGATCGTGATTCTGTATCGGTGGGAAGAACGGCTGCGACAAGCCCGCGCCGGGCCAGTGGCGCGGGCAGTCGTTCGCGCTTCCCACCACCGGATGGTGGTGGCGCGGCTGCATCGCGTGCTGAACCGCCGAGATTTGGTTTGCGGAACCTTTCGAAATAAACAAGAAAGGCGACCCATTGCTAGGTCACCTTGCTTACAAATATTGCTGTTAATTAACTAACCGCTCGGAGGTCTTTCCAGCACCGCAATCAGGCTTGCCAGCAGCACGTCCTTGGAAAAGGTCGCGGTGACTTCCGTTGGCAAGGGATGGCGGCCATCTGCCGCTTTTTGCCGCAAGTTTTGGATTTGCTCCCCCAGAATGTCCGCTTCGCCGTGCGCAACTCGGATTGACGGGTATTTGTCATCAAGCCGGTCCAGAATTTCCGTGACGTGGCTCGGCTTGGGGCCGATGTAAATGACCGGCGACCCCACGGCTAAAATATTATAAATCTTACAAGGATGCACCAACCCCAACATTGCTTCACCCATCACGACCACGTGGGCATCGGCCGCTGACAACGAGGCGGAAAGCTGCGCCAGCGCTTGATACGGCAGGCACAGAACATTGGTGCGGTTCCCCTGCCCCACCCAGCGTTGCACGCGCTTGAATTCACTCCCGCCCCCGATGAAACAAAAGGCGATGGATTTATCGTCGCTTAACCGCTCTGCCGCCTGCATCAAGGTGTCGAGCGGATGCACGGGGCTATGATTCCCGGAATACATCACGACAAATTTATCCTGTAAGCCCTGTGCCCTGCGGAATTGTTCCCGGCCCGCCGCGTCAAAACGCACGTCGGTGTCCTGCGACCATGGCGGAATCATAACGATTTTTTCCGGCGCAATCCCCTTGGCGATGATGCGGTCGCGCATGAACCGATCGAGCGCAATAATCTTGTCCGCTCGACGAAAACTGAACCGCGACATTCGCTCCAGCATTCTTCCTGCGAGTGAATCCACCCGCAGCCAGCCGGCGGCCACCGCCTCGTCCGGGTTCAAATCCATGACCCAATAACAAAAACGCGCCCGCCAGAGTTTCGCCCGCCACGCGCCGATGAACGAAATCAGCGGTGGCGTGGTGAGGGCCACGACCACATCGTGTCGTGGCAAAAAGGCGAGCCGCGCGCAGCAGTTCACAATAAAGCTGGCGAAATCCGCCGCCCGCCGCCATTTGGCCTTTTTGCCAAAGCGCGTTGATCCGATGCGGTAAATCTGAACCCCACGCCAGTTTTCCCGCGCCGGAAACTTTTTATCCGGATCGTCATAAGCCCGCCGTCCGGTGACGACGGTAACCTCGTGTCCCTTTTCTGCCAGCGCCACCGCCAGATCGCTCAGATGCTGCGCCGTGGAAACGACATCGGGGTAAAACGTCTGGTTGAGCAGAAGGATTTTCACAGGATGAAGCGTGCGGAACGGAAACGAGGTGCAAAGCGCACAGTCCCCCGTTTTGCGCCCGGTTATTTTGAGATCACTGGCCAGGCCCCGCGCACACTGCCAAAATGTCGGCGCAGTTTTGGAAATTCCGGTGACGCAGGTTCCGGCGTAATTGGGCGGCCCGACGCGTCGAGGTAGAGACAGCCGACTTCGGCGGCAGGAAGCCGGTTGAATAAATTCTGGGCTTCGCGGACAGACTCCAGCCATTGTTTCTTGCACTCCGCCAAATCCACGGGTTCGCGCAGATGCAGAGACGCCAGGAGCGACGCCGGATAGTGTGTGAGCCGTTGGGCTTCTTCGATGATGAATTGAGGGGTGTAACCAATGTCCTTTCCACATGCCGCCCACGCCAGCGCGCCAAGACTTAGATGTCGTTGATGCAATTGCAGGACATCCAGATAATCCCGCAATTCTCCCCGTCCCGCCAGCGCCAGGACTTTATTCGTTGCCGCATCCCAGAAATCCAGCACATAACCCATTTCCGGGTCGGACTGCACCGGAAAGAACCGGAAGGCCGAATCGAACACCCATTCAATTTTCGTGGTCTCGCCCGCGCGCGCAATCAACGCGCGGCGAAATGTGGGTTGAACATTGTCCCACACGACCTGGTAACCGTGTTTTTCCAGCAGCGCACCATCCGTATCGGCGGCGATCTTCAGGCTTTCGGCGGTATCATGAAATAAATCAATGTCCTGCGAACGGCGATGCGATTTTTCATCCCGCAACAACACCGTGGCACCGGCCACGAAACTTTCCGGATTCCGGTTGGTCGCCAGCAGCTGGAGAATGGCTTTTTCAAAATCTGCTATTGGCATATTTGTGCGGCGAGCAGAAAACCGGGGCGACCACCATCCGCCCGCAACCGCTCGCAAATGTAGGGAATTTCCTGCTGTGTGATTTGCGCGTCCTCCCGCATGAACCAGAAACAGCGGGCGTGGAACTCGCGGAACGCCCGCTGCGCCAGTGCCAGTTTCTCCGGCATCGTCAGCGAAGTTTCAATGTTAGCCTGCTCGTTCATAATTACCCATTAACCCAAACCACGAAAACGGGCAATCTCCAAATCTTGCGCTGTTGAGATGACATCGGGATAAAACGTCTGGTTGAGCAGGAGAATCTTCAAGAACAAGTCATGGTTTGGACGTGATCAACTTTTTCAATTCTCCACGCACAGCGGCTTCGGCATCGGCGGCGTTGTCCGGGCCGGCCACGGCAATTTCCAGAAGACGCAGGCCGTAATTGCGGCTGCCCGCAAACGCCGCCGCAATGCGGCGTGCCATGTCATGCTGGCGGTTGGCCAGAATCGCGCTTCCGCTGCTGTCTTCGTAAATGCCGAAGAAAACATGGATTGGCTGGCCGTCGGCAAGAAACACGTATTGCCGAAAGGCGAACTGCATATCACCGACGGGCACGCTGATTACACCGAGATCGGATTTCAAGGTCATCCCAACGCTGGGCAGGCATAATTCGGGACTGTGCATTTTGGCAAACTGGACAGCGACCCGTTTATTCAACGAATGGGCAGGAAGCCAGCGGAAATAATCAAGCTGCCAGGAAATTCCGGCGTCATCATGCCATTTTGCTTCAACATACGTGTCCGCCCTGAGCACCGCGCGGATGTCCGCAGAGATTTCCACTTTCGTCAGCCGGGGATTCGTCCCATCCACGCTAACCGACCACTCTTCCCGCGACGCTGCGGAGTTTTCATGAAGACGGAACCATAATTGAGTCCCTGCTTCCACCACAACAAACCAAGCCAGCAATACGATGGCCAGCCTTCGCGCGGTTGAAAGTTGTGCGTTTGGAGTTGATGACGCAGAAGCCGTTGATTGTCGGCTGTCGAGTGCGCTGCACTCTACCTTCTGCCCTTTCCGCCGTGCCAGCCACACAGCCGCCAGCCAGAGTGTCAGGAAACATGCGACAAGAATTGTGACCCCGGCGGGGTCATGCCAGCCGGCAATAGCACCAACGCCCTTTTTCGCGGCCACCCACGTCAGCAGGCTCGTCCGTGCCATGTTGAACAGAAATGAAAGTGCGAAACCGGCAAGCACACAGACTGCACGGCGCGCCATGTTCAACCGGTAAAACTCGCCGAAGAAGAGTGAAATCATCAGCGTCGCCTGAAACGAACGGATGCCGCTGCACGCCTCGTCAATGCCCACCACGCCCGTGGCCACCTCGATAACGTTGCCGTGCTGGAGTGCGGGAACTCCGAACCAGCCCAACACCTCAACTGTCGTCGAAACGTTCAAGCGCGTGAGCATTTGAACCAGGAATGATTCAGCGCCGGAAGGCCACGGCACGGCCACGAGGAAAAAACATAGTGGAAAAACAAAATCTGAAAATCTGAAACGCTGAAACTCTGAAAGCGAAGATGGACTCGACACCTCACCCGAAGCCCTCACCCCCAGCCCCTCTCCCATCAGGTGGGCGAGGGTGGCATCGGACTCTCCCCGAACGTGGCGGAGAGGGAATGCGCGAAGCGAGAGATGAATGAAAATTAACGTCAGCCCGACGACCTCGGTTGCCCAAAGCCAGCTCGTGAGCCGCCAGATGGAATTGGCCTCATGAAAAAAGCGTGTAGGCGCGTAAAGCAGGGCGCAAAGCGCAAAGAGGATATAGAGGATGGGGGACGGCGTTTTGGTAGTAGGCAGTCGTTGGTCAGTAGTCAATGGTCGGTGGTGGGACTCCTGAATGCGCCGCCACAGAAGGAACACGCACAAAAACGGCACGGCCCAACCGTAATTGTATTGTTCGTAAACCGACCACTGCGCGCCGAGTTGGTAAATTAGTGCTAACCAGTAAACGCCAAGTGCCGCGAACGACCACGCGCATGGAAGACAAACCAGCTTCCAATTCGACCAAGAATGAACAAGGGGTTTTTCCATTATTGACAATCAATTCTCAATTAAATCGGGCACACCCCGTAGCAGACCCAGTAACCCAGCAGTTTCACATATTCCGACTTGACGCGAGCGGCTATGTCTTTGAGACGCCAATCGGCCCGCGAATAACCGAAATAGGACGGGCGTGAATAAAATTTGATGTCCGGCGCGTAATGCTCAAAGCACGCCAGTGCCCGGCGTGAATGAAACCAGCTTGTCACAATGATGACGTGGTGCGCGCCCATCTGCCGCAGCAAGGGGATGGAAAACTCCGCGTTCTCCCGCGTTGTGCGCGATTTACCTTCCAAAATAATGGCCTTATTGGTCACGCCCTCCTTCTCCAGCAGCCTCTCATTCGATGCGTAATCGCCACACCCGCTGACCAGAATTTTAGGCGCATCGCCCTGCTTGAACAGTTCAGCCGCGCGCTCTGCCCGGTCGGTAGCGCCCCCCAGCACTACCAAGACATCCGCCTTCACCGGCCCGCTGTCAACCGTCAGCACTTGCTGTGGGAAAAGCCACGCGAATATTCCCGCCAGAAGCAGCACCAGCAACAAACCCAGTCCAAAGACAACCTTGGGCCAAAGACGCCGTTTTTTGGAAGCAATCACAAAAAAATTAAGGAAACTGAACTTTTCAGGCCTGCGCGCTTATGATTCGCTTCTTGATGAGAAGCGCCGGATTGCCCTGATAAATCCCAAACGGTTCAAGATCTTTCGTAGCAATGGAGCCGGCGGCCAGCACGGCATGACTGCCAACCGTGACCCCGGGACCGACAAACGCGCCCGCCCCAATCCACACGCCATATTCCACATGAATGGGTTTCACGATGAGATCGAACGCTGCCGATTGGTAATCGTGGTTGCCGGTGCAGAGAAAAGCGCGTTGGGATATGCACACGTGCGAATCAATCGTGATAGATGCGAGATTCAGCAGCCAGCATTCCTCGCCCAGCCAGACGTGATCGCCTACCGTGAGTTTCCAGGGAAAAGTGATGGAGACACGCGGTTTGATGACCACGCCGCGTCCGATCTTCGCCCCAAAAGCCTGGAGCACGGCGCATTTCAATGCCGACAATTTAAACGGACAAAGCCGGAACAGGAACAGGCTCGCCAGAATCCAGAGACCTTCCTTCAACGGCCCCGCGCCCCGGTCAAAATCGCCGGTGGAAAATTTTGAGAGGTCAACGTTCATTATTTTTGACTACCGACTGTTAACCACTGACTTCTGGCTACTGCTTCACATTCAGCTTGTCCACAATCATATTCATCACCCGGATGGACTCGCGCCCTTCCTCGGCGGGCACCGGCGATGCCGTGCCGTTGATGATGCTGTCGGCAAATCCATCAATGATGAAATCATGCGTTGAGCGCAGTGAGCCCGTGACATAACGCAGACCGCTCACCGTCAGGCTCTTCAACAACTGCCCCGTCTCGCTCAAGAGCGACATGCCGATCGGCACGGGCTTCAGCCGCTCCCTCCGGTATTTCACCAGGCTCATCGCTTCCAGGTCCACCAGCAGGGTCGCGTCTTCCCCAAGAATTTCCAAGCGGGCCATCCATTGTTTTGTGGCGTAGTTCATGGTCACAGAACTCGCGGCCTTTTCCCCGATCAGGTCAATCCGGTAATCCTCGAACGGCGACCACGGATAATCCATCAATTTCGTTGCGTTGACCGAGACATGGCGGATGGGATTTATGAACGCGAGCGTCATGTAGATGATATGGGGGCCGGATTCGCCAAATACGCCGCCGGGCAGCTTGTTCGCCCAATGATCCGGCTTGGAGGTGATATAATCCGTGGGCGTGGAGAGGAAGATGCGCATGCCGCGGAAGGTGCCGATGGCCCCCTCTCGAACCAGCTTCCGCGCCTCGATGAACGGGTAGTAAAACAAATCGCTGTGGGCCAGACAAACCTTGACCTTGTTCTCGCGGGCGGCGGCGATGATGGCGTCGCACTCCTCCACGCTTTGCGCCATGGGTTTTTCGATGAGGACATTGCTGCCCGCCTGCAGGGCTTGGATGGCAATCTTCGCGTGCGTTTTCGGTGGCGTGCAAATGTCCACGATGTCCGGCTTTTCCCTGGCCAGCATCTCGCCCACGTCGGCGTATGCGTTCGGAATGCCGGCGGCGGACGCCGCTTGCCGCGCGGCCTCGATGTTCACGTCGCAAAGCGCGACGAGATGCACCTTGTCACGATGTTTGTGGAAGGCAGGGATATGTTTCAGTTTGGCGATTAAACCAGACCCGATGATGGCTGCTTTTAGTTGTTTCATGCTTTTTGATGGTTCAAACATTGTCCGAATTTGTTGCCGGTTTGCGATACACGAGGAAAGCCAGCGCCGTGTTCCCCGTGCGGCTTCTGTCCTGTTCAACTGCTGAAAGTTGCGCTCGGGCGCCAATCGCAAACCAGTCGTCCAAGGGCATTCGATTGCGCGAATATTTCAAATAAGAGGTGTAAGAATGGAGCTTTGGAACTCGTTTCAGGACCGTTATTTGACTGGCCAAAATCGCCGCCGGACGGATGAGATTTTCCAGCTTTCGGATCAATTTGCGCGGATTCGGCACGGTTGCGACCAAAAACCCGCCGGGTTTTAGGATGCGTTGACATTCAGCCAGGACTGCGTCCACGTCTGGCAGATATTCAAAAATACTCGACGCAACAATCGCATCAAACGCATTGGCATCGAACGGCAGCCGTTTCCAGTCGGAAGGCAAAAGCAGCCACTCGATGACTGATTCGTTGAAAATCCGTTTGCCGGCGCCAATCATTTCTTCCGCCACATCACAAGCAGTCACCCGGAAGCCTCTAGCTGCAAGCGCCGAGGCAATTGCCCCGGTTCCACAACCCAGATCGAGGACTGTGTCGCCCGGCGAAAGCCGCCTCAAAAGAATCTCTTCAAATGCGGCGACCCGGAAAGACAAGGCGCCGCCCGGCTGGTATTTTTGGTTCCATGTTCCCGCCTTTGCGTTGAACAGATCTTTAACTTCTGTAACGTCCTTCACCGGATTTTCCCTTCGGGGCCGTCGCCGCTCGATTCCACTTTAGTCGTTTTGCACGCATTCTGGCTTTTGGCCGCCGCCCAGCAACCAATCATATACTCCGCGCATTTGGCCCGCAACCCGAGGCCATGTGAATTTCTCGACGACCAGTTGGCGACCTTTGTCGCCCATAGTGCGGAGGGCGGAAGGCGGACTCCGGAACAAATCTTCCAAGCCTTGTGCAATGCTCTCCGCGCCAGGCTCGATGCGGATGGCGGCGTTCGCCGTGAAACCTTCCGGTAAATTACATTCCGGGGTCATCAACACCGGCTTGCCGTGCGCCCATGCATCTAATATTCCCATTGGCAAACCTTCGCTGTAGGAAGGCAGAATGAAAGCGGTGGCGGAATGAAACAAAGAAGTCTTGGCAGGGCCGTATTGCGGGCCAGGGAACAATACGTTTCGCCCAAGCTCCAACTCCTCCACCAAGCGCTTGATCTCGGCTTCATGGCCTCTTTCATCCATGCCGGCAATAATCAGAACCCAATCATCCGCCAACTTGGCGTTGTCCGCTCGGGCCTTACTCCAGGCATGGATCAGATTCACCAACCCCTTTTTGGGAGCAATGCGCCCCAGAAACAGGAGAATCCGCTTCTCATTTGCCCAGCCATCAGCCTGTGAATGACGTTTCATGTCCAGCCGTTCATCCGGCAAGTTCACACCGTTCGCAATGAGACAAACTGGGTTCTTGAATCCCGATTGCCGGATAGCATCAACCTCCGGGCCACAAAGCGCTCTGATGCAAGAAGCATTGTTCATGACAGCATCGTGATAAAGCCAGCTTGCCACGCGTTTTTTCCATCCCTTGTTGCGCAACGCCCAATCATCCAACATACCATGCGGAGACACCAGCCAGGGAATCCTATTTTGACGAGAATACCTGCTGGCAGCTATCAGGTGGTAGTGCCATAATCCGTGACAGTGAATTATTTCCGGTGTTGTTTCCTTGAGCGCGGGCATAATTTTGGGGGAATAACCCAACTTGCGCGGCCAGTAGCACGGAAAAATGCGCGGATTCAAAGGTCTCCAATCATCCAACTCCGCTTGTGAAAGACGCTCGCCCCAGCCCCCTTCCAAAGTAATAACATTGGCGTTCACATGCTGATTCAAGAGCTCTTTGGTAAGCTCTCGCACACTGAAATAGAGGCCGCCAGTAAGGCGGGCTATCGAAAAAGTCAGCGACGCACAGTCAATCGTCGGCTTGACAGTATTGGTTGCTTTGGTCATCTCAAAGATTCTTCAGGCGTGGGGTGGCAGATCAACGAAAAAGTAAAGTGCGAAGCAACAACCGCGCCATCCAACTTGCGGACTGCGGACCAATTTCAACGGCCTTGTCCGCCGCCGCCTTTAGCCCCGCCGCAAACCGTTCTGTCCCCCAGTTGGAAATGATGCGCTGGCTCTCCGAGCCAAAAGCAGAAAGTGGAAAGTTGAAAGCAGAAATTTTGAGCATGAGTTGCGCCATCTCCTCGACGTTGTAAGGATCAAAAGTAAAACCATTCGTGCCGTCCTTTACCAAATCTGGAGCGCAGCCGCAGCGGTTGGAAACCAGCACCGGCAGGCCGCTTGCCATCGCCTCGTTCACCACCAATCCCCACGGTTCTTTTGTGCTGGCGTGGATAAAAGCGTTGGCTAATCCATAGTAAGCCGGCAATTCAGGATACTGTTTAAAACCGGGCAGGTGGACGCAAGCGTCCAAGCCAAGCGCAGAGCGCAGAGCGCAGAGCGATTCACGCAAAGCGCCGTCGCCGAGCAGCACCAAGTCCCAAATTTCCGCTTTCCGCTTTCTGCTTTCTGCTTTCTTTCTGTAAAGGGAATACGCTTCAATGAGTCGGGGCAGATTTTTCTGCTCAACGAACCGTGCGCTCGCCAGAAAATAATTCCCCGGCAAACCATGTTTCCTTCTCACTTCATCCTTCCGACTTTTTACTTCTTTCGCGCCCTGCCCGAAATAGTCGTTGTCCACCGCATCATAACCGAGAAACACACGCTCGGCAGGCATGCCCAGCTTGATCATATATTCCTTGTGCGGACTGCCGCCGACCAATGCCGCCGAACACAATCCCACGAGATTGCGCTTCACCCACTCCTTCCAGCCAACCCGCACTGCATCCCTTTCCATGCTTTCGGACATGATGACGATGGGAATTCCGCACTTCAAAGCCCATGAAATAACGGCCGGCGGCCCAAAATCTCCCCAGCCATTGACTACCACTGCATTTACAGAAGTTGGATCCAATTCATTCTCCAAAAGCTGCAACAAATCGTGATTATTGCAACGTGCAACTTCGCTGCCAAGCAATGTGCGTTTTTCAAAACACGATGCGCAATCAACCGGCTCCCACGCATAGGTTTTTGAACGGCCACGCCATTCAAGACCAAGAATTTCGCAAATCTGGCTGGCGGCGCTCAATCGTGCCACATGATACGGTCCGAAATTATCAAAAAAAACTGTGATCCTCATTGGCAGAAAAAGCTGTTCACTGGCTCGTTCGCTTGTCCACAAACCACCGACGTTTACCGGCACGGGTGGTTTCAACATCGCCCACCCGCTCAAAGACACATTCGGACAGTTCAGACGCGACCTGCCCAAGACGTTGGCGGATTCGGCGTTCGGCGTTTTGGTCGTAGGTGGGAGCCGTTACAAGGCGAAGCCTCGCCCCTTGGTTTTCCAGCACCAGCCGGTTCCCAGCAGATGAGAGTGCCCCCAGATTAAGAAAAGCCGAGAGTCGGGCTGGTAGCTGGCGCGAATCCATAATACCAGTTTGAGCAGGCGCAAAATCCGTTCTTCAGATTTCAACATTCCAAAATGGACCGGGTTGCTGGTTGAACCACCCGTCATCCGTTTGAAATCCGGCGGCCCGGAACGCCGCTGAAACTTTTCCGGAAAATCCTACAAGTGTTGGCGGGTCAGTTCAGGAATGCTGAAAAAGTCCGTCCAATTCTTGACTTCTCTTGGAGCTTCACCACGCGCAATGAGTTCTGCGTAGTAGGGCACATCGGCAACACAGTCCTGCCACACTTGCTGCAATTTGCGAAGTTGTAGATCCGGCGTCCGGCTGTCATCCCATGTCTCCAGTTCGCGCAAATAGGCTGCCGCCATTTGATATTCACGCATTAGGGTGGGAATGAAACGACTGGTATTCATCTGTGTTAATTGTGCGGCCTTCCTGCTCCCTGCTATTTCCAAAACAGGGCTTTCAAAATCATTCTTTGCAGCAAAGTTGGTTTTATCGGGCCAACCCGGAGCGCGCATTCCGCTGCCTGTTTCAAACCCGTTGCAAAGCGGTCGGGACCCCAATTGGAAATGATGCGTTGGCTCTCCGAGCCAAAAGCAGAAAGTGGAAAGTTGAAAGCAGAAGTTTTGAACATGAGTTGCGCCATCTCCTCGACGTTGTAGGGGTCAAAAGTAAAGCCGTTCACGCCATCTTGCACTAAATCGGTTGCGCAGCCGCAACGATTGGACACCAGCACCGGCAGGCCGCTTGCCATCGCCTCGTTGACGACCAAGCCCCACGGTTCCGTCGTGCTGGCGTGGATGAACGCGCCCGCCAGCGCGTAGCAGGCGGGAATTTCGGAATAGGATTTCGCCCCGGCCAGATGCACGGATTGGCTCACCCCAAAACGCGCAATCGCCGCTTCAATTTCGGGACGCAGCTCCCCGTCACCCGCAATCACCAAATCCCACATTTCGGATTTCGGATTTCGGATTTCGGATTTTTCCGCCAACCGGCGGTAGCGGGCGAAGGCTTCGATCAATCGCGGCACATTCTTCTTTTGTCCAAAGCGGCAACACGCTAGAAAGTAGTTCTCCGGCAACCCAAATTTCCTTCTGACTTCTGACTTCTGACCTCTGGCTTCTGCTGCTTTGTCTGCAAAGTATCGATTGTCCACCACGTCATAGCCCAGAAAGATGCGCTCGCGCCGCAATCCCAGCTTGGCCAGATAATCCGCCTGCGGTGCGCCGCCGGCCAGACCAGTGGAGCAGAGGGCGACAATCCGGCGTTTGACAAATTCCTTCACCCCCGACCGGACCTCGTCGTATTCATTGCTCTCGGACAGCATCACCGCCGGCACCCGTTTCCGCGCCGCCCAAGCCAGTGCGGCCAGGCTTACCGGCAACGCCCAACCGCTGGTGCACACCACGTCGGGCTGAAGCACGTCAAGTTTGGCCGCCATTGCCCTCAGCAGGGCCGTGGCGGAAATCGTCGCACCGCGGTCGCCCGGAAACAACGTGTGCCGCCGGTAACTTGCCGTCGCAGTAAACTCCAGCACCTTGAAGGCATCCCGATCCGTCAACTCCAGGAGATGACACTCTGTCCCGGACGACCGGGTGAACGCCTCCCACCGGGCATGGTGGTAGGGAACAAGGTTGACGATGATTCCGGCGACGCGAGTCATGTTGGGAGAGCGATTACCTTGGGCGATCAGTCCTTCGCATTTTTCTCCAGCAGTTCAAGCACACGCTCGGCGTGACGCCGGGGTGAGCCAACCTCCTCAATGCGGGCGCGGGCCTTCATCCCCACCTCTTTGGCAAGCGCCTCATCCTTCAACAATTCTATTACCTTGCTGGCGAGCAGCGGCACGTCGTGCGTATCCGTCAGAAAGCCATATTCGTTGGAATCCAAAATTTCCTTCAACCCGCCGTGCAGCATCGAGGCCACCACTGGAATCCCGTAAGACATCGCCTCCAACGGCGTCCGGCCCATGGCATCCCAGTCGGAATTGAACACCATTATATCCAAAACCCGGTAGAAGCTTTCCAGGTTTTCTTGCCATCCCAGCCAGATCAACCGGTCCTGAATCTTCAGCTCGGCCGCCTGTTGTTCGAGCCGCGCCCGCTCCGGCCCGTCCCCGGCAATCAGAAAACGCGCTTCGGGCACCGCCGCCGCAACCTCGGCCGCAACTTTCAGAAACACATCCCAGCGCTTGCGCGGAATCAACCAGCCGGCATTGCCCACGATTTTGTGCCACGGTTCAAGGCCAAGTTTCTCTAGGCCATGCAGGCGCTGATGCTGCTCCACTTTCGGTTGCAGGCTGATGGGAGTGGGGATGGGATAGCACATGGTTCGTTTGGCGTGCGCTAGGTTTGGAACCAGGTTCAGCGCCTCTTCCATAACGAAGCGCGAGGGATATGTGATGCAGCTAAAACGCCACATGGCTACCCGGTAAATCAGCCGCCATTCCCAGGTGGGTTTGACGCCCTCATGATGAAAATGGAGGGAGAGAATGCGCTTTTGGCGGCAAAAATCTCCCAGAGCCAGCATCGCCATCAAATTTTGTCCCACCATCACAAGCGCATCGGCTTGTTTGGCGCGCAGAATGCGCCGCAACGGGAAAAAACTGCGCCAGCCCCATTTGCCGCGATACCTGATGGCGGATGCAGGTATGCCGTGCTTCCGGAGCACCGGCTCAATCGGCCCCATCTCGTTCAACGAAAGCAGTTCGACCTCATGCCCCATCTGCTTCAATTCATCCAGCAAAAGCAGTGTGGATTGCTCCATCCCGCCGAGGTTGGCGCATTGGATAAGAATTAAAATTTTCATCTTCACGCCCAAGTCAAGCCAGCCATCGGGCAAAATCTCTCTTGCGCCACAGGCCAAGCTCTCTGATGAAATTGGGATTGTTTTTTTGTTCCGGGAACAAGTCTTCCGGGATGACCGTCACCGGCTCTGGCAATGAGAACGGCGGCAATTGCAGGTTGATGGCCCGGAAGTCTCCTGTGAGGATGTCTGTATTTCGCGTGATTAAAGGGTAATGTGTTGTGAGGACATACGGTATTCCCGACATGGCTATGTTGCGTAAGGCCAATTGCACATCTCGAAAAGATAAGTGGATGAGACAATCCCGGCACAAAAGCAAGTCCGCTGCTGGGAGCGGATCCTTCATGATGTCTAAAACGCGGAACTGGCGATTGCTGGAACTGTATTTTGCGTTATTGTGCTCAATCAAGTCAGGAACAATATCCCCGCCAATGTAAGCCCGGTCGCCGGGTTTGACGAGTTTCATCCAACTGAAATCCCCGCAAGGCACGTCGAGCAGGCTGCGAATTGAATAATCTTCCAGCAACTGCGGCAGTTCACGGCGCAGCGTCTTGGTCTGTTCTGGATCTGACCCCATCCCGGACACAGACGCTCCTCCCCAACTGCGATTACGGTAGATATCGGCAAAGATGCTGGCAACTGGAGCATTGATTAAACGGTAATTCCGTAATCCCGACCGCACTTTGAGCGCCGGCTGTAACAAAAAGTCCGGGCAGACCTGCTTCACCAGCTTTTTAAGCCCGGCATTCATCTGTGGTGGACTCATCTTTGAGAATGGCTTGTGCATGTCACTCTACAACGCTCGTGCGCCTCTCGTAGAAGTCTCTCCAACAGCATCGCGCCATAAGTCCGCACCGTGAAGCCATTCGTGCGCCGCAGCCCGGACTGCTCCATCCCGCCGAGGTTGGCGCATTGGATGAGAGCAAGAATTTTCATCAAGAGTTTACGAAATATTCCAGGAGTTTAACGAAGAGCGACAAGCAAGCGCCCGCCATATTTCTCGACTGTGAACTCCCGCGCACGGGCAATGGCAAGTGACGACATCTGCCCCAACAATTCCGGATCGGCTGCCAGTTGGCTGATGCGCTCTACGATGGCGGACTCCTGAAAAGGGGGAACGATATAGCCTTCAACACCATCCTGCACCACGCTTCCGGCGTTTGGCGTGCAGATGACGGGCAGCCCGTAACCCATGGCTTCGTAGGTGGAAGTGGCCGAGCCTTCGCAAATGGAAGGCAATAAGAACACATCCGCCCAGCCAAAATGCCGGGCAATATCGCTGCGCGGCACCGGTCCGGTCAGTTCCAGATGTTCGCGCAATTGCGCCTCGGCTTCGCGTGTCACCCCAACCCTACCGACCAGACGGAACCGCGCCCGGCCTTTCAATTGTTTGGCTGCCTCCAAGACATAGGGCGCTCCTTTGCGTAATCCTACCGTCCCCACGGTCAGAACGCGCAAAGGGGAAAAAGCTGAAACGCTGAAACCTGAAAGCTGAAATTGATTTTTGCTTTCTGCTTTCTGCTTTCTGCTTTCTGCTCCGGCCTCTGCCTTCTGCCTTCCGTCTTCCGCTCCCCGCTCCTCGCTCCCCGCTCTTTGCTCCCCGCTCGGAGCATCCACTCCATATGGCACAACCACGCATTTTTCCACCGGGCCGCCGCAATTCTTGATGCCTTCGCGCACAAATTCCGAGCCGCACAGAATCAAATCTGCCAGCGGCCACTCATCCTGTTCCCGCTGGCTGAATTCCGCCGCGAATTTGTCTTGCAGCGGCTGTTCCCAACCGGGATGCACGCGCTGCTCTTCGCGCAGCAACTGTTGCTCGATGGCGCTGGGTGCGATCGTCTGCTCCATCACGGTCCGCAATCCTTCGCGCCTGGCGCGTTGTAAGATTTCCAATCCGGCGCCATTGAAAGTGAACACGCTGTCAGCCCGGCCCCAATCTGAAGCGCACACCAACTCCCCAAAATGGCGGTTGGCCCAGAGGAATGTCCCGGTCATCTCCGAAGCATTCCGCGCGGCCCTGCACCGCCGGGCGTATTGAAAACCAAAGGTGTTAAAAGCGGTGATGCGACCGGCGGGCACGCCGGCCGGAACCCGCGCAAGAATCCGTTTGATTGCCGTGGGCCGCAGCACCGGCGGCACGGCACGCAGCCAGCCGGGCCACCCGCTGGCGGCGGACAAATCGGTAAAAAAACGCTCCAACCAGCCGGCGCGCGCCAGGATGCCGGGCACAGCATAGTGCATCCGCGCCCCCAGCATTGAAACCATGACTTTCAAAAGCTCAAATCAAAAACTGAAAGCGGTTGAACCACAAAGCAACAAAGGCACAAAGTTAAAAAAATGAAAGTTGAAATTCATATTTGGTTTTTGCTTTCTGCTTGCCGATTTCTACTTTCTGCATTTCATTCCAACGCCAGCCATTTTTTGTAACTCTGCCACGACACCGGTCTGCGTTTTTTCAAACAATTCGGAATCCCCTTCAATGCCTGCCACCACCACACCGGCTCGCGGATGACCCAGCCCGAACCGCGTTTGCAGGCGTAACGAAACTGCGAGAAAACCCGATACGCCACCAGCAGCGGCATTTGCGGCAGCGGACAACGCATCACCGTGCTCCAGCACTCGTTCCGCGAATGTCGCTGATGATTGCGCAACTCGCTCCGCCCGGCGCTGGAATAATGATGCCGGATCGTCACGACGGGCGTGAACAGGACTTCGTAGCCGGCCGCGACACATTGCAGCGCATAATCCCCTTCCTCATACATGTGGGAAAATTGCGGATCGAAACCCGGCAATTCCAGATAAACGGAACGACGCAACACCGCGCCGGAATTGGCAAACGAACGGGTCAGCCGGGCCGGTCCGAAATCCGTTTGCGTGAGCGTTTCCGGGTATTCATCCGTGCGTTGCGGAAAGTGCAAAACGGCCAGCGAGGAGCGTTGAACAAAGAACGTGGAGATTTGGGCCAGGCAGTCCAATTGCTCCGGGTAACTGTCATCATCCAGCGCCAGCACCAAATCGCCATGTGCCTCGCGCATCATTCGGTCGCGCGACGCCACTGACCCCTGACTCACTTCATTGACTATCACTCTTAAATTTTTGATTTCAGCTTTCAGCGTTTCAGCTTTCAGCATTTCAACCGTGTCATCCGTGCAACCATCGGCTGTCACCAGCACCTCGTGCGGCGCCGGGTTAATCCGCCCCAGAACCTCGCACGTGCGACGCAGGTCTTCCACCCGGTTGCGGGTCGTGATCATCACCGAAATAAGGAGCATGTTGCTGACTCAAAAATCTTTCAACTTTGCTGGATACGCCTGACCAGGCTCTCCGACTCGACGAAATGCCCGCATCTGGCTACGGCTAAGGAGGCGTGCTGCCCGGTAGCGCAATGGTTTGCCCAAATCGGCACGATATGGGCTGAGGTCGATTTCTTCCAAACCGGGGCAATTCCGTTTAATAAACCGGAGCACTTTTGAAATGTTTGGATCCGAGCTGTCGTCGAACGCCATGATTCCGCGCTCGCCTAACAGGCGGGAGCAGAAATAGGCGTCAATGAAGACGCTTTCATAGCGGTGGTCTCCGTCTATGTAAATCAAATCAAATCGAGCCGCTTTTTCAAGGAGCTTCGGAAGTTCGAAACATGACATCCCGGCACGAAAGTCCACGTAACCTCTCAAGCCTGCCCGTTCGAGGTTGCAAAGTCCCGAATCCCCCCAGATACCCGATTGAAAGGGATCAATGGCGACGTGCTGCGCCCTGGCTGCCGACATTTCCTGATGCGACCGTGCGAAGGTCAGCGCGGAAGATCCGTAAGCCAACCCGACCTCAAGAGACGAGGATGGCTTTGCTTGCAGGCACAAATTGCGAAGGATCACCAAATTGTTGAATGTAGAAACGGCTCCGAGCCTTTCAATGATCTCGCCACTTCTGGTGGCAGTCCTCTGAGTGGCGATCATGGTTGCCAGCACAGGACAAAAATCAAGGTTGGCTTCATGTTTCATGGGTTCCTGGCCTTTAAAAACTTCGTTCATAACTTTTGCATACGGAGGTGATAATTCCCCCTTTGACCGTAAACTTATCATGCCTTAACGCATGAACCGGAACCGCCCTGGCTGGCCGGAACTCTGCATACTTTTTACTCAACCGGCAGGGTGATCCTTTTCAGAATGCTCTCAAGCTCCTGATCGTCGGTTTTCATTCCACGATGCTTTTCTTTCACAGCGCCCCACTCTTTTCTGGTTCTTAGATACGTTTCCGGCCAGTATAACTTCAGCTCGCCGGCATAACGCAGGCATCGAGCGGCAATCAGAACAGAGGTAAGCCACGCAGGCTTGATGTCCGGCAGACACGCCCATTGAAACAGGAAGGACGAACGCAACTGCAACCGCATTCGCCGCGGGGAGACTTTTTGAAAGGAGCCGCCGTCGAAATGATACACCAGGCTTTCCGGCTCAAAAATACAACGCCATCCTTTGCGCCATGCCCTAAAGCATAATTCGGTTTCTTCGCAATATATGGGGTAAAACAACCGGTTAAACCCACCCAGTTCGATGAATTTTCTCCGGTCCACTGCCATGAAACCACCGACTGTTAATAACGTGTGCTTTAGCGATTGTGTTTTCTCATCATAGCCCCAGTAATACATTCCGCGTCGTGCCCTTAAGGACCACGGGCCGCAAGTATATTTCGTATCTTCCCAGTCACGCGAGGTTGCCCCAACCGCGAACACGTCGTCACTTTTGAAATGCCTCACCAATGGTTCAATAAAATTGTCGTCTAGCCGCACGTCGTTGTTAAGCAGGATTACCACGTCTTCGGGGCGGTTCGGGATAAGCCAGTTGTAAGAATAAAGCATTTCATTGGCGGGAGCCAAGACCACTTCGAATTCTGGAAAATTCTTTTTGGCCCATTCGCAGTCCGTTTCAGTGCTGCGGTTGTCCAAAAGAACAACCGAACATTGTCTGCCCCAGGTTTTTAACGCACGCCGCAAAGTAGGAAAGAGCTTTTCCAGGAATTCAATGCCATTGTAGTTCAGAACTGCGATGCACACGGTTGGGTTGCTGGTATTCATAAACGGTGAAGTGTATCCTTGGCAGTCTTGGGGCCAAACCATTTCGCAGGAGATACTATTGGCAAAACCGAGGCAAGCGCGGCGCCTGACAATGCACACCATGCAGTCGGTTTGTAAACTTCCAGAATGTTCCGGCGGCTGACGGAACCATAGGGGTTCTGCGAAGAATCAGGCGTCTGATTTGCGTTTGAACGCCATATCGCTTTTGGCAGCGACCGGAGCAACCGGGCATACACCGATTGTCTCAACCAGGGCGCACCGGTCCAGTCCACATTCTCGGTAATAAGACGGGCCATATCCACGGAGGTATAAATGGGCTGAAGAGGCTGCCAGGGCCGCGGTGATTCAATCCAGTCCACGACGGGCGCATTGACGAATATCGCCCTGCCGCGCGCAAGCAATTTCAGCACGGGAATCATGTGCGGATAAGCGGACAGCGAGAGCGCCAGGCCGGGGTCAATCCCCAAGAAGGTCTCCCGTCGAAAAAACAAATTGCCTATGAAACTGGCGTGAAATGTTCCGAGTCGCTTAAAGTAGTCTGCGGTGTTCGCCAGATGCAGCGACTGGCCATTAGAGGTTCCCAGAACCTTTAATCTTGCTCCGGGGTATGAATTAAATATGACAAGGTCATGTTGTTGTTTGGCAAACGAAGTCAGCAGTGGCAGTGTGTCGCTCCTTAATAAGTCATCATCACCGCAAAAATAGACATAATCCCCATCCGCAAGCCTGGCGGCAGCATACAAGTTGCGGCCAAATCCCAGGTTCCCGGCGTTGCTGCCATACTTTATATGCGAGTGACGGCTGGCGCAATCTTCCAGCAGCTTCAAGGTCCCGTCGGATGAATGATTATCACTGACGCATAATTGACATTCATTTGAACCGCTTGTGGCAAGATTCGTCACGAATGCTTTTAGAAACTGTGCCAGCCTGGCCGATCGGTTGTATGTCGGCACGCATATGCTTACAAGGTATTTTGGCATAACAACCTATTCGACAATGCTGTCTTGTTCCGGTTTCAGGTCCATCCGCTTATTACGCATCCCCGCTCTAACCCGAGTTAGAGATGTGCGGATCATGGGCAACACTACCAACGGCACCATTATAAAGCACATCCCCGGGACAAACGCGGCCACAAAGCCCTGACTTGTCAGCCAGTGTGACGCGCACACGAATCCGACATAAGTGAACAGCCAGCGAGGATTGTTCCCAACGCGTCCACGAATATAGGCTCTAGCCGCCACCCAGCCTAATCCAAACCAGAAGAATGGCGTTAGATAACCATACTGAACGAATGAGTCCGCCACGCCTCCTGCTGAAGCCCCTCCTCCCATCAGGTTAAACCCTGCTTGGCCATTTACGTCATTAAAAAGCTCCTCATGGGAATAATAACCTTCGCCTATAATTGGTTTTGACTCCCACAATGCGCGAGGAATCCAGTGAACCAGAAGTTCCAGATGGCCGGTTCCATATTGGAATTTGTTATTTTGACTCAGTGTATAAATAATCCAGCAATTGTTTATGTATTCATTATCATATAAGCCTTGATTCCTGCTCTCAACAGCGTCTTGAACGTTGAGTTGGGGCATGGCCTCCGACCATGTCCCGCCTTCTTTGTAAAGATTAGTCCTTATGTTATAAAACACCAACATGAGCAATCCAGCAAGCACAAGACCGCCAAAGAAAAGCACTGGTTTAGGCGGCTGCTTTTTTGCCAGCGGCGGCACGAGCAGAAGAATAAAAATCGCCGGGAAAGTTGGGCCGCGGCGCGCATTGACCAGATAGGGCAAGAGTAAGACGATCAAGGCTGATGCTGTCATGAGCCACAAAAGCCACCGTCGCCGGCCCGGCATTTTTGAGAGCGCCCACACGGAAAGTGCCAGGCCGGGATAGCCAACATAGAACAATCCATACCAGTAAGCACTGGTTTTCGAAAAGTCAAGATTGCCGGATGCGACTGCGCGGTTAACGGAATGGTTTCCGGCAATTCCAATTAGCATCAAAATCAGTCCAGCCATCCATACGCTATGCAGTGGATATAAAGCCTTCGTATCGGATTGTGCACGCATACCGCGCAAGCCGCTCGCCCATCCACTGATTATGCCTATCAGACAAAGCAATGGCATCAGTTGCCCCAGACCAAAAGAGTCCTTTGGCAGATATTCGGGCTGACCCATCTTTACACCGTAGGCCATATAAACATAGAAATAGAACCACATTGACGAGGCCAAAAAGGGCCATTCCAACATGCGGTTGGGCCGGGAAAATCCTTCCGCGATTTTCCAAAGACAAATTCCAAGGGTGGCCCACCAAAAAAACCAAAATAAAATGTTTTCCATGATGTCTGTTAGTGATTACCCCGGTTAACTACGCCACCCGGCTTGCGAATGCTCCACCATTCGATTAACCTGAAAAACACCCATGCGCTCGCAACGGCAAATACTGCCCCGCCGATGGCTGGCCAGAGCGTTGTGAACTTGTGCTGATAATTCAGTTTGATCAAAAAACCATAAAGTTGCAGCAAGGGAGCATGAATGGCATAAAGCGAGTAGCTGAATACTCCAACAAATGCCAGGCCAACCCCAAACCACCTGCTCCAAAAGTGCTTTCCTTCCGGCTTCAAGCTCCAGCGAAGCAGCCCCGCAAAAAACAATGCCCAAAATATTTCAGCAATTGCATATGACCCGTTTAACATCAGCGTTAGGCCAACCAAAAAACCGCCAGCCATAAGCAACTTCCAGACGCGTTCTTTGAAGTCACCAGCCCGCCCGGCTTCCAGTTCTGCAATATAAAATCCCATTGCCCAGGTAAACCAGAAGGGAAGAAAGACCGGCCCCCGGTCGAAGCGGTATGGCAGATGCCGTTCAATTCCAATCAATTGATCCGCAGCCAAATAACCAAGCGCCGCAAAAAGCGTGAAGAGCACCGTTTTTCGAGGCCCAAATCGTCTTGAAAGCAAAAAGAGAATCGGGTAAACGGCGTAGAGGTGAACCTCCATGGCCAATGTCCAAAACACTCCATTGCTTCCGAAGAAGGATGCAAAATAGCCTTGAAGCGTTAAGAGGCTGATGACGAAAGCAAACATTGAGTTGTCCTGACCCGGGTTCGGAATTGCAGGCTTGCCGGAAATCCACCAGTCAATCAAGGCCGTCAGGAGCAGGGCGGCGACGTAGGTCGGATAAATCCGCCAGAAGCGGCGCACGGCAAAAGCCCGGCAATCAAGAGTCGCGCAGGGATCCTTCGCCAACATCCGGGCCCCGCGCCGGTGGATGCAATAACCGGACAAAACAAAAAAAAGGGTCACGCCAAGGCCGCCGTAACTGAATGGCACGGACAGATAGCCAAGCCATGCATTAAAATGCAGCCTTAGGCCGGAACGATGATACGTTTCCACCAACCCCACCCAAAACATGCTCCGGGCGTGATAAATCAGCACAGACAGGGCCGCCAAGCCGCGCAATGCATCAATGGCCGAAACCCGGTTCAATGACTCGCTCAAGTGTCCTTTTGATGTCATAAGGCGCGGCGTCATTCGGGCAGTAAAACGTGACTCATTTCTTTAATCTTTGAAATCCATGTTTTAAGGCGTAAACAAATTTAAACAAGATGCCATGTGCTTTTAAGTAGTCATGAAGACGGGCTGAACTTGGCGATGTGGACAGTTGACCAGCAATTGTTTTCAGGGAATGATTTCTGCTGACATAATCAAATGCGGCTGAAGACAGCCGCCTCAGTTGTCCCCTGTCATTGTCCAATGCCTTGAAGTCAAATGGCTGCCTAAATTCATTCGCAGCATCAAAATGTCCCAGATCATATTCCTGCCGCTCATGCAGCCATTGCCACGCCACCAGCCTTTCGAAGTCTCCTTGCGGGTCAACGCATACGGAAGGGATACCCTGGGATGCGCCTTCCAGCACCGCGGTTCCCATGCCAAAATTGATGTCAAAGTCACTGGCAAGCTGCTTCCGCAAATCAACCCCAAACACTCCTGTTTTGAATGTTATATTAACGCGCCGGGCGACGTCGCGCCCGGACAACAATTGCTCATAGGAATCAGGTTTGTCGGTAAAGATTGTCAGATGCAGTGTTTTTTCCGGCAGATGTGCGGTCTCTAATAGTCGCACCAAGGGAACCGCCTTCAAATCCACACCTCCGCGTCCTATCCATGATATTCTTAAGGGTGGCGGGGAGGGCTGATTTATGGGTCTTTGGAGAAATGCATTAGACCCGACAGGCACCGGGATTGGCAGATAAACTGGTTTTACATCCACACCATAGCGCTGTTGCACATCCAGATGGTTTGGCTTGTCCATGAAAGCGATCCCGTCATGCTCGCTTAAAAAACGCAGCGTTTGCCGGCAGGATTTTTTAAGCCGGGGCTTTAACCAGTTAAAAGCCCGCGGGACACGTTCAAAATGTGCAAACGGCGCTCCCTGCATGATGCACCAAACGAGCAGGCGCGGATTTGAATGACGCAAACGCGCCAGGGTTCCATACCCCCCCCAACACACCAGCAATGATTCCGGATGAATTTCAGGGATATTTTCGGACCAGAAGGACAAACGGAGCCGATTGCCAGCCAAATGACCCAACTGCTCCGCGACAAAAGATTGTTTGGAGCATATCACGAGAACTTGCGATTCGCCGTCCTGCGAAGATATTTCCGTGGCCAGATTGATCACCAGCATTTCAAGACCACCGATGACCATGTGGTTTTCAGGAACAAAAAAAACCAGATTTTTAAGGCTCTTGACAGCGGATCTCATGATGAGAAGGTGGGATTTAGTGAAGAAAGCGCGCTAGAAATCCAAGCCGGGCGGGCGAAATCCACGAGGCCAGTCTGCGAGCGCAAATGTAACCCAGCACCAACGTAATAACCCCGCCCACAGGATACCCCAGCTTGGGTGGGAGCCAGCGGCTGGCGGCCAATACTACTGCCAAGGACGGCAGCATCCAGGAAACCAGTTTGAGGTTGGTTGGAGAGTAGCGAAAACCTGACACACGGAATGTCACAAACAACATCAAAATCGTGCAGAACAAATACAATCCGGCAAAGGCCATGCCAGTTCCGGCCAGGCCAAAATAGTGTATCCCAACCCAGGTCAATGCGACATTGACCACATTTGACGCAAGTTCACTCCAGAAATAGGCATGCCGGCAATCCAACGCTATCAAAAGATATCCCATTGGCCAGCATACTACCCGGCCAAGAACCCCCCACACCAGCCAGCAAAGCACTCCTGCTGCCGGCGCAAAGCCGTGCGCATAAAACATGGTGATAACCCACGGAGCCGCCAGCAAGGTGAAAGCCAGCCCCGGCACCGCCAACAGCAGCGAGACTTCAGTTTGTTGATTCACAATCCGGTTGCACTCCTCATGATCCTGGGCGCTGGCTGCCAAACGCGGAAATAAATCCTTGCCCATGGCTGCAAGAATGAATCCAACATAGACGCCCGCCAATGAATAGGCAGCAGAATAGTAGCCCATGGATTCAATCCCCAGCAACCGGGTGACAAGGATTTGATTAAAATACAAAGTAGCCCCAGTGATCATATTACTTCCCATGAACACCACCCCCAGTCCAACCATTGAACGTGATTCGCAAAGGGTTTGACGCCAGGTCACATTCACTTTCTCAATGACCACCCGCCGGGCATACCACCAGGAGAAAAACAAGCCAATGGCGGAAAACAAGATCATCATTGGGACGATTCCGTCGGCTTTCAAAAAGCAGATCAGTGGCACGGCTAAAATGCTTCCGACAACCGCACTCCAGATGCTTACCCGTGCCAGATTGGAAATTTGCCGCAATCCCTGAATCAAGGCTCCCTGGCTGCCCGAAACGACACTGACGAAAACCAGCACGCCGAGCAACGCAATTTCGAGAGTATGCGCGCCGGTGCCAAAAGTTACCCGGGAGGCCGGGTAACTTATCATGGCTAGAATCAAGGCACCGAGTATTCCCAAAACAATAGAAATGCGGCGCAAAATGATGATGGTTCTTGCAACGCGGAGGGAGTCTCCGCTGCCAGAAGCTTCTGCCACGGTGCGGACAGCGCTGGTCCCTACTCCCAGTCCCGCCAAATTCGCGGCCATGCCTCCAATGGAAGTAAGCAGGTTGAACACGCCGATTCCCGCCGGCCCCAACATGACCGCCAGGACTTTGGTTCTGAACACACCCGCAATTACCGTAACCACCGTGGAACCCCCGATTATTGCTGATGAACGTAATATTTGCCTGTAACCCTTCGTGTGGCTGGCAGGTATACTATTGGTTTCGGTTGTGATTGCCATTAGTGGTAGCTCAAATCAATTTCTTGCTGCATAGTCGAATTTCGGAATAGCTGCCAAAGCAATGTGAATTATCTAGTTTTTTTGGTTCCCAAGGGGGACAATTGACTAGATATACCGGATAATCTTCGCTGGGTTTCCAGCAGCGATACAATTTGCTGGAATAGGTTTTGTCACCACACTGGAAGCGCCAATGACAGAGTTGTCTCCTATAGACACCCCTTTGAGAATCATGACGCGGCTGCCTAGCCACACGTTATTGCCGATGGTGACAGGCATGGTCAAACCCGCACTGCGGTTTCGTGTCAATGGATTGATTTCATGAAAGTCGCAGTCATAAATCGTGACCATCTCGCCGACCTGACACCCGTCACCAACGGTGATTTGACTGTTCGCAATCGCGGAAAAGTTATTATTAAAGACATTGGCCTACCCAATAATGATTTTTGCGTTGGGGTGCCGGGCCTGGAGAAGAATTTCTCCCGTGCCCAGACGTGGAGCCAAACAGAAACCAAAGGAGTTGCGATTTCCAATAATCAAAGTTCCTTCGCCTCCTCCACGCACGGGCACATTAAAGCGGACAAGCTTGCCAACAACCACCTGTCGGTGCCTCCCTTTTTCCAGCCAGAGAAAACGATACAAATACCATTTACGAGAGCAAAAGCGACCGAGCTTTCGCAATATTTTAAACGCCATATTCACGTCGGAATTCCGTTCACCGCAACTTTTGTCGCATCAACAATTTGCGAGGTGCCCTCCTTATGGAGATGCGGCCCGATGGGCAGGCTCAAGACAGTGTTTGCCAATTGCTCGGCAAGAGGAAGAGACCACTGACCACTGACCACTGACCCGGCAGCTTGCTGCCGGAGATTGGAATACGCACCGGAAAGATGCGGGGGGACGGGATAATGAATCAAGGTGCCGATACCTGCCTCGGCTAATTTCTTTTGCAACGCGTCACGCTGCGGATGGCGGATGACAAACAGGTGCCAGACCGGACTTGCCCACGAGGGAACCGTGGGCAGCAAAAGCTGAGACCTGAAAGTTGAAAGCTGAAATAAATACTGATCCGCGATTTTGGCACGGCGTTCATTCCATTCGTCGAGGTGGCGGAGTTTGACGCGGAGGAAGGCGGCCTGAAGTTCGTCCAGCCGGGAGTTGTAACCAATGGTGTCGTTGTAATAGCGCTTTTTTGAGCCGTAGTTGCGCAGGATTTTTACGCGGTCGGCTAGTTCCGCATCGTCGGTGGTGACGGCCCCGGCGTCCCCGAAGGCACCGAGATTCTTGGTCGGGTAAAAGCTGTGGCCAGCGGCGTGGCCCAGCGCGCCGGTGCGGCGGCCCTTGTAGCACGCCCCGTGCGCCTGCGCCGCATCTTCCAGCACTTTCACGCCGTGACGGCGCGCAATCCCTAAAATTGGATCCATGTCCGCCGGCTGGCCGTAGAGATGCACCGGCAGGATGGCCCGCGTGCGTGGTGTGATAGCCGCCTCAACCAGATTGGGGTCTAGGTTATAGGTTCTTGGGTCTGGCTCGACGGGAACAGGAGTAGCACCCGCATGGGAAATCGCCAGCCAGGTGGCGATGTAGGTGTTGGAGGGCACGATGACTTCATCGCCGGGGCCAATATTCCACGCCCGCAAAACGAGTTGCATGGCCTCAAGACCGTTCCCCACTCCCACGCAGAATTTCGTGCCGCAATAGGCGGCGTATTCCTGCTCAAACGCCTCGACTTCCTTGCCCAGCACATACCAGCCCGACTGCATGAAGCGTAAATAGGCCTCATCCAGCTCCGCCTTCAATTCCTGATATGGCGAGGCAAAATCGTTGAAGGGAATGTTCATAATACAAAACTTGAGACCTGAGACTTGAGGCCTGAAATCAAGGCTCGCGGTTTAGGCGCGACTTCGTGTTCTTGGACATGGTAATGAAAATGGCCATCAGTTCGTCCGCTTCCTGCCAAATTGGTTCGACGCTCGTTACTGAAATACCGCAATCATCTCGCAATAGCTCCAACCACAATTGGCTTTCATCAGCTTCCTGGGTGCATTGCTCGATTTTGGAAACAAATTCAGCCTCGGATCGGGCGCGCGATGCCTCCCGGTAATTGGCTGCCACCGATGTGCCTGAACGCAAAAGTTGCTTCCCTAAAACGCGAATTTCTTCCCGACTCTTGTCCAAGCTGATGTAAAACCGCACGACCGCGCTTGCGAAGGATTTGGTTCTCAGCCTTAATGCTTTCTTTCGCTCATCCATTTCTGTTCAACTTTCAGGTTTCAGGTCTCCAGCTTCAAGTTTCAGGCGTCTTGCCTGCCAGCGCCTTGAGATACTCGTTATAGTCCCGGTAATAGTCTTCGGGGTCGTAAGTGCTGGAGGCCAAAGCAAGGCAGACTGAACCGGAAGAGAAGTTGTCCATTTCCCGCCAAATCATGGGCGGAATGTGCAGGCCATGGTAAGAACGATTCAAATGGATGCGTTGCTTTTCTTTGCCATCGTAGAGGATGACATCGAAACTTCCGGACATGGCGATGAGGAATTGATGGCATTTTTTCAACGCATGGCCGCCGCGGTCCGCGCCGCCAGGCACATCGTAAAGATAAAACACCCGCTTAATTTCAAATGGCACATGGCGTCCGCCCTCGATGAAGGTCAGGTTGCCACGAGCATCGGCAATCTTGGGCAGGTCAATGAGTTTGCAGTCACTTATATTTACATGGAGAATATTATCAATGTTCGATCTCATTTGCTCCGTCCTCATTTTGGATTTATCTCTTCAGTTAGTTTAATTGCTAATCAGTGGTTCCAGTTTCACATAGTTAGCGCAGATGACTTCGTAAAAATCATGGCAGTAAGTCCGTCCGCCAAAAGCCTCTTTCCAGTCCAACAACCCGTGGTTCAAGACCCGTCCCTGCTGCTCGTTGCAGGTGCCGAAATCGAAATAATTTTTGTTCTGAAAACGCTCGCGAATCAGCGAGTCACACAGATAGTCTAACGCACCATTCTTCTGTCCCAGTTCCGAGACGGCCATATACTGGGAATGGGCGACCGTGGTAGTTTCATAGATGGTTACACCCGCTACAATCTGGCCTTCATGATACGCTGAAAATTGCCTGATATTCTCTGGAAACCGGCGGGCAAGCAGGCTGATTTCCTCCAAAGAATGCACCGGGTTAACTTTGAATCTTGCCGCCAATCGAGGAATGAGCACCTGATTCCAAAACGTCGCATAATCTCGCTCCTCTCGAATGGTTATGCCAAATCTCTTTCCCTTGTTAATCTTATTTTTTCGGTCTGCGCGAAAAGATAATGGATCCCTTTGGTTGATGACCAAGGCACAATCGCGCCGGATAAGGCTGGCATCCAATAGAAACAATGCATAACCTACCTCTTCGGACGGTAATGAGTTGTAAAAGGACGGAATAGGTCGAAGCTCAAACGTCTGGACACGATTTTCATGCATATACCACAGAATAGCATGATAACACGCAAGCGCATCGAGCAGGTTGGCCGTGCGGTCAAGAACGATCCCACCGTAGGTAAGCCCGAGATGGGAAACAACCTTATGGCCGTCTACCAGATTTGCCGGCAACATGGCGCACAATTCCTTGCCTCGATACACCATCAGCGAGAAATCCACAAACCTGTCGGCGTGATAATCCATGTAATCCCGCTGAAACAAAAACGTGCAGTTTTTTCCCTTTTGCAAGAAAGCATCCCATTCCGTCTTTTGTTCCGGAGTGTATCGTTTCACATGGAGCGAGTGAGGTGATTCTGCCGACGGTGACATTACTGGCTGGCCTGTTGTTTCGGACGATCGGGCAATATTACTATCATCAGCAGTAGAGTTTTTTGGGTTGTTCATGCTGTTCATTTTTAGTTTGTGCTCAAAGGATTACCTTCACTCAAATTCGTTGCTGCTCAGAATCATTCATATGCTCCCTTTGATTAACTTTGCCATCCAAGCACGCCCAGAAACCGTCCCTAGCTTCACAAAAGCAGCAGATTCATAGAGTCGAATTGCCCTTGAGTTATCGGCCAATACCTTAAGAAACATGACGCTAATGCCCAAAGCGACACTTTGCGTTTCCGCATAAGCCAGCATTTCTGCGCCCAGTCCTCTCCCCCAAAGATCCTTTTCGCCGATATAGCAGAAAAACTCGGCTGAAACCTTGCATATATTTTTTAGACCAACCACGCCGATTTGTTTTTCTCGCAACTGCACACCCCACACTTTGTAGTCATTGCGCATTCGCAGCCCTTGGAACCATGCAGACTGGTCTTCCTTGGTAAAAGAAGGAGTATCGGTCAAATGTTTGACCTCTGGATCGTTAAGCCAATTCCATGACTTCGCCAGAAATTGCTCGTCATAAGTTGTAAATGTAAGCATATTTTCTAGGTCCATTTGATGGTGACGCGGTTGCCCACCCGCACGCCTTTTTCAAAAAAGGTGTGATCGCAGAGGTTACAATCATCACCGATGACCGCGCCGCCGCAGACATGGGCGAAGGCCCAAACCTGCGTGTGTGCGCCCACAGTCGCGCCCGGATCAACCAGGGCTTGCGGATGAATTTTCATTTTCTAAAACTCAAATTGGTTGAACAACCAAGCTGGGTGGGGTTGGATGGATAATCCAACCCAAAAAATGACCGGCTGAACGAAAGGAATCTCCTTTGAGAAACCCTAAGTGCCCTCCATCTCCAGAGGTTTTGCGAAGGGTTCCATCTCGGAAATGCCGCGACCAAAGGCCATTTTGGGGTAGGCTTTGGTGCTGGTGGCGATGCCGATTTCAAGCAGGAAGGGCGCATTGGGATCAGCCCAACTTTCGGCCAGCGCCGCTGGCAGCGCTGAATGGTCCGATACAAAGGCAGAAGCAATTCCGTAAGCCTGTGCCACGGCCTTGAACGAGGGGGCAGTGTAGCCCCAGAGCGTTGATTGGTAGCGGCCTTTGAAGTAGGCTTCCTGAAACTGGCGGACCATCCCTAGGCACTGATTGTTGAGCACGATCATCTTCAAAGGCAAACGAAGCCTGGCTACGGTCTGGAGTTCCTGGATGTTGAGCTGGAAGCCTCCGTCCCCAGCAATGACAACGACCGGGCGGCTTTCTGCCGCCAGGCAGGCCCCGATGGCAGCGGGCAGGGCAAAACCCATCGCCCCCATGCCGCCGGAGGTGAGGAATCGCTGGTCAGGGCCAACTTCCAGCGATTGTGCGGCCCACATCTGATGCTGGCCCACATCAGTGACGAAAGCCGCAGCGGCACCGGCCAGCGCGGAGATCTGGTGCATGACCACGTTGGGGTTGATGCCTTCAGCTCCGGCTTGTTCGCCTGTATCCGGCCACTGGGACTTGAGCTGGGCGATCCGGTCGCTCCACGCTGGCAGGAAAACTGGCGTGGTGGGATTTTTCAAGCCATGGGAGAAAAAAGATTGCAGGTCGCTGACGAGCGTCTGGCAGCCCTTGACCCGGTTGTTTAATTCACCGGGCTCACAGTCCACATGATAGATGGCTCGCTGGCCCTTGAAGTCGGCTGTGTTCGCGCCGGTTTGACGGACATCCAAGCGGCTGCCGACCACAAAGAGAAAATCGCTTTCACTAAGAGCGATATTAGCCCACCGGTTGCCATGGCTGCCAATCAGGCCGACGCGGAGAGGATCTCCTGCCGGCAGGACATCCACCGCCATCAGAGAATGAACGACGGGTATTTGGAGACTTTCCGCCCATGCGCGGAAGGATTTGATGGCGCAGCCGGATCGGATGCCACCACCGGCGAGGATTAACGGATGTTTTGCCTTGGCCAGGTTGGCACAGGCTTGAGACCAGAACTTGGTCGTTTCCGCGCTTTGGGGCGGAGAAAAGTGAGATTGTTTGGAAACCGGGGCTTCCAGGCGGCTGAGGTCGGTAATCTCGGCCCTTTGCACATCCATCGGTATATCGAGGAGCACGGGGCCGGGTCGCCCGGAAATTGCCAGGGCGAATGCATCTTCCAACAAGCGTGGCAGGTCGTCCGGGTTGTTGACCAGCCAGGCGGCCTTGGTCACGGGCCTGGCGATAGCCACGATGTCGGTTTCCTGAAATCCTAGTTGGCGGATGGCGCGCTCGCCCTTTTGTTCATGGCGGTTGACCTGGCCGGTGATGAACACCGCTGGTGTGGAGTCGAAGTAGCAACTTCCAATGGCGGTGAGCAGGTTGGTGGCTCCGGGACCGCTGGTGGCCATGGCCACACCGGGAACGCCGCTCATGCGGCCATAACCTTCGGCGGCAAAGCCCGCCCCCTGCTCATGGTGCATGCTGACAATTTTGATTTTTGTCTGCTGATGCAGCGAATCCAGCAGGAAAGTGATCATCCCGCCGATCAATTCAAAGACGTGGGTGACGCGGCGTTTTTCGAGATACAAGGCGATATAGTCGGCGGCTTTCATTTTGATGCTGGTGTTTCTTTGACCAGTTGGCGCAGTCCTGCTGAGATGTTGATCTGCAGCTTGAAAGCAAAAGTCTGATTGAAGCGGGTGCTGTCGCCTTCAATATGCATGGACTGGCCGGCACGGTAGGGCAGTGCGCCAAACGCAGGCTCCGCGACACAGCCCGTGTATTCCTTGATAAGTTGAACCACCTGCTTTAGGGGCAGCGAGGTGTTGGAGCTGAAATTGAATACCCCGTTTTTTCCCGGTTGATGCAACACCGCCAGCAGGCCTGCCGCCAGATCGTGGACGTGCAGGTAATCATAACGCTGTTCGCAACCGGACAATTGCGGTGACTGGCCGAGTTTCATCTGCCGGATCAAATTGGGAATGAACCACGATTCGCTCTCGTCCGGTCCATAAATGGAAAACAGGCGCAACCAGACATAAGCCATTTTTGTTTGCCGCGCGAAGCCTTCCAGCAAGGTCAGGCAGGCCAGCTTCGTCGCGCCATAGGCCGTGTCAGGTTTGCATGGATAATTTTCATCCACCCGCCCGTTGATTGGGCCGTATTCGGCCTGCGACCCAAAGGCAATGAACTGTTTGAGGCTCACTGTGCCGGCGATATGCAGCAGGTCGGTGAACAGGGCAAGGTTCGAGGCTTGCAGTTTCCAGTCAGCCCGATTGGCGGCGGATACCCCGGACCAAGCCGAGTGAATGATGACCGCCGGTTTTTCCGCGATGGCCCGCTGCGTCCAATCGGGGGCGTCGTGGTCCAGCCAGGCGACATGCTTGGCAAAATCAGAGCAACGGCCAAGGCTGGATTTTTCACGCCGGAGGGCAATCACCTCATGCCCGGCGGACACCATGGTCCGGACAATGTGGCTGCCAATGAAACCTGTTCCACCGGTAATGAAAATTTTCAAGCGTCAAATTTGAGTGGCAAAAAACTGGTCAATCCGGTCAGCGGCGAATTCCATCATCTCCGGCGTCAGGCCCGGATAAACGCCGATGAACAACGTCTGGTTCATGATGGCGTCCGTGCCCTTTAATTCGCCGTGGACGCGGCGCGGGATGTTTTTGAAACCGGGCTGCTTCAAAATGTTTCCGCCAAAGACGAGCCGCGTTTCGATGTTGACCGATTCGAGCCATTGAATGAATTTTCTCCGCTCGATGTGTTCCCGCAATGTGATGGGAAAACCGAACCACGACGGGTTCGCCTTCGCGGGCACTTTGGGCAGAATGAGATGCGCCTCGTGTTTTTTGAGGCGCTTGAAGTAAAATTCCGCGTTGCGCCGGCGCGCGGCGATGAATTGCGGGAGTTTCTGGAATTGCGCGACACCAAGCGCAGCCTGCATTTCGCTCACCTTCAGATTGTAGCCGAGGTTCGAATAAATATATTTGTGGTCATAGCCTTGTGGCAAATCGCCAAGCTGCCATTCGAAGCGCTTGCCGCAGGTGTTGTTGTGGCCCGGCTCGCACCAGCAGTCGCGCCCCCAGTCGCGGATTGAAAGCACCGTGCGGCGGATGCCGTCGTGGTTCACCACAATCATGCCGCCTTCGCCCATCGTCATGTGGTGCGCCGGATAAAATGAGATTGAAGACATCGCGCCAAATGTGCCGACGAGCTTGCCATCCCACGTCGCGCCAAGGGCGTCGCAGCCATCCTCCAAAACCCACAGGGCATGTTTCCGCGCGACTTCCATGATGACATTCATGTCGCACGGAATGCCGACGGTGTGCGGAACAAAAATGCAGCGGGTCTTCGGGCCGACGGCAGCTTCAAGTTGCGTCACGTCAATTTCGTAATCGCCCGGCTGGCAATCCACAAAGACCGGGATCAACCCGTTCTGCACAATCGGCGTCAAGGTCGTGGGGAACGTGACCGCCGGCGTGATGACTTCATCGCCGGGCCGGAGACGGTTCTTGACCTGTTCGCTCAGCAACGTGGCAATCATCAGCAGATTGGCCGAAGAGCCGGAGTTGACGAGGTAGGCGGCATTCGCGCCGAAAAATTCCCGCATCGTTTTCTCGAACTGGTTGGCAAACGGCCCGGCGGTCAGCCAGTATTGCAAAACGCTTTCGACGCCGTGTTCGAGTTCGATGTGGTTAAACACGCGTCCAGCGTAGGCGACCTTGGTTTTGCCCGGCACGAAAGTCTTGCGGGCATGGACAGAGTCGTGGTATTCCCGCACGAGAGTCATGATCTCGCTGCGTATGGTTTCCGCAGTGCGTTCAATGGTTTGGTTCATTTTTCGTTTCGTTTTGTCCAGCCGATGGTCAAATAAACAGCCGGCGACAGTTCATCCGGCTGGAACATCCGCCGCGCATCCACTATGATTTTCCGCGAACGCGCGGATGACAACGCGTCTTTTGCCAGTTCCCGATACTCCGGCCAGCATGTCGCCACCACCACACCGTCAGCTTCGCCGAGTTTCCCCTGCCAGGACGGAATATAATGTAATTTCCGATGGCGCAAAACCTTCGAAGCGTTTTGCGCCGCGACTGGGTCGTGCGCGTCAATTTCCGCGCCTGATTTAATCAGTTGCGCGATGATTTTCAACGAAGCGGATTCGCGCACGTCATCGGTGCCGGGTTTGAATGCAAGGCCGAGCACGAGAATCCGCCGCCCCCTCAATTTGCCGAATTGCCGTTGGAGGAGCGCGGCCACTTGCGACGGCTGATGTTCATTGATGTCCAGAACGGCCTGGAGCAACCGCATCGGAGTTTTGTTTGCGATCCCCAGCGAACGGAGCGCCTGAACATCCTTCGGAAAACAACTGCCGCCAAAACCACAACCAGGTTTCAAGTAGGCGAGGATTCCGGGTTTCACGCGCTGGTCGCCAGACATAATCGGATTCCACCTTTTGTCGAGATGGATGCCCCGCATGACCTCGTTCGAATCAATGTCGCCCAGCGCGGCAGCGAGATTGGCGAGTTCATTGACAGCCGAGATCTGTGTCGCTAGGAGACTGTTGCTGGCGTATTTGATCATCTCCGCGGTGCGCGAATTGACGCGGAGTTTGTCGCAGTTCCACGGTGCGTAAAGTTCTTCCAATTGCCGCAGCGTCTCCGGCGTTTCGTGGCCGAGCACAATCCGGTCAGGCGCGAGAAAATCTTCTATGGCGGCGCCTTCGCGGAGAAATTCGGGATTCATCCCCAAGCCAAATTCGCCGAGTTTTTTTTGGGAAGTGCGCTCCAAAACTTTGCGGACAAAAGTATCTGTTGTTCCGGGCACGACCGTGCTTTTTATAATGACCGAAACGAATCGTTTTGCCCGGCGAAGATAATTCCCTGCGAGTTTCGCCGCGTTTTTGACGTGAGCGAGGTTTATTTTTCCATTTTGTGAAGGCGTTCCGACGGCAATGATGATTAATTCCGAATCGCCAATATTTTCCACCGCCGCTTTTTCTGCGCGAAAATGTTTTGTCTTCAGAACATCGGATAACAACGAGGGCAGTCCTTCTTCGTGAATGTGTGGCTTGCCTTGGTTCAAGTCGTCCACCACATCCTGTCGTAAGTCGAGGCACGTCACATCGTGGCCCTTGGAAGCCAGGCAAACACCCGAAACAAGGCCGACGTAGCCGGTGCCGATGATGGTCAGTTTCATCAAACAAATTTCACGCTTCGATTGCCGTCCGATGGTCGTGATAATAAGCCCATATTTGCTCCAACCCAAGCCGCAATTCGATGCGAGGCTTGTAACCGAGCATGGCGCGGGATTTTTTCAGGCAGGGACAACGCCGTTGCGGGTTGTCGGCGAGATAGCGCACGTCGTCACTTTTACGGCGGACGACCTTCAGGCTACAGCCGGAAACGTCAATCACCATTTGAGCCAGATCGCTCATGCTGATTTCAGGCGCGTCGCTGCCGATATTGAAGGATTCACCGTTGTGTCTGGACAACAGCGCCAGCAAATAGCCGGTGATTGCGTCGGAGATGTAACAGAATGTTCGCGTCGCGCGTCCGTCGGACAACAACGTGATATCCCGCCCGGCCAGCACGTCGCGGAAAAAATCGGGCAACACGCGCCGGTCGGTGATTTTCAAGCCCGGACCGTAATTGTTGAACGGGCGGACGATTTTGACCGGCACTTGATGAACCTCGTGGAAGTTGACACACAGTGTTTCGCCGTAACGTTTTGACTCGTCGTAGCAGGCGCGCGGCCCGGTGCAACTGACATTGCCGCGATAGGTTTCCGGCGTCGGGATGCTGGCTGCGTCCGGGTCGCCATAAACTTCGCTGCTCGAAAAAAACAGAAAGCTTTCCACAGGCTGCGCCATGGCCTGCTCCAGCAGATTTCGCAGGCCGATGACGTTCGCATCCATTGTTTCAATCGGATGTTTGCGATAATAGACAGGCGATGCGATTGAAGCGGCGTGAATGATGAAATCTGCGGCAGGAAGTTTTCCCGCCCGGATGACGTCCCGGCTTGCGATTTGAAAGTCCGGGCGATTCTTGAATGATGACAGCCAGTCCGGCAAACCGCGCATCAAATTATCCAGAGCGATGACCCGGCAGGGTTTTGATAAACGGTTGCTGTCATTCAGCGCGGCAAAGAAGTGCATGAACTGCGAACCGAGAAAACCCGCAGCGCCGGTCAGCAGGACGCGTTTGCCGGCAAAGCGCCGGTTGGCCTCGTCGAGATTTTGAATGACTTCGGAGGCGTTACGGAGCAAGTGCTTGTTCAAGGGCGTCTTCACCAGATTTTCCACGGCGCTTTGTTCTTGCGCCAAAGGTCGTTGAGTAACTCAAATTCACGGTAGGTGTCCATCGGCTGCCAAAAACCGGCATGTATAAAAGCTTTCAACTGTTTCACATGCGCCAGTTTTTCAAGCGGCTGCCATTCCAAAATCAGGTTGTCGTCCGCCGGTTGCAAAAACTTTTCCAGCCCATCGCGTTTCAAAATAAAGAATCCGCCGCTGACGCGCCCCACCGCCGCGTCCGGCTTCTCCCGAAAATTGCTGACGTGTCCCAGTTCGCCGATGTTTAGTTCCCCAAACCGTGACGGCGCACGCACGGCGGCTACCGTTGCCTGACAGCCATGACTTTTGTGAAACGCCAGTTCCGCCTTAATGTCAATGTCCGACACCCCGTCGCCATAGGTAAGCGCGAAATCTTCGGACGTAATATATGGCAGGGCGCGCCGGAGGCGTCCTCCCGTCATCGTTGCTGCGCCCGTTTCCACGAAAGTGATTCTCCAGCCTTTCTCAGTGTGGGTGTTGTGAAAGTCGATTTTTTTTATGGAACCCAGCGTGAGCGTGAAATCGTTGTTCAAGGTTTCGTAGTTTAAAAAATAATCCTTGATCATCGTGCCCTTGTAACCGAGGCACAGCACGAAATCACTGAACCCGTGTGCGGCGTATATTTTCATGATGTGCCAGAGAATCGGGCGTCCGCCAATCTCCACCATTGGCTTGGGACGATATTCCGTTTCTTCCCGCAAACGAGTTCCCAGGCCACCACAAAGAATGACTACTTTCATATTTGAGTTTGAGTTGCTGTTCCGCGCCGGACACAAGCCGAGGCGACTAGTGAACGACTAAATCAACAGACCGTCAAGCCATGCAACATCTTTCATAGTGCCACGCGATAATCGTGTGCCTGCTATTTCTCCCGGAACAATCAGGGCTTGCGGATGAATTTTCATTTTTCAGCTTTTTTCTAGGACTCACGCCTTCCAAACCTGTCCCGGCTGCGTTTTCATCCCCTTCATCGCGTTGCGCGTGTCCACAATCAGCCGCGCCCATTGCCCAAGCTGGCGGTGATTCACGACCCGATGCGCGGTGCAGATGATGACCGCGTCAAACGAGCCGATGGCCCGCCGGTCCCACGTCACGGATTTCGTGCCCGCCCAATGGGAATGTTCGCGCGAGGGGCGTATCACCGGAATATACGGGTCGTGGTAGGCGACTTTCGCCCCGCGCTTTTTGAGCAAATTGAGCAGATGATAGCCTGGCGATTCACGGTCGTCGCCCACGTTGGGTTTGTAGGCCACGCCGAGCACCAGGATTTTTGAACCGCGAATAGTTTTTTGCCGGGATTTGAGCGCCGCCACCGTGCGCTGCACGACGTAGTGCGGCATGGCGGTGTTGATCTCACCGGCCAGTTTGATGAAGCGTGTGTCCTGACCGTATTGCCGCGCCTTCCACGCCAGATAAAACGGGTCAATGGGGATGCAATGCCCGCCGAGGCCCGGGCCGGGATAGAACGGCATAAAGCCGAACGGTTTGGTTTTCGCGGCGTTTATAATCTCCCAAACGTCAAGGCCCATGGCGCCATAGACTACCTTCAATTCGTTGACGAGCGCGATGTTCACACTGCGGAAAATGTTTTCGAGCAACTTCGTCGCCTCGGCAGCGCGACAAGAGGACACGGGAACGATGGTCTTGATGGCCTTGCGGTAAAGCGCGATGGCGCGTTTGAGGCATGCCGGCGTGTAACCACCAACCAGCTTGGGGATGTCCGCCACCCGGCTGTCAGGATTACCGGGGTCTTCGCGTTCCGGCGAATACGCCAGATGAAATCCCCTGCCCGCGCGCAGGCCTGATCCCTTCTCCAACACTTTGCGCAAATCTTCTTCCGTGGTTCCCGGAAAAGTGGTGGATTCGAGAACAACCAGCTTTGGTTGAGGGTTTGCCGCTCCCTCTCCGCCTCGACCTGGGAGAGGGCCGGGGTGAGGTGTTCGAATTTCAGGAGCGAGATAAGGCGCGATGGCTTTGCCGGTGTTCAGGATGTAGGAAATGTCCGGCTCGCGTTTTTTGTTGAGCGGGGTCGGCACGCAGATGATAACGGCCTCGACTTCGCGGACGCGGGCAAAGTCCGTCGAGGCTGAGAACTGCCCCGCCTTCACCTGTTCGCGCACTCCGGCGGAGGAGATGTGCCGGATGTAGCTGCGTCCGGCGTTGAGCGACTTCACCTTGACTGGATCAATGTCCAGACCGAGGACGGTCACGCCGCTGCGGGCGAATTGCAACGACAACGGCAAACCGACGTAACCGAGTCCGATGATGGCAATTTTCACAAATCAAACTGCAAGGTGTTGAACAACAAAGGAACAAAGGGACAAAGCAACGGCCGTAATTTATTTTCCGGGAGCGGACCGTTTTTTCGTGGCTTTACGGTTCGCGCGCAGACGCAGCGCCAGGGTCTCGGCTTCCTCCAGCCATTCCAATTTTTCGCGAAAGGTGCTCTGTAGGCCGAGGAGCAAAACATGGTCGCGCGCGCCTTGCGCGGTGCACCAACGCCAGCCGGGGTGGTCGTGCAATTCGTTTTTAACCACGGGGAAATTCCTTTTTTAACTCTTCAAGCCGTTCCAGGTCCGCGATGTCGGCCAGGTCCTGGGGACGCCCGGCGGCGCGTTTCATCTTTAGCAGGGTTTTAAGGGAAACAACGGGCGCCTTGACGTTGGCCATCACCTTTTCATGTTTGGATACGGCGTATTCGGCATCAAAATCAAACGGCTCATAAACAAACACGTCCACTGGCGTGCGGCGATGGATATCGCTCCACAGTTTGAGAACGATCATGTTTTTGCTTTTGCGCCAGCCTGCCCGCTTTTTTTTGTCGGCGAAATCTTCCGGCGTGACGGGAATGGACATGCGATAGCCGGTTTTCATCAAAGCACGCAAACCGCGAATGATGTTTTCCCGTTCAAGACCAATAACCAGATCCACATCTTTGGTCAGGCGTTCATAGCCGTGCGCGACAACGGCCAGCCCGCCGACGATGAGATATTTCACCCTGGCGCGGTTCAACGCCTTGACGATGGCCTGAATGCTGCGGACTTCCATGGCTCAAAATATAGGGCTGAAATCAAAAAGCTCTAACCCGGAAATCATCGTCATTTTGACACGAACTTTACGAATGGACACGGCTTCTAACCCGCAAAACGCAAAAGTTTATATAATTGAACGCTAATCTCTATGCTTGGGCACGCAATGTTTCAATGATCCGTTCCAATCGTTGGAGCCCGGATGATATGTTCAAGCTGCGGCCGACGCATGATGCAACGATGCTTTAATGGTCCACACTTCCGCCGGCGAGAGGATGCCGGCAAACGGTGAATTCTGCCGCAATCGCTGCGCTTCATCCGTTTCCGCGACCAGCAGGCGGCAAATTTCATCCACAGGCTTGGACAGGATGTCCTGCCACTCTGCATAACACCGAAGCAGGGAAGCGGCGGAATCATTCTGGCGTGACCAGCGGGCCAGATTGCCGCGGGCCAGATCAACCAGTTTGGGTTGCTGGCGCAGTCGCTCCGCCACCCTCCGGCCCATTGCCAAGCTTACCTGATCAATATTCGCATGCTTCATCTTAAAAGCCCAATATCACACAGCTTCAGTATCCGCCAGCCGGTCGGCGAGTGCAAGGGAGTGGTTTTGCTCCATTTTCCGCCATTGCATTTCAGGTTTCAGCTTTTATTCAACCCGTGAAATAATTCCTGCAACGGGTCTTGATGTAACGCTTGCCACAGGTTGTCTTCAAATTCTTTTCCCCAGGCGGAAATTTCAGGTTTCAGCCTTTGTTGAAAAACAAGCTGCCGCACGTGGTCGTTTGGAGAAATTTTCTCCAAAACCACTTGGCGTATGTCGAATTGTCTGCGTCGTTCCACCGACGTTTTCTAAAGGCTGGGCACCGAATTTTCCGTCCTCTGCTTTCCCGTTTTCAGCCTTCATCCTTTCCTTCCGCTACTTTCCGTTTTTTCCCCTGCCTCCGCCCAACATCATCAAGACAAGCGGGAGCAATTTTTTGATGTTTTTGGACCAACTTTTTAGCATCCGAACCCGATCAAGGGCGAACTCACGTTGGTCCACAGGCAGCTCCCTCGCCTCGGCCTGGATACGATCCAACCGGTCTTCGCTGTCGTCAAAATACGTGAGCACCTGCTGGCGCAGGAAGCGGTTGATCAGTTTGCGCAGTTCGGCCACCGCCTCGTAATGCACCCGGCGGTCGCCCGCCACATAAACCGTCCGCACCGCCCCCAGATCCAGCAGATACCGCAACCCCTGGCTGGCCGAGCCTTTGCTCAAGTTCAGGCGTTCGGTAAAATCGTCCTGGGGCAAGGGTCTTGGAGAAATAAAAAGGAGTCCATATATTTCCGCCACGGAAGGAGGCTGGCCCAAAGCGCGTGAAAGCTGCACGAACAAGTGGATTACGTCCACCTCAACGGGGTTCAGGCGCGCGGGTTTCTCACCTTCAGGAGTTTCCACAGTTTCAATCAGGTTCCTTTTCACAGCGCTGAGTATGCCATAATTGTTGAACTGTTCAATAGAAAATGAACACATAAATTCAACTCACCGGCAGGCCCGGGTTTAGCCCGGCGGGAGCGTCGAAAGGACATCCGGGATCGTATCTGCCGGGCTGCTCCGTTCATAACGACTCCATGGCTGCCAAGGTGGTGAATCCAGCGTGGATTTCGGGATAATTGGCGGTCAGGAATTGGGCCACCTTCGGATTATCCAGCAGTCGTCGGATGTAGGCCCGGACCACGCTCAGCACCAGCATGTTTTCCCCGTAGCTTCCCTTGACGGCCTTCAGTTCCCGC
>Ga0265337_1000093_pt1 | contig 43981 bp, 38 predicted proteins | sample 42122metaG_FD_192441 | JGI IMG/M metagenome (GOLD analysis project Ga0265337, IMG submission 192441) | Rhizosphere microbial communities from Carex aquatilis grown in University of Washington, Seatle, WA, United States - 4-21-22 metaG | ecosystem: Host-associated > Plants > Roots > Rhizosphere >... | reverse complement strand
CGAGTCCCACAACCTGTGGCTCGGCATCCCGTTCTGCGAGATGCAACCCACGCTCTCGGAGAGCAGACACCTGTTTCACTTTCATCGCCAGCCATACTGTCTAGGCCCAAAGTTTTTTTCAGAAAAGCCTCTTTCCGGCTGATTGCCCCCACCCTGTCAACTGGGAAAATTCACTTTTTTTATTTAATTGAATCTGCGTAAAGCATTGGTATTACGAGCTTGAGCCTTTAATGAATCCAAACATTGTGCGTCATAAATACATGGCGCAGGAACCTCGCATGAAACCTATAATCCATTGAATTTCTTGACGATTTTCCGGATCAGCAGACGCGGCACCAAACGGACCAGTAAAACCAGCAGGCGGTTTCTTAAGCCCGAAACGACCACCGTGCACCCGCCTCGAAAGGCTCTGTGGCCTTGGAAAGCGACTTTCTTCGCGGACATGCTGGCGACGCGCGTCACTCGTGCACCTTTGGCGTGTGCGACCTTGCCGAAATTGGTTTCTGTCGGGCCGGGACAAAGCGCCATGACCCTGACTCCTGTGCCGGCAAGCTCGCCGGCCAACGCCTCGGTGAACGAAAGGACGAATGCCTTGGTCGCGTAATAAACCGCCATGCCGGGACCGGCCACAAACCCGGCGACCGAGGCGACATTGAGCACACCGCCGAGATGACGTTCCACCATGCCGGGCAGAAACAGTCCGGTCAGTTCCGTCAGTGCGGCAACATTGACCTGGATCATTTCGAGCTGTCCCTGGAGGGGCAATTCCGAAAACAGGCCGTGCGCGCCAAATCCGGCGTTGTTGACCAAAACGTCCACGACCATTCCCCTGCCCTTCAATTCTGAAAATATTTTTCCTGGCGTTTCAGGCAGGGAAAGGTCGGCGGTCAAAACGGTTGCTTCAACATTGTAATCCCGGCGCAATTCTCCGGCCACTTCTTCCAAGGCCGAGGAATTGCGCGCGACCAGAACCAGCCGTGAGCCGTCGGCGGCGAAGCATCGCGCCAGTTCCAGGCCAATTCCCGACGACGCACCGGTGATTAGAACCGTCTCGGGGTTGACCGCGCTCATTGTGCGGTGACGGATTGCCCGACTCCGAACCGTTTGGTGATGGGCCAATACACGAAGAACGATTTGCCGATGACGTAATCCTCCGGGATGGCTCCCCAGAAGCGCGAATCAGAACTGTTGCAGGTATTGTCGCCCATCGGCATGCAGTAATTTGGGGGCACCTCATAAACGGTTTTTTCGTCAGGAAACAGCGGCGGAACCCCCAAACTTAATTCATATTTCTGCGAGACCGTGCCGTTGACGTGGCCGGAATACTCGCTTTCACGCGGCGGCTTGCTGGGATTGAAACCATAGACACTTTCAAAATGCGGCGTCGAGGCATCGAGACGCCGGCCGTCAATGACCAGATGCCGGTCATTGCCGATGCTCACCCGCTCGTTGGGCAGCGCAACCAGACGCTTGATGTAAAATTGGTCCGGGGGAATTCTGTAGCGGTCGCGCATTCCCCCGGGAATTCCCTCCGTTTCAAAAACAATGATTTCGCCGCGCTGTGGTTTGCGGAAATTGAAAGTAAGCCGGTCCACGAACAAATGATCGCCCGCGTTGACTTCCAGTTTCACCACGTCCTCGCCTTTGTGATAAACGTGGCCGGGTATTAATCCGGCGCGATAAATCAATGGATCGATCGTGTTCCCTTCCCTGTCGGAAACCGACTCACCCAAATCCGGCGGGAACCAGATTGTCTGGGCCATTCCACCAACGGAAATGGTTTGCTTGATGTTGAAAATTAAAAATCGGCGCATCGGGGTGATGTAGTCAATCGCGCCATCCGCCTGGGCAACGACGTGAACGTAAGAAATTCCTTCAAACCATTCTTTGACGCGTTCCAACCCGGTCGGGATTTGAAAATTCTTGTCGGCGATCAGGTTGGTTGAAGTGATGCCGTAAAGCGTCGGCTGCATCGAGCCGGTGGGAATCTTGAACGGTTGCAGGAAAAATGTCCGGATGCCCATCGCCACCGCCAGCGCGACCAACAGCACCTCCACGTTCTCGCGCCAGGCGGCATGGGGGTAAGGCCGCAGCCATTTGCCGGCGACCTGCTCCAGCTTCTCCATCTGCTTCCGCAAGTCCGGATTCTTCAGGCGGTCGTTGATGGCAACCTGCGATTCCAGCAACGCCCCCTGGACAAGCTGGTTGGCCGCCGGCGTCATCAAATCGCGCTGGGCGTTAAGCAATCGTTGAACGTGTTTGCGCAACGCGCACGCGTCACGGATCGTTTTGGAAAATAACCAGCGCCAAATCATAATTTGTTGAACCGTTTTGACACGGATTTCACGGATTTACACAATTTTAGTTCAGGAGAAAATAGCCGGAACATGGGCGAATAAAAGAAAATTCCCCCCTCCCGTCCAGCCGCCTGAAAATCTCATCAATAAAAGTGTTTACAACCATTCGCGCTTCTTCTAAAACTCGCTTGGCGCAAGTTGTGAAATACTCGGAAAATATCGCGACTTTTCAAAACGCCGCCGATTTGGAATGGTCTGCGACTGACCCGGCCAACGCCGGAGTTCGTGATCAATTTCGCCTCGGCGATTCCCCCAACCACGACGGCAACCATACTCCTCCGCCGCCTCACAAACACCAACAGCAGCGAAATAAAAACTTTAGAAAGGAAATTCCGTGAAATCTATTATAACCGTTTTTTTGCTTGCCGCCTTTGGCTATACCGTTGCGAACGCTGCCACGATAAATTGGACGAACACTGTTGGCGGGAATTGGAGTGCTGCCACCAACTGGAGTCCGAACCAGGTGCCCGGTTCCTCTGATAACGCGGTCATTACCACCAACGGTTCCTATGTCGTCACGCTGGACACCAGCCCTACTGTCGGAAGCCTCACTTTGGGCGGCACCAGCGGGACACAGACACTGACAAACGCGGGCAACACACTGACCTTAAACAATGCCAGTGTCGTGAATGCGAACGGAGTCTTGGCCTTGGGCGGGGGCAGATTATCAGGCGTCGGCGCGCTGACGGTGAATGGGCAATTTAACTGGATCAGCGGCTCAATTGAAACTAGCACGTTGACGGTGGCGACCAACGGGGTGCTGGTGCTAGCGGGCAATAACGGAACCGACTATTATCTCGTCGGCGGAATCTTGACCAATGCCGGCACGGTGCGGTTGGTGAGCGGGAATTTTAACATTGATGGGGTGGGCTGCGGTCACAGTAATGCGGAGTTGATCAATTTGCCGGGGGCGTTGGTGGACATAACAACGGACGTTTCGATTAACAGTTGTGGCGGGTCGTTATTCAATCAAGGCACGGTGCGCAAGTCGGGCGGCATGGGCACGAGCAGCATCAATGCCGCGCTCACCAATAACAACACGCTGGATGTGCAGAGCGGCACCGTCAACATCGTTGGCGGCGGCAGCGGCAACGGAGTCTTTGAGGCGGACGCGGGAGCGACGGCGAATTTTGGCGGCAATTATACGGCCAACAGTGGCGCTCAATTTACCGGGGCGGGAACCAATTTGCTTGCCAGTGGAACATTCACGTTGAATGGGACAATTACCAGTTCCAATGCGGTATTAGCCGGAGCATCACTGGCAGGAACCAACGGGGTTATCACCGGGGTTTTGGCGTGGACGAGCGGTTTGTTTGCGGAGAGCAGCACGCTGACAGTGGCGACCAACGGGGTGCTGGTGCTGGCGGGCAATAACGGAACCGATTATTATCTCATCGGTGCAACCTTGACCAATGCTGGCATAGTGCGATTGATGAGCGGGAATCTGAACATTGATGGGGTAGGCTGCGGCCACAGCAACGCGGAGTTGATCAATTTGCCGGGAGCATTGGTGGACATAACAAAAGACGTTTCGATTAACAGTTGTGGCGGGCTGCTATTCAATCAAGGGACAGTGCGTAAATCGGGCGGCACGGGCACCAGCACGATCAATCCGACCTTCAACAACACCGGCACGCTGGATGTGCAGACCGGCACGGTGAGTTTAGTCGCCAGTTATAATTTGACGAATGGCACCTTGAATTTCGGCATCAGCAACCTGACCAGTTTTGGCAAAATCAATCTGTCCGGCAGTCCTGCCATTCTAACTGGAACATTGAGTGCAAATTTGAATAATGGCTATGTGCCGGCCACGGGTAATTCCTTTGCCGTCCTCACTTATGGTTCACGCACGGGAACCTTCACGAATTTTAACCTGCCGTTTGCGGTCGCGTGGCAGACGAATTATGGCAGCACGGCCTTCACCCTGTCGGTATTGAATGTGCGGCCCACGCTCGCGGCGATTGCCGATCAGACTGTGGATGAGTTGACCCTGCTCACCGTCACCAATAGCGCGAGCGACCCCGATGCGGGCCAGACGCTAACCTTTGCTCTGGTCTCCGCACCCAACGGCATGACCATCAATCCAACCACCGGCCTGATTTCATGGACGCCTCAACAGACCAACAGTCCGTCCACAAATGCCGTCCTCGTGAGCGTCACGGACAATGGCACGCCGCCGTTGAGCGCGACGAATTCCTTCACGGTCATCGTCCGGGAAGTGAACGTCGCGCCGTCATTGCCGACAATTTCGACTCAAACAGTCTATGAATTGAATTTGTTGACGGTGGCCAACACGGCAACTAATTTCAACATCCATGCGACCATCGCCGGCTACGGCTTGATCAACCCGCCAGCCGGAATGAGCATCAGTTCCAACGGCATCATCACGTGGACGCCTGACCAGACGCAACCGGGCACATATACCATTACAACGGTGGTGACGAACTTGGATGCTTTTGACACGGTAAATCCGAGTTTGACCGCGACAAACAGTTTCACGGTGATGGTATATGAAGTTAATTATGCTCCAACAGTGATTACGCCCGGACCCCAGACGGTGAACGAATTGACGCTGATGACGGCCACCATCCTTTACACAGAGGTAAGCTACCATAAGGAGATAACGTGGGGTCTTCAGACTGGGCCGACTGCGACAGGCGCGAGCATTGACACCAACGGCGTCATCACTTGGACACCTGCTCAAAATCAGAGTCCAGGCCAATATGCCTTTTTCGTCGTCGCCACCAACACCAACCCCTACGACCCCGTCAATCCACATCTGACCGGGTCTGCCTCTTTCAACGTGACGGTGCGGGAGGTTAATGTTGCGCCTTCGCTGCCGACAATTTCGACCCAAATTGTCAACGCACTGACTTTGCTCACCGTCACCAACACCGCGACGAACGCCAACATCCATGCAACCATCACCGGCTACACGCTCGTTAATCCTCCTAGCAACATGGTCATCAATGCCAGCGGCATCATCACCTGGACGCCGAGCCAGGCGCAAAGTCCAAGCACCAATGTGATAACAACGGTTGTGACGAACATGGATTCGTTTGACCTCGTTAACCCCCAATTGACTGGAACGAATAGTTTCACGGTGATTCTCAGGGGGACAAATGTCGCGCCGTATTACATAAGAAGAGTCGGGCAAACTTTAACAACCGATATTCCCGGCGCGAGTGTCAGCGGCGGACCATCATATTGGCAAATTTCTCTGCCCTACCCATCAATGCGGACTTCGGGCAATCAGGCTTTCCTTGCCAGACCCGACTCCAAAACCGAGGCGAATGGCGTCGGCGCAGCATCTTCACCGGCCCTCCAGTGGTTCACCACGATTCCAGTCTCAACACTACCCGGCTTGAATACCCCACCGACAAGCATTGTCAGCGGATCAAGCGATTTCATTTGGACCAACGGTGTGATAGACGGGGCAACGAGTCATTTCGTGCCCATCGAACTCATTGATGCCACACCCATTATCCAAGGGGCGTTAATGGAAAACGGCTCACTCACATTCAGTTGGAACTCGCTTGCTGGATTAGTTTACCAAGTGCAATGCAACACCAACCTGATGCAAACCAATTGGATTAACCTTGGCAATGTTCTCACTGGAGCCGATGCCACCTTGAGTTTTACCAATTCAATTGGTCCAGACCCGCAACGCTTTTACCGCGTCAAGTGGCTTCCATGAATTTGCCGCCGGAATTTTTATGGTGCCGACAATGTCTGCGATGAATAGTTTTACGGCCATTATCAGAGCAGCCATTGTGTTTAGCTCGGCCGCTTGGCTGGGGAATGGAGAATTTGAACTCAGCTTTGATTCCGCCCGGCCACGTTCTACACAATTCAGTATTCCACAAATGAGGTGAATTGGACTTCGGCGCTGACGTTTGAGGGCAGTGGCGAGACTGAAACCATTATTGATCCCAACGCGGGACAGAGCAACCAGCGGTTCTATCGTGTTTTCGCGTCACAATAACCGCCACTTCAACCGTGGTTGAACCTCACGCCTTCAAAACCTCGATAAACGCCTCCTGCGGGATGTTCACGTTGCCGATGGATTTCATCCGTTTTTTGCCTTCCTTCTGCTTTTCGAGCAGCTTGCGTTTGCGCGAGACGTCGCCGCCATAGCATTTTGCCGTCACGTCCTTGCGGAACGCGCTCACGGTCTCCGACGCGACGATCTTGCCGCCGATGGCCGCCTGGATCCTCACCTGGAATTGCTGCCGGGGGATGACTTCCTTGAGCTTCTCCGCCAGCGTGCGTCCCCTGCCCTCCGCCTTGGTGCGATGGACGATGCACGAAAATGCATCCATCGGCTCGCCGTTCACCAGCATGTCCAGCTTCACCATGTCGCTCTCCAGATAGCCGGCCTGCTCGTAATCCATCGAGCCGTAGCCGCGCGTCATGCTTTTGATGCGGTCGTGGAAATCAATCAGGATTTCGTTCAGTGGAACGAGCGAGGTCAGCATCACGCGTTTGGAATCGAGCGTCTCGGTGTGGTCCACGCTGCCGCGCTTCTCGGAAATCAACGCCATCATGTCGCCGATGCTTTCATTCGGGCAGATGACGAACGCCTTCACCATCGGCTCCTCGATTTTCTCGATGAACGTCACCTCCGGCAGGAACGCCGGGTTGTCCACCTGCTTGAACGTGCCGTCTGTCATGGTGACGTGATACACCACGCTGGGATACGTCGCGATGATGTCCATGTCATATTCGCGGCGCAGGCGCTCCTGCACGATTTCCATGTGCAACAGCCCAAGAAAGCCGCAGCGGAAGCCAAATCCCAGCGCCACCGACGTTTCCGCCTGATAAGCAAATGCCGAGTCATTCAACTGCAGCTTGCCCATTGCCATTTTCAGGTGTTCGTAGTCCGCGGTGTTGATTGGATAAATCCCGCTGAACACCATCGGATGAATTTCCTTGAAGCCCGGCAACACCGGCGATGGGTTCCGCGCGTCGGTGATGGTATCGCCCATTTTCACCTCCTGCGCGGTCTTGATGTTGGCCGTGAAATAGCCCGTCTCGCCCACCTCCAGCTTTTCGCGCACGTAAGGCTTCGGATTGAAGCTGCCGACTTCCTTGACTTCGACATTTTTTCCCGAATGCAACAGCTTCACCTGCTGGCCGGCTTTCAACTCGCCGTTGAACACGCGCACGTGCGTGATGACGCCCTTGTAAGTGTCAAAAAGCGAATCGAACGCCAGCGCTTGCAAGCTCCCCTGCCCCGTCGGCTTCGGCGGCGGAATGCGCTCGATGATTGCCTCCAGGATTTCGTCAATGCCGATGCCCTGTTTCGCGCTCGCCTGAATCGCCAGGGCCGAATCAATCGCCAGGATGTCTTCGAGCTGCTGCATCGTTTGCGCGACATCCGCGTGCGGCAGGTCAATCTTGTTGATGACCGGGATGATTTCGAGGTTTTGCTTCATCGCCAGGTGCATGTTGGCGACGGTCTGCGCCTCGACGCCCTGGGCCGCGTCAATGATGAGCAGCGCCCCCTCGCAGGCGCTCAAGCTGCGCGATACTTCGTAGGCGAAATCCACGTGGCCGGGTGTGTCAATCAGGTTCAGCTCGTAGGTCTCGCCATTGCGCGCCTTGTAAAGCATCGTGACCGGGTGCGCCTTGATGGTGATGCCGCGTTCGCGCTCCAAATCCATCGCGTCGAGGAGCTGCTCCTCCATGTCGCGGTCGGAAATCGTTCCCGTCCGGTGCAGGAGCCGGTCCGAGAGCGTCGTCTTGCCGTGGTCAATGTGGGCAATGATGCTGAAATTTCGTATGTGTGCCGCGTCCATTTGTAAAACAGTGACTAGTGGCAGGTGGCAAGTGGCAGGACGCTGCTGCGGTTCGATTCATGTCACCCGTCACTTGGCACCCGTCACATTTCGTCAGAGCGCAGCAGGATACCCGGAAAACGGGTGAAGAAAAGGAAATTTGGCGGGCTGCATCATTGTATTCACAACTTGGCAGCCTGGCTCCCAACTTCTCCCTTGCCGAGCTTCGCTGTGACAGGCAGCTTTTGGTCGGTAGGCTGCATTACGCAGCAAAAGGCAACATATGAAACCACCGATACACATTTGCTATTTCATCGCAACCTCGTTTGTTATGCTGGCTCTCGTCAGTTGCTCACGTGAGCCGGCTAATCGGCACAGCGACACGCTTCTTCAAGCTCAAGTGGACGCGCTACAGGGCCAGCGGTATCGCGACATGCTTCTTCATGATGAAGCGGACGCGTTGTATGCCAAGACTGTTTTGACCGAGTTGCGCGACGGACACCCCACCAATGCACTGGAGCTTTTGGAACTGCAGATAGATACATCCGTCAATATGATTGACCATTCTTTGCCGAAACTTTCTGGCTGGGAGCGCGACAACGCTTTGAGCACGCTGCGGTTGCTCAAAACATATCGGGAGAAACACCCACGACAGCAGGAAGCAGTGATTCCAGATGCCGAGAAGCAAGACACAGAGACATTGAACCAAGCACGCGAAAACGCTTCCCGCATATTGAGTGATTTGAAGTGAAGATGCTGCCTGACACCGCATGAAAACCACCTGCCTCGTCCTCGCGTTCATCGTCGCCGCCCAATTGGCCCTCGCCCAGTCCCGCACCTACTACATTTCTGCCAATGGCAATGACGCCAACTCCGGTCGCTCGCCGCGCGCCGCCTGGCTAACTCTCGACCGCGTCAACCGCGCCGCGTTCCATCCCGGCGACGCCATCTTGTTCAGGTCGGGTGATATGTGGTGGGGGCAGTTGCATCCGCAAGGATCTGGCGCGGACGGCAAACCAATCCGGATTGACCGCTATGGCAAGGGCCCGTTGCCCGTCATCAATTTCGGCGAAGCCATGGGCGCCGGTTTGAAATTGTCCAATCAGGAATGGTGGCAAATCTGCAACCTTGAAATTACGAGCGGTGCACCGCCTGAACCGGGTCAGGGGCGCGCGGGAATCGCCGTGCTCGCCGAAGGCCCCGGCAGCCACACCGGCCACATCGTGATCGGCAATTGTTACTTTCACGATATCTGGGGGCAGCTTGGCGGGACCGGCACTTTCACCGGCTACAGCAGCGCGGGGATTTATGTCGGTCCGCTCATGGGTCGTGGCCGAACCAATGCACCCAGTGCCGACTGCATCTTGGTGGAGAGCAATCGCATCGAACGGGTTGACCGGTGCGGCATCATCGTCGTCCGGGCGCACACGAACATCGTCGTCCGCGGCAACGTCATGGAAGACCTCGGCGGCGACGGCATCATGATGAGCGGCTGCGTGCGCGGGTTGATGGAACATAACATTGCCAGACGCACCTGCATGAGCACCGGCGACACCAACGTCGTGATGGCCGCCGGGCGTTACAATCCCCATTCCGCAGCGATGTGGATCCAAAATTGCACCGACACGGTGATGCAATACAATGAGGTTTATGACACCGGCCGGCAACGGGGCAACGGCGATGGTGAGGCCTACGACTTCGATTTCTATTGCACCAACTGCGTCGCCCAATTCAACTACAGCCGCAACAATCACGGGTTGCTGCTCATCATGGACAAGGCCGTCCGCAACATCGCCCGCTACAACATCAGCGAGAACGACCAATCCCATCTCATCGAAATGCACGGCACGGTTGCCGAGGGCAATCTCATCAACAACAATGTTTTTTACGTGGATTACGGGATGGCCGACATCACCTTTTACATGGGCATGACCAACATTGACGACACGGCCCGCTCACTCATGGGTGCGAATTTTCGGAACAACATTTTTTACGCCACCGGCCAGGGACGGTTTCGCACCGTGTTCACCCATGGCAGCGCGCTGGAGCGGCAATATCTCGAGGCCGTGAAACTTCCCACGCCGGAGCCGGGCACGTTGTTTGAGCACAACTGGTATTTCGGTCCGTGGCTGAATGGCCTGCCCGACGACCCGGAAAAAATGGAGGGCGACCCGATGTTTGTCGCGCCCGGCAGCGGGGGCGTGGGGCTGGCTACGCTCGCAGGCTATCGGTTGCGTGACAACTCTCCCTGCATTCGCACCGGCATGACCGTTGAAAATAATGGCCAGCGGGATTTCTACGGGAACTCGCTGAACCCAGGCGCAGTTTCCTGCGGAGTTTTCGAGAAACCTGAAGCGGGAGGTGCTCACCTTAAAAGGTGAACCGCCACAAACGGCCTGTTGCGCTTTCGGCCTGTTGAAGTTGAAAAGTGAAAACTCCCCTGTCCTTGCGTTGCGCCCCACGCATGAGCTTCAATTGCCGGAAATGAATTGCAGTGCGAATTTAAGAATCCAATACAGCCCGGCGACAAACGAAAACAGCACGGCCACGATGAGCAGGGCGGGAATCATCATCAGGCCCTGATTTTCGACCGGCACCTGCGACTCCATCACGGGATTGCCGTCAATTTTCAATTGATACGGAAAGCGGAAGTTGCGCGAACGCCCCCACGACACTTCCATTTGATGCTCCGAACCGCCAATGCGAAAGGCCGCGGCGTGTGAGCCGATGGATTGGATTTTGCCGCCGGTGCGGAACACACATTCCCCGTCCAGATACACGTCAATGGATGCGCTCGTCCAGAGATAGCGCGGCACCAATCCGGCCCGCACCTGAACCGATTTGCCCCGCCACGAAACCGGTCCGGGAACACCTTCAATGCGTCTCAATGCCTCCTGAATTTTCGGTGGCAATTCATCGAGCGAGTGATAAACGTGTTCCTGGCCCGCCGCATCTTTGAATTTGTAAACCGAAAAGCTCTTTTGAATGATCATCCCGGGCTGATCTCTGGCTTGCGCCAGCATTTCGGCGGACAAGGGGTTCATCTTCTCGACGCCGGCCTGCAGTTTTTCCATCTGCGACCGCATTCCCAGCGGCACCTCGTCCACGGAACGATATTCGCGGCGGTTGCCGTCCTTGTCGACGGTGGTAATCTTCGCCGTCTTTTCCGTCTTGAGAATCATCGGTCCCGGCTTGGACAAGTTTTGGAACAGGGAAATCAGCCGGCGCAACAGATTGGGCGGCTCGATGCGGGCGTAGCATTTCGAACAGAACTTGGCGTCCTTCTCGACCGGATTGCCACATTCGGGACAGTTCATAAACGGGATGGCCATTTCTAAACCGTCCGGCGCTGGATGAAAAGCGAATTTGCCGATGTATTACGGGACCGTGCCCGGCGTCTATTCCTTCGCGTTGACGCTTAGTATTTCATGAGCTTGACCTTGACCATGGCTCCTTGCGCGGAAAGGGTCACGCCGCCAATGCTGAAATTGCCGTTGCGGAGATACGTCCGCTTCCACACGCCATTCTCGTAGGTGCCTTCTTCCACCAGGAGACATTGGGCCTTTGTGAATTCCGACCCCATCGGCGGCTTGAAGTCCAGCGCCGCATCGAATCCCGCGAGCAGAAATTCGTCCGGCCCCAATTGGGCGACCAGCACCCGGCCCGTGGGAATCACCGGCCCCGCCGGAGTTGTGGCCGGCGTGGCGTTTCTCGTGGGCGGATGGAACCGGACCAGAATGTCGTATCCGTCGAAATACAGCATGCGCCCGGTAATCGCCTCTTCCTCGACCGCCGCCTTTAACTTATCCGTGCCTTGCAACTCCGCGATGACGGGCAACGCGGGCTTGAGCAGGCGGAAACCTGCCGCGATGTCGGTGAACTCCGCGCTCACATCCGGTCCCGGGCCGCCATCCACGCCGTAGGGCGTAAAGCCGATGGCCGAGAAATCCGCCAGCGCGTAAAACAGGAAGCGCGGGGCGATTCCCCGCCCGGTCTCGATGACGAGCAGCGGATTGTCCGGTCGCGTGTAACGCGTCAGAATCGTCCGGTAAATGATGGGCGACTGGTGATAAATATCCGGCCCGATCACGTCAACGTCGGGCGCCGTCGCCTTCCACAAATCAATCATGTGCGACTGCGGACCGCCGCTCGGGTAACTGTCGCCCGGTCGGTCGAATTCGACCATCCGGTCGTTCGTATCATAGCCGCCCATCCACACGTTGACGCAGGTTGGAATCGGATAGACCTGCTTGCCGGCCTTCGCGACTTCGTTGATATAGCTCGACAGATAATAGCCCGTGAACATTTCCTCCGCCCGCCCGCTAAAAACTTCCCTCCATGTGCCCGGCTTCTTCTTGAGCGCGGCCACCAATTTCTCCGGCACAGGGCCGTTGAACAATTTGGTGGCTTCCGGCGAATAGTCGCGCACCGAGCCAAGGATTCCCGACTCGTTCTCCACCTGCATCATGATGACAGTGTGCTCAGTCCCGTCGAATTCCTTGAGATGCTTCATCAATGCCGCGTAGGCCATGCTATCCGCCTCCATCGTCGCCTGCCCGTGCGGCGAAAGCACTCCAATCGGACGGCCGCCATAATCCAGCACGCGCGGGAAGCGTTTGGTATCCACCTTGACCCAGGCGGGCACGTAATCCATCGCTCCATTCTTGTAAGTGCCAAACCAGAGCGGGACGGCCCGCAGACCTTGGGAGCGCAGGCCGAGGATGATCTTATCCACGTCGCTGAAATCAAATGTCCCCTCCACCGGTTCGATTTGCTCCCAGTAAATGGGAAACTCAATCGTGTTCGCGTTGAGCGATTTGAACTTGGGCCACACGCGCTCCATCCGGTCGGAAAAACCGGTCGGATTGCCCACCTGCCCTCCCAGAATGATGAACGGCTTGCCATCAACGATCAGGTGGGCGACGGCGCCCTGTTTTTCAAGGTGGGGAAGGTTTGCGTCTTGAGCGGAGGAGGAAAAAATTGCGATGCTGAATGCCGCCGCCGCATAAAAAGCAATTAGGTTTGTTTTCATAATGATAAACAGCCGGCTGACGATGGAAATTGAGGCACCACTGTCATGTGATGTCAACCGCGAAAGGTGTCGAATCCATTATGTCGATCAATTGTTTTTTGGTTGATGCTTTTCCGCCGGAGGCGTAGAAATAAGGCCATGAAGCAATTCTCCTCCATCGTTCTGGCGTGTGCGCTGGCAATTCCCGCTTTGGCGCAGGACGCAACAACCAATGCCGTCACTGACTCAATCAAACCCGCCGACGCAGGCGTTCCGGCGTCGGGCCAGTCGTTCCCCGCGTCCGCGGCAGCCCTGACCGCGCCGCTGGTTCTCACGAACGATTATTTCTCCCTGGCGGCGGAGCAGCAGGAACTTGCGGGCGGCGGCAAGGCGGTTTTCAATTTCACCGTCACGAACGCCGGGAATTATCAAATCGAGGCGATGGTGAATGCGCCCGATGAAGCCTCGAACTCGTTTTTTGTCAACATTGACGCCCAGCCGACAGACCCGGACATGATTTGGGACATCGAGGTGACGAGCGGATTTGAGAAGCGGCTGGTGAACTGGCGCGGCAACGGGGACGCCAACACCGATCAATTTACTCCCAAGAGTTTCAAGCTAGAACCGGGTGCGCACACGCTCGTCATCGTCGGTCGAGAACCGGACGTGCGGCTGAAGTCGCTGACGATCCGCCCTGCCCTGCCGGCACAACCTGCCAGTCCTTAAATCCCGGCGCTCAAGCAGCCAGGACGGCTTTGTTCGCTTTCAGATATTTCTCAATGGTTTTGATGCCATTGCAGGAATTGGAGACCCGGACGGCGTCCGGCTTGCCCAATTTGTAATGCACCAGCAATTTGCCGACTTCCTGCACGCAGAGATGCGCATGCGACATGCGCCAGAGCTGGCCGGCTTCCAAGAGTTGGGGACGAGTGTGACGAGGCGACTTAATTTTTACCATGGTTGATTCTGAGCTTTAATCTTCAATTAAACCAGACAAATCGCAATTTGATTTGAAGCAAGGGAAATTTACCTGGTTGTGCGTCATCCCGACCCATGGCTCAAAATTGTGCGCGATGCCGTTCACACGGCTTCAAAGGCACACCAGCGGGAGGGAACGCGGCAGGCGCACCACGATCGTTCCGGCGATTTTGTCGTGCCAGCCCTGTTTATCGTGGTCCCATGCAATCCAAAGGAATCCGAGAAAGAGCACAATCACGGAAAATGCCGCGGCCAATCCACGAACCAGCGCCGTAATGAAGCTCATAGGCTGACCGTCACAGCGCACGACCTGCAACTTGAGCACAATCCCGCCGATGGTGGTCCCTTTCCACGCCCACATGCCTGCAAAGTAAGCCAGGGCGACAATGAAAAAGACTGGCGGGCCGGTCACAAACGCCAGCAGGAACCCGAGCGGTCCGTGCGCAATCCCGGTGATAAGGCCCACGACCACGATGTCCAGAAACGCCGCGCCCATGCGCTCCCAAAAACTGGCCTTCGGATAAGACAAGAATTCGTGCAAGGCCGGAGGCGCAACGGTCGCGGCGGCCATGGCTGTTTGAGTTGGTGTGGCGACCGGTGGTGGAGTCGCCGGCCTGTTCGCCGGGTGAGGCGTTCCCGCCGGGGCAACACCTGGGTTGAACGGTGGATCGCCAGTCATCGGCGCAGGCGGCACGGCGGCAAACGCGGCTGGCGATCCGTATGCCGGTGGCGGGCCAGACACGGGCGGCGGCGCGGTGGGTTTTTCGGGCATTTCCCGTCGCCGGCCGCTGAACATGGCTAGGACGACCGCGCCCAGCGCCCACATGCCGGTGAGGGTATAGACGATGAAACCGAGAACCGGCACGAGATAGAGCAGCGTGAGGATGACCCATCCCAGCAGAAAGGCCAGCAGCGGCTTTTGTATCGCCGTGAGATTGAACTGCCGGCCGATTTGGTGGCCGAAGTATTGCAGCAAGGCGATTTTGCCGATCATGCCGGCGCACATCAGGGCGATGAGCAGAAATGGAACTACAAAAAGGCCAACGCCCGTGGCCACGAGAATCAGCAGCACGAACGGCAGCAGAATTTTTGTGAGCAAGCCGGTCAAAACCGTGGTCACGGGGCGGCGCGTGATCTCGTCCACGCAAGCCTGGATCGGTCGGGGAAACGCGAGGGCAATCAAGAGATAAACCAGCAGTATTATGCCGGTGATGGCCCACAGCCAGCCCAACTGCGGGGCGAGCGGGCGCAACTTGAACACGCACTGCTCCAGCCATTCACCCAGCCACTTGAAACCCGGAATGCCCACGACCTGGCCATCAACGACAGATCCTTCGGCACGTTCCACCGCACCGCCCACCGACACAGCATCACCATGCACCCTCGTGTTTGGCCCCATCTCTATGTTGCCCAAAACCGCGACGGTATCGCCGTGAACGACGGCGTTGGTGGCCAATTTGACGTTGCCCAAAACCGCCACGACATCACCGCTGGCGTCGTTGCTCAAGGTTACGTTTCCAAAAATGGACACCAAGTCCCCCCGCACCCTGCCCAGCGCCGTGGCCGAGCCGCCAATGACCACCATGTCGTTTGCCGTCTCCCCCGCCGGCAAGACAGAACTCCGGCCAATGACCACCATGTCGTGAGAGTCGTTGTTACTGTGTTGCCGGTGGTTTGGTTGTGCTGTTTCGGCGACAACGGAATTTGTCGTCGGGACGGAAGTTGTTGGTTCGTTGGTCTGCGCCGCAGCGCGGTTCATCGGAGTGCCGAACAACGCCAGCAGGCCAAGAGCCATTGCGCTGTTCCAAACCGATATGTTATGGAGGATTCGTTTCATAGTTACCTTTCTTTCAGCGGCGCGCATAGGCAAGCCGCCAATAAATTGTTCCCAAACCCAAACAGGTGGCATAGCAAAACAGCAACAAGATCGCGCCACCGATTAGCACTGTCGGGCCGAGGCTCTGGAAGGCGAGTCCCACCGCGTTTGTCAGTGTGGTGACGGCACGCCAAGCCGCATTCGCCAGACTGAACCAGCCGGAAACTTCGTGTGCCGCCGGGGTGAGCGTGGCGAAGCGGGCCAATTGCGCGGCTCCAAAACACAAAAGCACAAATACGGCCACCAGTCCGGCGAGCGAGCCAGCCTGAAGTCCGAGCGGCCACGCCTGCCACGCTCGATGATACCACGGCGCGGCGGCGCGCTGACCAATGACGCGCATCACACGCCGGGCAATCTCCGGCGGCGCCTCCAGCTCGCCCAGCGCCTCCAGTTCGCGCCGGATGCCGGCTTCAAGCTGCTTTTCGTAATCGGCATTCATGTTTTGTCTCAAGGATTCAAACTGGTTCATCGGTTAATCGCAGCCGAAGTTGCCGGCGCAACGCCTCACGGCCGCGGAAAATGTCTATCTTCACCTTTCCGAGCGAAACGCCGAGTTTGGCGGCGATTTCCCCATAAGTCAGTTCCTCGAAATGAAACAGCACCAGCGGCACGCGCTGGGCAACGGGGAGTTTTTGCAGCGCCTTTTCGACCATGACGCGCCGTTCCGCCTGATCCAGCGTTTCCAGCCCGCTTTCGCCCGCGGGGAATTCCGTTTCGCGTTCCTCATCCTCCTCCCGACCGCTGCCAAACAGCTCCGAAAAGAAACTCCACCGCGAGCGATAGCGCGAAAGATGATTCAGACTAAGATTCCGTGCGACGGTTTTAAGCCAGCCGCCTGCCGTCGGGCTGTCGCACAATTGATCGAACCGTTCGTAAGCGCGCAGGAAAACCTCCTGGGTCACATCTTCGGCGTCAGGCTGGCTGGCAAGCAAACGCATTGCCGTGCTAAATACCATGTTTTGGTAATTCCTCATGAACACCTCGAACTGTTGCGCATCGGTCATGGCACGGGCATAACCCATCGGGGCGGATTCTACGCGCAATACGCCCTTGAACACAAAACTCTTGCATAAATATTTGAAATATAGTGGCGCATGTCATGAAGTCACATTTCTGGAGGTGGTGAAGGATTCCATCTTCGCTGACGCCGGGAGCATCGGCAGGTCATTCCGTCTCAAACCCGACGCCATCGCTTCCGGAGCGCCGGTGGGATCGTGCCTGGTTGTTGGAATTCCGAGGAATGCCGGCAATGGCTGCACCATTTTAAATTCCGGTTTCGGCTTCGGCATCAAAAGAAAGCGATTCATACTAATCCGATAACACGCCAGCCCGTGCATATGTTTCAAAAATGTTTCGCCCGTGCCAGGCTGCCGGAAGCAAATCGGAACCCGGGCGATCGATTGTCGCGGTCAGGGACGAAGGCGGAATCGAATGAGGACGGACAGCGATTACCCGGCGGGCGCTACGGCCATCTGCCAATGCTTGATGGCGTCAACCGGGTGGATGAGCATGATGATGTTGAGCGTCAGGTTGTCGCGGACCCACAGCGCGCAGCCAACTTCCATCAAGATGACTGCGGCCACGCTGACGCGCGCCGGCACGCGGAAGGCAAACAGGAAGCCAAGGGTCATCATCAGGACGTCGCTCAATGAATTGAGCACGCTGTCACCGACATAACCGAGCGAGATGGTGGCTTCGCGGTATCGGTTGATGATGAAAGGCGAATTTTCGAGCATTTCCCAGCCCGCCTCCAACGCCAGCGCAATCAACAGCCGTTGGCGGACGGGCAATTTTCGCGCGACGAGCCACAGCACCGCGTAAAACAACATCCCGTGAACGATGTGTGAAAATGAATACGGGTCGGCAAGGCGTTGCGAGTTCTCGCTGCTCCAGATGTTTCCGTCCCATAAACCAAATTTGCCGTCGGGGCCGAGCAGCGAGCGGCCCATCCACAGTTCAACGCCCGCAGTCAGGACGAGAACCGCGATGAAGGCGCCAATGATCCATTTGTAGCGCGCCAGAAAACGAGGGATGGCATTCACACTCCCGGAAACAAGCGCCTAACCCCGAACCAGGACGGCCTTGTTCTTTTTCAGATATTTCTGGATGGTCGAAATGCCATTGACCAGATTGGGCATCCGGATGGCGTTGGGCTTGGCGAGCTTATAATGCACCAGCAATTTGCCGACCGATTCCACTTTCAGGTTCAACTCTGCCATGCGCCAGACTTGACCGTCTGCCAGCGGTCTCATGCGTGCCCGGCGGGCGGGCTTGGTTTTCCTCATGCCCAATTCTGCGCGAAAACGCCTGATTTAACCAGTCAAATCGTAAAAATTGAGGGAAAGGAAATTTGCAGCAGCTTTTTGCGCGCGGCGGACGGGCTCACGACGAGGAATCGCGGTAGGCCAGCTTGACAATCCAGTCGGCGAGGAAGAAGCACAGCACGCCCGCGATGAATTCCGGGACGCCAAACACGAAATAGCTCAAGGTGGAGGCGGAGCTGGAATTGCTGTCCTGGCCGCCGGACAAAAGGTTTTCAAAAAAACTGTCGAAGCCGCCCAAAAAGTCATACAGGCTGTAAAGAATGACGAGGAAGCCGAGACTTCGGATGACGACGCCAAAAAGTTCGGATGGTTTCATATTGGCAGCAGATAAAACGATATTCTCCCTGACAGCAACCGCAATTAACCGATGCGCCAGACGATGCGGGCCTTGTTCAGGTCATAGGGCGACATTTGCATCTTGACGCGGTCGCCGATGGTGAGGCGCACGAACCGCTTGCGCATTTTGCCGGAAATGGTCGCCAGCACCTGATGTTTGTTGTCCAGTTCAACGCGGAACATCGTTCCGGCCAGAACCGTCAGGATACGCCCTTCGACTTCGATGTGTTCTTCCATGAATCAGGAAAATCTGCCCGAAGAAATGCCGCCATGGCGAGCGGAAAATCTCGCTGCAAAAGCAGCACGGGGCGGCGCCCTCTTGAGCGTCGCCCCGGCGCGATTGGTTCAGTCAAAATCAGTAACGATCCCGGCCACCGCCGCCGCCACTGCCGCCACCGCCGCCACCGCTGCGAAAGTCGCGTCGCGGGCCGCGGTCGCTGCGCGGGCGCTCTTCCTTGGGGCGGGCGATGTTGACCGTCAACTGGCGTTCGCCCATCGTCGCGCCGTTCATGGCGGCAATCGCCTTTTGCGCCTCTTCAGGCGTGGACATGGTGACGAAGGCGAAGCCGCGTGAGCGTCCGCTCATGCGATCCATCATCAGGTTGGCCTCGACGACCGTGCCGTGGGCAGCAAACGCCTCCTGCAGGTCGTTTTCCGTGGTGTTGAAGGAAAGATTCCCAACAAACAATTTATTGCTCATTTAACGATTCGCTGTTCAATTAACTGTTTTCCGACTGTTCCCGACTACCGGGTTTCAAATCATCACTGAACCATGTTCACTTGAAGATTCACCATGTTCTGAAATAACAAGTTATTTTACAGACGGAGGAATTTTAACCACTTCCCCTCCGGTTGCAAGCAAAATTTTCAAGGTCAACCGGCGTTTTCGCCGCCGGACACCGGCTTTGGGAAAGAAAAAGAGGCCGGACACTACTCCGGCCTCTCAACGAGAACTAAGCGCAGATTCTTGCGGCTTTAACACCATCATCGGATGCGGCGCGCAGACAAACGCCTTACAACACACACGGAACACTGCTTTTGCACCTCAACAACGGACACATCATAACACAATCTGGATTCCTGGCTTGTCACCACTTCTGGTTACATGCGAAACAGGGTAAAATAAGGGGGAAATCAGCAAAATCCAATCAGCGGCGTAAAAATTTCGCCACCGCTTCCGTCCGTGTCCTGACCTGCAATTTCTCGTAAACGCGGCGGATGTAGGTGTGGACGGTTTCGTAGCCGATGCCAAGTTTGTCGGAGATTTCCTTGTAAATCAGTCCCTGGCTCAAGAGGTCGAGCACCTGCTGTTCGCGCTCGGAAAGGTTTTCGGTGGACTGCGCGGGCGCGCTTTTTTGGAACGATTGGACAACCTTGCGCGCGATGTGCATCGTCATCGGCGAGCCGCCGCGCTTGACTTCATGGAGGGCTTCAATCAACTCCTTGGTGGTCGTGCGCTTGAGCATGTAACCGCTCGCACCCGCCGCCAGCGCGTTGAAGATGTTTTCTGTGTCCTCATAAACCGTGAGCATCATCACCTGCGTTTCCGGCAAAAGCGGCTTCAACTGCCGGACACATTCGACGCCGTTCATGCCGGGCAGGTTGATGTCCATGAGCACAACGTCGGGTTTGACCTTGGGCAAATCCTTGAGCGCGTCCTCGGCACTGGGATGCTGGCTCACGCAACGGAAGCCGTCGGCGCGGTTCAACACTCGGGCGAGCGTGCCGCGCAGCTTGTCATTGTCCTCAACGATGGAAACGGAAATGGGCATTTGTTCTTGATCCTGATCGTCATCCTGATCTCAATCGCGCTTGCGAACGGAATTAAGATTACGATTACGATTACGATTATGAAAGCCTTGAAATCGGAACGGTCAGATGAACCACCGTCCCGCCATTCGCGCCACCGGAAATGGAAAATTCGCCGTGAATATCCTCCATCCGTTTTTTCATGTTGCGCAGGCCATTTCGATTTTGCGGCGCGCTCTGGTTCCCCATTCCCCGGCCATTGTCTTCAATCTCCAGAATGAATTTTTCCGGCTCCAGGCGCAATCGAATCCGCGCCTCGGTCGCCTGCGCGTGCTTGACGACATTGTGGACGGCCTCCTTGAAGGCGAGGAAGACGTTGTGGCGGACTTCCGGCGGAATCGGAATGGCAGGCAACTGCGCTGGCAGCTCCGCGCGGCAGCGGAGTCCGGCCAGCGCGAGATATTCCTGGGCGTATTTGCCGGCGTAGTTGACGAGTCCGTCCAGCGTGTCGTTTGCGGGATTGACCGCCCAGACGATTTCGTCGAGTGAGCGGGTCGTTTCGCGCGCCGTCTGGGAAATCTGTTGCGCGTGCGATTCGATTTCCGCCGGCGAATCCTTGTCGGCTTCGGCCATTTCGCCCAGCAGCGCCACCTGCGTGAGGTTCGCGCCAAGCTGATCGTGAAGGTCGCGGGCGATTCGGGCGCGCTCTTTTTCCAGCGCCTCGCGCTGCTGGAGCGATTGCAACTGGCGCTGCAATTTCTGGGTGGAAAGGTAACGCACAATGGCGGCGACAATCCCCAAAATAAAAACGATGACCACCGTGCGAAATCCATTCGTCTGCCAGAATTGCGGCTGCACGGTGACGGCCAGAACCGCCGCGTCGGGGCTGCTCCAAGCGTTGTCTTCATTGCAGGCTTGGACGCGAAACCTGTAATGGCCCGGTGGCAGTTTCGGATAATGCGCGACGCGGTCGGCCTTGGCGTCAGTCCAAGTCGTCTCGTGTCCTTCCAAAATGTATTTGAACCGGACCAGTTCGGGCGCGGAAAAATTCAAGGCGGTGTAATCAATGTCCAATTGTTCGCCGTCCGGTGGAATTGTGATGGTTTGCGGCCAACTCGAAACCAGCCGGTTGGTTATCTGCTCCCGATTATCCACGCACACGGATTCAATCATCACCTGCGGCGGCTGCAAATTGGTTTTGAGTTGCGCCGGATCCACCGATGCAAGTCCCTTGATGGTGGGAAACCACAACCGGCCGTCAGGGGTGCGGCAGGTGGCGGGTTGCGAGCCGGCGGAACATTCGCGCGCCGGCAGACCGTCGGCCTTGCTGTAAGTCCGGCATGAAATAACGTTGGTCGCACCGTCGGCGAGGTCGTTCAGCGATTGCTTCGGAACACGCATCAATCCTTCATTGGAGCCAATCCACAAATAACCCTCGTCATCGCCGGTGATGTAACTGATGCTGTCGCTGGCAAGACCGTTCGTCGTGGAATAGCGCGCCCATTTTCCCTTTTCAAAACGGGCCAGTCCATGGCCACCGGTGCCGACCCACAGAACACCGTCCTTTTCCGCGTAAAGACAGGAAATGTCATCGCCTGCCAATCCATTTTCGCCCTGGCGATAGGTGGTGAATTTTCCGTCCTTGAGAAGATTCAAGCCACGGCTTTCCGTGCCGATCCAGAGATTTCCAGTGGGGTCTTCCGCGATGGCGCGGACGGAGTTGTCCGAAAGGCCGTCGCGAGTCGTGAACGGCTTCCACATTTGTCCGTCGAAATTTGCCAGACCGTTTTGCGTTCCGGCCCAAAGCTGTCCAACACGGCTTTCAAACAGCGCGAAAATAGTCGGGCCGAGAATAGCCGCGCCGGGCGCGGGTTGAAAACGGTTGTCTTGAAGTTTGAACAAGCCTTCGTCGCGCGTGCCGGCCCAGACCCGCTGTTCCTGGTCCACCAAGACGGTCCAGGCATTGGAGGCTTGTCCGATGGCGAAATCTTGAGCGGAATTGGTTGTCCAATACGACACGCCAAGCGCATTGAAAGCAGTCCACAATCCGCCGTGATCGTCCCCCGTCAGCGATTGCGCCGCCCACGGATGAAGCCCGGCGGGCGTGTCAAAGGTTTTTCGTTTAATCCGGTTCAAACCGCTGCCGTCCGTTCCCACCCAAAGATCGCCGTCGCGGTCCACGCACAGGGAAAGGATATAAGCCGATGACAATCCCTGTTCAGTCGAGATGTGCCAGCACTTTCCATCTGCTTGATACCAAAAAATCCCAGCGTCGTGCGTGCCGACAATCAAATTGCCGTCCTTGTCTTCATACGCGGCCGTCACAATCGTATTGCCCCACGGACACGGCCCGTAATTCTTTTCAGGCCGGTTGTCCTGCCACTTTTGAACCCTTCCGTTAAAAAGCCGCCAGACACCGCCTGATTTAGACGGAATTTCCATTCTTGCCGCGCGGGGTTGCAGTTGTGACGAAAACCTGCCCGGGTAGGAATCCATCCTGCCGTCGCGATAAAGAAGAAGTCCTCCCATGGAACAAAACCAGATATTGCTGGACAAGTCTTCCTCCGCATATATCACCTTCCCGATGCTGTTCGCACTTTCGCTGCCGAAATCCATGATTCGTCCGCCCTTGATGACGAGCAAACCGGTTGATTCCGTTCCGACCCAGAGATTCGTCTGGTTGTCCTCGAACAGATAGACAATGCGGTCGCTGGTCAGGCCGGGTGTGTTGTTTTCGTTGAATACAGTGAATTTAATCCCGTCAAAGCGCACCAGACCGTGGAGCGTTCCGAGCCAGAGATAGCCATCATGCGTTTGAATGACCGAAATGATCTCATTGTCAGGCGGGCCTTTGCCGGGGCCATTTTCGGCACTCCACGAATCTACAATGAACGGCGCGTTGGACCCGGCTGCCGGGCCGGCGACCGCCGAAAGGGCAAGGGCAAAAAGGCAAAGCGGCAGCCCTGCGAATCGAAACGCCCTTGATTTCTTCGGCATATTTTTGGGTCAACCCGGCCGGATGCAAAGCTGTTCGCAGGAGAATACAAACCCGGCGGCAAAGAGGAAAAATTATTTTTCAAAAATCGCTTGTCAGTTTGGCACTGCGGGTTAAGTTTGTGTTGCCCAACGAGAACTGGGCGCCTCGGCGGGTGTCGGTGATCTAAATCGTGTGTGATCGCTGCACCCGCCGAATTTTTTTGCGGGTTCTGCTTGGCAAGCGCGCATTTCGCGGTTTAGCTGGTTGCCATGCAAGTCGTGCTCGATTACCTCAAACGCAACCAGGCCCGCTTCGTCGCCGAGTTGTGTGAATTCCTCCGCTTCCCCAGCGTCTCGGCCCAGCCACAACACAAACAGGATTTGCGCGCCTGTGCCGGATGGCTCGCAAACCATTGCCGGCGAATCGGCCTGAACGCATCGGTTTGTCCAACCGCTGGACACCCCATCGTCATCGCCAAAACGCCACGCGCGAAAAATTCACGCAAACCGCACTTCATGGTTTACGGCCATTACGACGTTCAGCCGCCGGAGCCGCTTGATCTCTGGAAATCACCGCCGTTCGAGCCGCGCATCGCGGGCCGCTCGCTTTTTGCCCGCGGCTCGACCGACAACAAAGGACAGCACTTCGCGCACCTCAAGGCCGTTGAAGCTTATTTGAAAACCGGCACTCCCCTGCCCTGCGATTTGACATTCGTCATCGAAGGCGAGGAGGAGGTCGGCAGCGCGAACCTCGCGAAGTTTCTCAAATCGCATCGCCGCGAACTCGCCTGCGATGCCATCGTCGTTTCAGACACCGGGATGCCGGACGCCGATCATCCGGCGCTCACCTACGCGTTGCGCGGCATCATCGCGTTTGAAATCACAGTGCGCGGGCCGTCGCGCGACCTGCACTCCGGCATTTTCGGCGGCGCGGTGGACAATCCGGCGATGGCCTTGAGCCAGTTGCTCGGAAAACTCCGCGACAAAACAGGAGGCGTCGCCATCCCCGGTTTCTACGACGACGTCGTGCCGCTCTCAGCTTACGAACGGAAGGAATTCAAGCGGCTGCCCACCAACAACCGTGAATTGCAAAAGTTGCTCGGCGTGACAAAACTTTTTGGCGAATGCGGTTTTACGCCAATGGAGCAGCGCAGCGCGCGGCCGACGTTTGAAATCAACGGCCTGACGAGCGGTTATCAGGGCGAAGGCAGCAAAACCATTGTGCCGGCGTGGGCGCGCGCCAAAATCACCTGCCGCCTCGTGCCAGATCAAAGCCCGGCTCGCATCCGCAAAATCGTCTGCAACCACCTGAAAAAAATCTGTCCACCGACGGTGCGGCTGGAAATTGAGGCCGGCCATGGCGCGGAGGCGTATCTGGTTTCGCCAACGAGCTCGCAGGCGCAGGCGGCGTTACGGGCATTGCGCCAGGCATTCAATCGCGAGCCTGTTCTATTGCGCGAAGGCGGTTCAATCCCCATCGTCAATGACTTCAAGAAAGTCCTCGGCGCGGACACGCTGCTGCTGGGACTTGGCCTGCCGGAAGACAACGCCCATTCGCCAAACGAGAAGTTCGATCTGGACTGCTTTGAAAACGGCCAGCGCATGAGCGCATTGCTGTGGCAGGAGTTGAGTCAAATTTGATTTGGGCAAAGCGGCAGCTTTGCCCTGCCGCTTTTGCCAAGGCGGCCCTGCCGGGACGGCCATTATTCCCATGCCGCCAATTCCTCCATCACCCTTTCAACCGGCAGACCGACCACATTGCTGAACGAGCCGGAGATTTCCGAGACAATCATGTCGCCGTGCTCCTGAATGGCGTAGGCGCCAGCCTTGTCGAGCGGATTGACCTTGGCAACATAGCCGTCAATTTGCCCGGCGGTGAGCGGATGGAATGTCACGTCCGTGCTCACGGCAAACAGGCGTTCGCGGTGTCCGCGCAGATGAATCAGGCTGACGCCGGTGACGACCTGATGCGTCCGGCCCTGTAACCGGGCCAGCATCCGCCGCGCGTCAGCCAGGTCGCGCGGCTTGCCCATGATTTCGCTGTCGAGAAAAACCAGCGTGTCCGCGCCGAGCACGAGAGCGTCGGGGATTTTCTTGGCCGCGGCGCGCGCCTTGCGATGCGCGTTGAGCTGGCAAAGCTCCAGCGGCGACAATTGCCCGTCAAAGATTTCCTCCGCGTCACTGGGAACGATTTGAATCTCCGGCTGCAACTGTCGCAACAGTTCCGCGCGGCGGGGCGACGCGGAGGCCAGGATGAGCGGCGGCAATTTCATGCGCCAAATTTATGCGCGGATTGCAACTGTGTCGAGCGCCACGCATATTGGTGTCAGGACTTCAGCTTGACTGGGAGCGCCGGCGTCCCGCCGGCAAGTTGTTCCGCCTTGAAACCACGCTCGCCGGCGGGACGCCAGCGCTCCCAAGTTTGCAACTTGAAACTTGGAACTCGAAACTCGAAACTAACAGCCATGCACAGCGACCGCCGCATCGTCAATCTCGCGCTCATCGGTTTCATGGGCGCGGGCAAGACTTCCGTGGGGCGGCTTGTCGCCGAGCACTTGCATTTCGACTACCTCGACACAGACGAGTTGATCGTGTCGCACACGGGACGGAGCATCGCGGAGATTTTCAAGACCGACGGCGAACCGGCCTTTCGCGCGCTCGAACAGCAGGTCGTCGGCGAACTGACGAGCCGGACGCAGACCGTCATCGCCACCGGCGGCGGTCTGCCGGTGAATCCGGCGAACCTTGCCAGTCTCAAGACCCACGCGCTGGTCGTCTGCCTCTGGGCCTCGCCGGAAAAAATCTGGGAACGCGTCAAAGGCCAGACGCATCGTCCCCTGCTCCACGACCCTGATCCGCAGAAAAAGATACGCGACCTGCTCGCCACGCGGGAACGGTTCTACAAGCAGGCCGACGTGCTTGTGAACACGGACATCCGGTCCGCCCGTGAAGTCGCCCTGCAGGTGGTTCATCAGTTCCGATTTGCATCTCCAGGCCGGTGATGAAAGCAGTCATCCGACAGCGCGCGTTGAATCTGGGCTTTGATGACTGCCGTTTCACCAGCGCCGTCGCGCCCGCGAGCACGGAACAATTCCAGAAATGGATCGCCGGGAAACAACACGGCGAAATGGCGTGGCTCGAACGCAACGCGGAGAAACGCATCGACCCGCAGCGCGTATTGCCTGGCGCCAGAAGCGCGATTTGTCTAGCGGCAAGTTACGCTTCCCACTGGGAGCGCTGGCGTCTCGCCGGCGAACGTGACTTCAAGGCGAAACAACTTGCCGGCGAGACGCCGGCGCTCCCGGGCATTATCGCCCGTTACGCCCGGTTTGATGATTACCACGATGTGCTCGGCGAGCGGCTCAAGCAATTGACGCAATTCCTCAACGAACTCGGCGGTGCGGACACACGCTCGCTCTGGTATGTGGACACCGGACCGGTGCTCGAACGCGACTTTGCCCAGCGCGCCGGACTCGGCTTCGTCGGGAAGCACACCAACCTCATCAGCCGCAAGCTCGGCAACTGGATATTCCTGGCGGAAATTCTGACCACGCTGGAATTGGAACCTGAAACGCCGGAGCAGAACCATTGCGGCAAATGCACGCGCTGCATCACCGCCTGCCCCACGAACGCCATCACCGCGCCGTTCGAGTTGGATGCGCGCAAATGTATTTCCTACCTGACGATTGAACTGAAGGGTTCCATTCCCGTCGAACTGCGCCCGGCCATCGGCAACCGGATTTTCGGCTGTGATGATTGCCTGGCAGCCTGTCCCTGGAACCGGTTTGCCCGCGAGGGAAACCTGATGAAAGCGCACGCGCGAAAAGATTTGGAGCAGCCGGACTTGATTGAACTGCTCCAATTGGACGAGGCCGGTTTCAAATCGCGCTTTGCCGGCACGCCGATATTGCGGACAAAACGCCGCGGCCTGGTGCGGAACGTCTGCGTGGCCCTCGGCAACATCGGCGACACCTCCAGCCTGCCCCATTTGCAGAAAGCCGCGCGTGACATCGAATCGTTGATTGCCGAACATGCGCATTGGGCGATAAATCAAATCGCGCGGGCGACAAACCAATGATCCTTCGCCGCAAAATGACGGACTCGCAAAGGCGCCAGGCATTCACGCTGCTCGAACTGCTCGTCGTCATCGCCATCATCGCCATCCTGGCAGCATTGTTGCTGCCCGTGTTGAGCGCTGCCAAGAAAAGAGCCGCGCAGACCACCTGCATCAACAACCTGAAGCAGCTCGGCCTGGGAATGCAGATCTATTTGGACGACAACAGGGACTACTTTCCCGGCATCGCCTCGGGATTCTATGGCTTTCATGCCGAGGATTGGATTTACTGGCGCACGAACACGATGTATCCGCAATTCGAGCAAAGCCCCATCCTCACTTCCATTCCCGGCCTGCAAAAGCCGTCGCTGCGCTGCCCGCTGGACACGAGCGACGCCGGCCGGTTTGCGGTGGATATTCCGGCCGGTCCTTACCTCTTTAGTTACAGCTTCAATGGTTACGGTTTGAATGCCGACGGAAAGAACCTCGGCATGTCTTCAGTTGTGGACACTTCGACGGGTGTCACCAACAAATACCTTTTCAGCGAAGGTTTGGTGCGCAATCCGTCTGGTAAAATCATGCTCGCCGAGGAACCGGGCACGGTGCAAAGCTGGGATCATCCCGACATTGATTCAGGCACGCTTAGGCCGATTGTGGATGGACGCTGGATACCGGCGCCACTCATCGGCAATCATGGCGACCCATTGACCATCCGTCATGGCGGCAAGGGCGACGTGACCTTTGCCGACGGCCATGTGCTGCCGGTGACTCCCGATTTTGGTTCTGACACAAATAACAATTTATCCGAACAGTAAAATAATTTTCCAAAAACAATGTTCACACAATGGACACCCCGGGCTTCCAATGGGAAACAGTCATAAGAGCGGAAGAAGAGTTTATTCCGGCAGGTCCTTCAATTGCGCGCCGGTGATTGAGGGATGCCCGCCCACGGCGGCGCGGACGGCTTTTACGTCATCGGCGGTGACTGCGCCGGCCTTGTTGCCCCACGAGGTGCGGATGTAGGTGAGCACGGCGGCGAGGTCCGCATCGGAAAGAGTCGCACCCATCGGGGCCATGTTGAGATTCCAGTCCTTGCCCTCCACCTGAAGGTTGCCGCTCAATCCTGTCAGCGGAATTTGGGCGAGGCGGTGGAAGCCCGCCGTGATGACCCATTCGGAACCCGCGAGGGGCGGGGCCTGATTTGGTTTGCCCATGCCGTCGTTGCCGTGGCAGATGCCGCACACGGTTTCATAGACTTTTTTGCCCTGCGCCGCCGCTGCCGCCGCGCCAGACTTGGGCTGATATAATTCCAACTGTTCGGCGGAGACATAGGGACTGTAAACCTTGGCGTTGAACCAGCCGCTGTGATGGTCGAAATAAACGCCGCCGAGAAAAAGGAGCATGAGCGTCAGCGCTATCAACCACATGGGCATGGTCGCACGCGTCGCCTCCGGTTCGCCGTCGGTTCTAATTGAACAACTGGATTTAATTTCGTCGTTCATGGCTTGGTCATCACGGGCGTGAACGGGGCTTCATAAAGCGGTGCGTCGGCGCGCAGGCTCATCAAATACGCCGCGAGCTGTTTCGCCTCTGGCTTCGGCACGACTTCGCAGCCGGCGGGCGGCGGGAAGTCCTTTGGAAATTTCAGCGCGTCCGGCGAGGGCGCGTCGCCGATTTTGCGGACTCGGACTTCAAAGAGAAACCGGAACGGTGGCATGGCGGAATTTTTCACGACGGCCTGCGGCGCATAAAGGTGGACCAATTGCCAGTTGGCGTCGGGTAGGCGTGCACCGACGTTGGCGAGGTCCGGCCCGGCCCGAAGGCTGCCGAGTTGAACGGGATAATCGTAAAGAAAATCTCCGGCGACACTGCGGCGCACACCCCAATGCGGGATGTCCACGCCGACGGGAGCGATATGCGTTTCAACCTTGCCGCCGGCGGCAGTGATCTTGTCGGAGGTGGTATCGGCTTCCTCCTTGGTCAGGCCGGCCAGTTTCAGCGTGGAAACGAGATTGCTGACGACGGCTGGATTTTTGCCGGTGCTGGTCAGGACAACTTCACAAGCAACGCCGTCCTGTCGGACCTGTTCCGTGTGGCAGGCGGCACAGCCGCTGGCGCGATAGGCCTGCAAGCCCTGATTTGCTTCACCAGGCCTGCCAATCGGATAAATGTCGGTTGAATTGAGAACCTGAGTCTGCTTCGCCGTGCTGAGTTGCTTCACCGGAGCGAGCACAAAACCGCACCAGGAAAGGTCCAGCGCAATAAAGGCAGCGAGGAAAATGCCGAAACCATTTTTCATGATTTCACCTCCTCTTGGTCGCGCCGTAGCGAAGCGGAGGCGGACGGGATTGTCAGCGGTGCTTTCACGGCGGCATTTGCCGATTTGAGGAGCGCGAGTTTCCACTTGATTGTCATGACAAAAATGTTCGCGGCAAACAGCAGGCTGCCGAGCAGGATGAGCAGCAGGCCGGTGGTGCCCGCGCGCAAGAAGATCAACGCGACGTTGGTGGAATCGGCAAAGGCGGTGTTCGCATTTTGCAGTTTCATCCCCTGCTCCACCCCGCCTACGGCCAGCGAGCCAGCCCAAAGGACGACACCGAGCATGAACAGCCAGTGCTGCACCCGGACGAATTTCGGGAATGAAAGCCCGAAGCCCATGACGCGCGGCAACAGTTCGTAAATCGCGCCGCACATGACAATGGTGAAGAAGCCGAGGATTTGTAATTGCACCTGCGCCGGGCCGAACCAGGTAAATTCGGTCACGCGGCTGATTTGCGGGCAGGCCTCCGTGATGAGCATCAAGGCGGACAGGACGAATGCGGCGGTGCCGAATTTGACGTAGCAAAGCGGCCCGCCCTTGCAGGAGACGTCCGAGCCGCGCACGGTTTTAACGGCGATGACTGCCACAGCGAGCACCGGCACAATGATCAACGCCGCAGCAACGGAACTGGCCGTTGACATCCAGGCGGGCAATGGAGCCGAAGCGGCGATGCCCATCCAGGCGCCGAAAAGAATCAACGTCCAGAACGAGAACAGCGCGAGGTAATAGGATTGCAGCGGGCGTCCGGCGAGTTTCGGCAGGAAATAAAACGCGGTGCCGAGGCCGACGAGTGCGAGCCAGATGAAAAGAAGATTGTTGGCAAACCAATAATTTATTGCCATCTGTGCGACGCCGCGAACGGGATGATGTGCGACGAGGAAAAGATTTGCGGTCGAATAAATCCACGGGAACCAGAGCAGTGCCGTCAGCAGAAACCAGTGCGATGGATAAAGTTCGCGCTCGCGCCGCGCACCGAATGTGGCGACGGCTGATATGGCGATGAGCAGGAACGCGGCAAAGAGCAGCACCGAACTGCCGCGCGGATATTCGAGCCAAGCAAAACCGATGCTGTCACCGATCAAAATGGCGACGGTGCCGATGAGAACGCCGAGATGCCAGAGGTTCGCGGCGACGACGGGCATCATCGGCAGGGCCAGTTCCGTCTGGCTCAAGCGCGCAAATATCCAGAGCATCACGCCGAGACCGGCGGGGATGCAAAAACCATAGAGCAGCGCGTCGTTGGCGGCGGCTTGGGCGCGGCCATAGGTCAGCAGCGGGCAATCGGCAAACATGTCCGGCTTGTGAAACGTCATAATGGCGGCCAGCGACAACGCCAGGCCGACGACGAGCCAGAGCGCCGCACCGCCGAACAGCGCCAGCAACGGCGCGCGGCACGACGCGTCAATTTCTGACGCGCTGAAATTCTTTGTTTCGGTCAGGTTCATTCAAACAACACTGGGAGCGTCGGCGTCCCGCCGGCAAGTTTCTGGATTCATCGCCATGCTAAGTGCCGGCGAGACGCCAGCGCTCCCAACACGCCGAGACAGTGCTCGGCGCTCCGGGCTGATTTTTTTTGTTTCCTTTGCGTTCATTCAAAGGCACTGGGTTTTGCCGGCGCGGCGGGCGCAGGCTTGCTGGCATTCTCCTGCCGTGCAATCAAGTCGGCGCGGGCCTGCGCGGGATTTTGCCAAGCTTGAAGCATTGCCTGCATCGCCGCCTCGATCGGCAGACGGACAAGGCCGCGCGACTGGTCAATCCAGCCTGCGGTGTTCAATGATTTATCCTCGGTCGCCCGGATTTCGGCCAGTGCCTTGGCGCGCGCAGCATTGCGATCGGCGTCAATCGCCGGCACGTTCACGGAATATTTCACCGCCATCACGAGCACGATGAAGATCAAGCTGGCGACAATGAAGCCGACGACGGCACCCGAGGCGCGATTGACATTTTCAGTGTTCATTCTTCACCTCCAGCAGAGGCTTCTGCACCGGTCATTTCGTCCGGCTCGACATTGATGCCCATTGCCTCGTGCAGGCGCGGATCCTTTTGCGGGAACGGCGCGTGTGCGTTGAACTTTTTCAGGAACACCCGGCCGAGAAATCCGGCCATGAACGCGAAGCAGCCGAGTTGCAGCCAGAGCCAGTGGAACGGATAGCCACCCTGATTTTGCGGCAAGGCGGGCAGGATGTTGAAGCCCAAGTCCAGAAAGTGCATCAGCCACGCCCAAACGCACACGGGCAGGACGATTTTGAAGCTGGTCTTGGCCTTCACAGACAGCAGCAAAAAGAACGGCACGAAGAAATGTCCGAAAATCAAGATCATGCTCACGCACCACCACGAGCCGTGCGAGCGGATGATATACCAGAAGGTTTCCTCCGGCGTGTTGGCGTTCCAAACGACGAAGTATTGGGCGAATTCGTTGTAGGCGGAAAAGACGGTGAACGCAAAGAGCAGCAGGCCGAGGTAAAAGAACTGGTTGTCATGCAGCACGGTATCGAGGATGCGCTGGCGCTGGAGTAGCGCGGTGATGGCATAGACCGTCGCAAGCGCCACCCAGACACAGATGGAGAAAAAATAAACGCCATAGACCGCCGAGAACCATTGGTATTGCAGCGCCTTCATCCAGAGCGCGGCGGAAAAGGTCAGCGTCAGCGCCAGCGTGACAATCCCCCAGCCCGAATGGAAACGCATCTTGTAGGTGCAAAGCGGTTCGCCGGTTTTGTCCTGCCGGAGCGACCAGTAACTCAACCGCGATGACAGCAGCCACCAGAGGACGAAGAAAACCGCCGACGTGATGTAAAAGCCGGGCATGGTGAACACCGGCCATTTTGCGGCGACGGAGGTGTTGGTTGCGGGATCAATGGACATCCACGAGTAAATGTGTTTTGCGAAAATCGCGACGGGCAGGAACAGAATCGCCAGCCACGGGAACATCAGCGAACCGAGATGTTCACAGACCCGGCGCGTGGCCACCGACCAGCCGGCATCGGTCAGGTGATGCACCATGACGAGAAACAGTGCGCCGATGGCGATGGTCAGGAAAAACATGAACGACAGCAGCCAGGAATAGCCGAACTCGGCCCCACCATCATTCTTGGTGTTGAAACTTATGAACGCACCAACCACGGATAAAATTCCACCGACGACCATCAGAACAGCGGGCAGCTTGCGCCAGCGGGACAAATCCAGCGGCGGCGGCAGATGAGTTGTATGGTGTTGCGAACTCATGTTATTTCAAAGCGGCCTGTTGCGCGGGCGGCAAATCATTGGTCGAGCCGAGCCAGCTCAATTGCAGGGCGCGCAAATAGGCGATGACGGCCCAGCGGTCCTGCGCGGGCATCAGCGGACCATACGCAGTCATCGTGTTCTTCCCGTGTGTAATCGTGTTGAAAATCTCGCCGTCGGTCATCACGACGATGCGTTGGTCGTGCAGATTCGCCACGGCGGGCATGAGGCCAAGCTTTTTGGTGATGCCGTTGCCGTCGCCGAGTTTGCCGTGGCACGGCGCGCAATAGATGTCGAAGCGCTCGCGCCCACGCTGGAGCAGTTCGCCGGTGACGGGCAGCGGGTTCATCTCAACAAAATTCGTTGTGCCGGTGACGCGGCCTGTGGTGACCGGTGCATCTTCAAACGGATAAACCGGGCCGCCCACTGTCTGGATCGGCTCGCTGCGCGCAATCGCGCCGGGCGGCGGCAATTGCGAACTGACGCCGTTCTGGAAAAAGCTGTCCGGCACCTGCGGGCGCAGTTTCAATTGCCGGTTCATGTCCGGAAAAATCTCGATGGGCGGTTTGCGCGACAGGCCGCCGCGAAATCCGGCGATGCCGACAATGGCCGCGCCAAGCGCCGCGCCGATCAAAATGATGGAGATGATGTGGCGCATCAGTCCTCCTCCTCCACCAGTTCAATATGCGTGCCGCCGGCTCGTTCCAGCAGTTTGCGGGTTTCAATCCCGGAAAACTTCGGGTCGTTCGCGCCGATGACGAGGAAAAACTTGTCGCGCGAAACAAGCGCGAAACGCGCCTTGGCGAACAGCGGATTGTGCAGGCGCGGCAACTGGTTCAGTGTGACCATGCCGACGAATGCGCCAACCGCTCCGCCGAGAATCATCAAAATGTAGGACGGCACAAACGACATCGGCGGGCTGAACATCGGCTTGCCGCCGACGATGAGCGGATAATCGAATGCGTTGCAATACCAGATCAGCCCCATCGTCGCCACGAACGCGCCGCCGCCGAACGCGAGCGCGAACCAGCCGACGAGCGAATTTTTGAAGCCCATCACCTTGTCAAGACCGTGAATCGGGAACGGCGTGAACACGTCCCAGCGCCGGTATCCGGCGTCGCGGACTTTCCCCGCTGCCTCTAAAATTGCCGCAGGTGTGTCGAATTCAGCCATGAGGCCGTAGGGTTTTGCGCTCACGATTTGCCTCCCTTCGCGCCGCCGAGCGGATGATGCGGATTGCCCTGCGGCAGGACGGATTTGACCTCGGCAACCGGAATCATCGGCAGGAACCGGATGAACAGCAGATACATCATGAAGAACGCGCCGAGCGTGCCGAGATAGGTGCCGATGTCCACCCACGTCTGCTTGTAAAAACCCCAGTTCGCGGGCAGAAAATCCTGGTAGAGCGACCCGACGATGATGGTGAACCGCTCGAACCACATGCCGATGTTGATGAGCACGGCGATGACGAAGACGACCTTCAGGTTCCGACGGATACGCTTGAACCACAGTAATTGCGCCGTGAGGAAATTCACCCCGAGCATGATCCAGCCGCCATACCAGTAGGTGTGACCGAGGAGACGATGACCGAACACCCAGCGTTCATACGGGTTGCCGCCATACCACGCGATGTAATATTCCATCAAATAAATGTAGGCGATGCAGAGGCTGCTCAACAACGTGAGCTTGCAGATGCGGTCGAGGTGTCGCGGCGTGATGATGTCTTCGAGGTGGCAAAGCTTGCGCAGCGGAATGAGCAGCACCAGCACCATGCCGAAGCCGCAATACACCGCGCCGACGACGAAATAGAGCGGGAAAATTGTCGCGTGCCAGCCTGCCAGTTGCGAGGTGGCGAAGTCCAAACCGACGATGGAACTCACCGTGAACACCAGCAGTGTGCACAGGCCGGCCAGAACGACGTAGGCTTTTTCAAAATGATGCCACTGCCTCGCCGAGCCGGTCCAACCGAGCGCGAGCAGGCTGTAAATGAATTTCCGCACGCGGGTCCTCGAACGGTCGCGCAACAGCGCGATGTCGGGAATCAGGCCCATATACCAGAACAGCGTTGAGACCATCAGGTAGGTATTGACAGCGAACACGTCCCACATCAGCGGCGAGCGGAATTGCGGCCACATCCCCTCATAGGTCGGCACCGGGAACATAAACCAGGCAAACCAAGCGCGTCCGATGTGAATGGCCGGGTAAAGCCCCGCCATCATCACGGAGAAGACCGTCATCGCCTCCGCCATGCGCCCGATCGTCGTGCGCCAGTGCTGCCGCGTGAGAAACAGCATCGCTGAAATCAAAGTGCCCGCGTGCGCCACGCCAACCCACCAGACGAAGTTGATGATGTCCCAGCCCCACATGACCGGGTGATTGTTGCCCCAGACACCGATGCCGGTGGAAATCTGGTAAATCAGCATCGCCGGCAGCACCACCGTGGCGAAAAACGCAGCCGGAATGAACAAAACCCACCACCAGTGCGGCGTTTTGCCCTCGGTGAACGCGGTGAGTTTGTCTGTCAGCCAGCCGAGGCCGCGATTGTTCTCGATGACCGGCGCGCGGCGGAGTTCTACCGGCGGGGCGAGCGTTTCCATGTTGGCTGCGTATACACTCGCAGCCGGAGCGCTTGCTGGCGTCTTTTCTACGCGGTTGGTTGCGGTTTCAGCCATTGGTTTGCGTTAAATTTTCGAATTACTGCGGGCCTCGAATTCCTCGGAGCTGAACGGCTCGTGATGATCCGGCATCCGCGGATTCGGATTGCGGATGCGCGCGAGATAGCTCGTGCGCGGTTTCGTCAGCAAATCGCCGAGCAGCGTGTAATTCTGCGGCTGCGTCTTCCATTTTGAAACCGAACTGGCCGGGTCGCTGATGTCGCCGAACACAATCGCGCCCGCCGGACACGCCTGCTGGCAGGCCGTCTTCGGCGTTGTGCCGGCGGCTTCTGAAAGTCGCACATCGCCCGAACCGCCCGCCTTGACCTTCTGCGCTATTTTTGCCTGCTCGATGCGCTGAGTGCAATAGGTGCATTTTTCCATCACGCCACGCATGCGCACCGTCACGTCGGGATTTTTCGAGAGCTTGATCAAATCCCATTCATCCTCCTCGCGCATTCCGCTCTGTTCGGGATGTTTCCACCAGGTCAGTATATCCCATTTGCCGTCCGTCTTGTGCGTGAGCGGCGTGGAGTAATACGGCCCCTTGAGTTCCGTAAGCGGACGCTTGTTAAAATCGAGGAAATTAAAATGCCGGACTTTGTAAGGGCAGTTGTTCGAGCAATACCGCGTGCCGATGCAGCGGTTGTAGGCCATCGTGTTCAGGCCTTCCTTGTTGTGAACCGTAGCGGCCACCGGGCAGACGTTTTCGCACGGCGCGGACTCGCACATCTGGCACATCACCGGCTGGTTCACCGCCTGCACGTCATCAATCCATTCGGAGAATTGCTCCTGCTCATTTGTCACGAACGCATCGGCAAATTTCTCCTTCTTGGGATCGGCGGTATAATAACGGTCAATCCGCATCCAATGCATTTCGCGGCCCCGCTGCACCTGGTCCTTGCCGACAATCGGGATGTTGTTCTCGCTCTGGCACGCCACCACGCAAGTGCTGCAACCGACGCACGCCGTCAAATCCACCACCAGGCCCCACTGATGCAATGCCTTCTTCGCCGCCTCGTCGAGCGGGTTCGGGTAAAGCGATTGGACGATGGGCGGCTCCGTGCCGTGCATTTCTCCGGCGAACTTCGGATTTTTGGAAAATTCCTCCAGATTCGCTTCGCGCACCGCCGGGCGGCCTTCCATGGACCAATGATTCTGCGTGCAGGCCAGCGTGTAAGTTTCGCCGGTCTTGCGAATCGTCGCGCCGGTCTCAATATATTTGCCGGAGAAAATTTTGTAGGCGTTGAAACCGACGGTGTTGCTGCCTATTCCACCGACGCGCCCTGCCTTTTCGCGGCCATAACCGAGCGCGAGGCCAAGCGAATAATCCGCCATGCCCGGCTGCACCCAGATCGGGCCAGTGACTTTGCGGCCTTTCAGGGTGATTTCGACGAGGTCGCCGTTTTGCACGTTGAGTTCATGCGCCGTCTTGCGGCTGACGAGCACCGCGTTGTCCCACGTCATCTTTGTGATGGGATCGGGCAATTCCTGCATCCAGCCGTTGTTTGCATAACGTCCGTCGTCCACCTTCGCATCGCGATAGAAAATGACTTCGAGATTGCCTACTGCAAGACGATCTTCTGGCCATCCGCCTTTTGGTATGGATACATGAGTGTTCTCGATAGAAAATGTCGCTCTTACAACGGCTGCCCTGTCTATTTGCACATCCGCAGGTGTTGTAGAAGAACCAACAAGAAAGCCGTTGAATAAAAATTTCTTCCAATCTCGCGAACTGCCAAATGTTGCCTGAACAATTTCGCAAGGATTAGTTTGCGTTTCACCGGCTAGTCGTGCCAGGAATTCCAAATCCGTCAAACCGCCGAACAACGGCTGAATCAGCGGCTGGATCGGAACCAAAGTTCCGTCACTCGTCGTAGCATCACCCCAAGATTCAAGATAATGTGCCGCCGGAAAATGCCAATTCGCGTCCCCACTAGTTTCGTCCTCGTAATAACCAAACGACACAATGTCACGAAGACTAGTTTTCGTCCTCGGACGCGACTTATAAATTTCAGCTGGGAAGTTAAAAGTAGGGTTGCCTCCGATAAGAATTAAATTGGCGTGACTATCTGCGGTCTTCAGCCAATTGGCAAACGTTTCAACAGAGCTGTTGGCAGTTTCCGAGGACACCAAAGCAACCGTGTTTCCAATCGCGCCGAGCGCGGAATTGATGGCGTGAGCAAGCAAATGAACTTCAATCGGCTGGCGTTGACCCGCAACAACCAACGCATTTTTTCCAGCCGCAATTAAGTCCTTCGCACACTCGGCAACCCATTTTGCATCCACGCCAGATGGCAACGAACCCGACGAGCCTGAAATTTGTGCCGAGACTGCCGAAGCAATTGCGCCAATCAAACTCGCAGCCAACCGCAGCCGATGATCCGCATTCGCGCCGGTGAGCGTGAACAGGGATTCCACCGCGTATAGCCGGCTCATTCCCCTGCCCGGCTTGCGGCCGGCGGCGAATTTGCGGATGTGATTGTGCGCGTCGTCCTCGCTACCGAGAAAATCGCAGTCGAGCGACAGGATGACCTTCGCCTTGTCGAAATGGAACACTGGCTTCACCGGCTGGCCGAACGCCTGCGCCGCCGCGCGCTGGTGGATGCCGGAATCAATCGCGTCGTAGGTGAACCACTGCGACTTCGGAAATTTCTGCGTGATGATTTTTTGCAGCCTCGCCCGCGACGGCGACGTGCTGCTCTCGGCAAGGAACGCCAGACCTTCCCCGGAATTCGCCGCAAACTTTTTCGAGAGGTTGTCGAGGAAGCTCAACGCCTCCTCGCGTGAAACAGCCTCGCCGTCGTGTGTAAACCGCTTCGCGCGGTCGGGGTCGTAAAGATCGAGGATGGAAGCCTGCGCGTAACGGTCGGTGCCGCCGTTGCTGCCGGGATAAAGCGCGTTGCCCTCAATCTTGATGGGCCGGCCTTCGTAGGATTTGACGACGAGCGGGACCGCACCGGTGCGCGTCGGCATGGCCGTGGCAAAATATTGCGGCTCGCCATAAATATAATCCGCCGGTTGCTGACCGAACGGCTCCAGTTTTTCCTCCGGTCGCCGACAGCCCGCGCCCGCCAGACCCAGACCCGCCAGTGCGAACGACGCGGACATGATTTTCAGGAACTGGCGGCGGTTCTGGCCGTCCTCCAGCTCGCTCGCGCCCTGCGGAAATTCGCGATGCAGCCACTCCTTGAACTCCGGCGTGTCGGCCAGTTCGTCCAGGCTGCGCCAGTAACGGCGGCCAGTGGCGGCGGATGAGGCTGGAGTTGCCGGGTTCGGGTTCATTCGGGAACAGCGGGCAAAAATGACGGCACTGTCAATTTATGATTTACGATTGATGATTGATGATTTGAAAAAAATCCCGCGCAACGCCTGCTTGCAAGCGCCAATCGTAAATCGTAAATCGTAAATCGTAAATTTTTCATCGGTGGCAGGTCGAGCAGCTTTGCATTGATTCCACACGCATGTGTTCAACGAGCTTTTTGCCCTCGACCGTTTGTAAATTGGCAGCTTCGACGCCATTCGTGCTCCATGTCCAGCCCAAGTCCGTAACCTTGTCCGTCGGCCGGATGTGCGCCGCCGGGTCACGGTGGCAATCGAGGCAGAAACTCATGCTCAACGGCTTGGCGTGATACATCTCATCCATCTCGTCAACGCGCCCGTGGCATTCCACGCAGCTGAAGCCGCGCCGGACGTGGACTTCGTGGTTGAAATAAACATAATCCGGCACCTTGTGGATTTGCACCCATGGTATCGGCGTGTTGTTCTTCGCGCTTTCGCGGATGATGGCCAGGCGCGGGTCATCCTTCAAAATTTGATTGTGGCAGTTCATGCACGTCGAGGCGCCGGGCAGATTTGAAAACCAGGATTTCTCCACGCCATTGTGGCAGTAGCGGCAGTCCATGCCCAACTGCCCCGTGTGGATGGCATGCGAAAACGGCACCGGCTGCACCGGCTCGTAGCCGACGCGCGTGTATTTGGGCGTGAAATAATAAGTCACGCCCGCCGTCACGGCGCCGCCGACCAGCGCGGCTCCGACGCCAAGCGCCAACGGAAACCAATTTGTCCACTTCGGAAAAATCACTGATGCTTCGAATTAACCGCCCGTTTGTAAAAATCCGTCCTAATCATGCCAAGCATGACCACTGATGTTAAATCGTTGTCCGCCCCGCCCGCAAGAAAAGTTTGTGAAAAATTTCACGTTATCCGCCGACCGGACGAATGGCCGGTTATTTCCGCCTGCAACATGCCAAAAAGCAACCATCATTTGCCAAAATCCGTCAAGCCGGCAACGCGCCTTTGCCGGATTTTATCGGCAGTGGAGCCTTCCCGATGGAATCGCACCGGACGCTCCAAAACGTTTGTGCAGACATTAAAACCAGAAAATGCCGCGCCGGATCCGGAAATGCTCCGTCCGCCGGAGATGCCGCCGGGCACCGCCATGTCGCTGCTGGGCGTGGATTATTTCCGGCTGAAGACTGATGACGACGGGGAATTGTTCCTGACGCGCTTTGGCCTGCCTTTCTGGAAACACTTGCTGCCGAAAAACTGGTATGCCCACGAGTGGTTCGAAACCAACCGCGAGCGGCTCGAAGGCACCAGCACGGTTTATCGCGTCCCCACGCGCCTGGTGGATGACCGGACCCTGAACCTCGTCGTCAAATGGTCGCGCGTCGGCGAGGTGGTCCCGCTCGACACGCTCACGGTCAACAAGTTCATCCACGCGGAATTCAACAGCCCCTTCGAGGAATTTTCGCTCCTCATGGAACTGCGCAAGGGCGAGGCCGGCCCGGCGGGCATCCGCGTCCGCACACAACAACCTCTGGCTATTTATGTGCCCGGCCAGCGCCTGCAGCTCTGGCAGACCGGGCGATCCGAGGACAAAATCCGCGCCAAGGTCGCCCGCCATCCCGACGTGGAAATTGACATCCTGCGCCAATATGTCGTTCTCTATGGCTGGATCAAGGGACGCGACGCGGTGGAGACGGCGGAAGACTTCGGCCTGAAAGACCGGGAGAGCGCGGAATTTCTGGCACGCACGACCAGTCTCGTCAATCACGAACTCTGGCAGAAAGGCTACCACGTCATTGACATGAAGCCGGCGCACATCATCCTGCGGCCGCGGCCGGACAAGACCCTTCTGCGCGATCACAACGGCCAGATTGCCTACGCGCTGGTGGATTACGAACTGCTCGAACGGACGCGCGAACATGAGCAGGCCGTCCGCACCGCCAACCGGCGGCTTTATCTCAAGCACATGGCCCGCCGTTTCGAGGCCGACACGGCAGGTCCCCTGCCCGCACATCTCCGGGCCACCAACCTTCTTGGCGTGGATTACATTTTTGGCCGCGCCGAAAGCACCGGCGGATTGCTGTGGGTCGCAGGCAAGGATCCGGACCTCTTCAATTATTTCCTGCCCGAACGCTGGCGGCGCACGCCCAAGAAAAATCTCTCCGCCCATAACGAGATTTTTTACACGCACACCAAGGACGACATTCATCTGGTCTGGAAAATCTCCCGCATGGGGGAGCCGGCCCGGCCCACGAACCCGGATGCTGACGCGGCCGCTGCGAAGGAATATGGCTTCAACAGTCCTTTCGAGGAATTCGCGTTTGCCCTTGAACTCGCCCGCAACGGCGTCAAAACGGTGTATCCCCGCGCCATCTACATGACCGGGCGCAAGCGCGAGACCCCGCGTCCGAACTCCGACAAACGCCGCTACGCCGCGCTCACCCATCTGCGCACCCCCGACGGTGATCCCGCCGTGCGCGAGGACTACGATTACATCACCATCTGGGGCTTCTGGAACGGCCCCGACGAACTGCTGGCCCTCCAGGACGGGCGCTTCTATCAGGCCTTCAATGCCAAACACGCCTTCGCCGAAAAAATGATTTCCAAACAGGCGCTGGGAGAATTGATGCGGCTGAAAGCCGGACGCCTCGCCCGCTGCGGCTTTGAGGACCTGAACCCCAAACCCGACCACCTGCTCATTTCATTCGGACCGGACATGCACCTTGTTCTCAGCACCACCGGCAAACCCGAGGTCCGCCTTTGCAATTTCGAACTTATCCGCCGTCGCAACACCGTAGCGGTTGAGGCGGCCTGACTGGCTGCCAAAACGGAAACCGCTATCGCGGCTTATTTTGCCTGGCGGATGCAAATTGTCTGGACAAAACGGCAAAATGGGTTTTAGATGGTCTCGCGTTCAGGTGAACGCCGTTCCTCATCCTTCCTGCGCCGCCCGTGTGGGTGCGCGCCGCAACCAATCCGTGATGCGTCCCGGAACCAGTCGTTTTGATTTTTGGCGCGTCACGGCGAAACCGTAAATCCCGCCCGCGAAAAGCGGAGCGACACGAACATGGCCATTGCGGAAAAGATCGAGTTGTTGGCGTTCAGTTTTGCATTTGTCTTCGCGTTCCCTCCTGCGTTTCGCGGGCAAATCAAAATGACCCGCCATGAATACAATCGTCTCCAAACTGTTAAATCGCGCGAGCGACCTCGCCGATGTTGAACCCGTCATTGCGCTGTTTCTCGGCGCCGCACTGCTCGCTGTTTTTCTCACGGCCTTGTTCAAATCCAAAACCGACGGCGAATCCGGCGGAAAAAATTCCAGCCTGATCTGGACGCTTTATGGAAATTTCACGCGACTGCTCTGGGCGGCGTTGCTCGTCACCCTGCTTGTAGGAACAATTTCAGTCTTGCGCTCGTATTTGCGCCGGACGGTGAATGATTTCCAGCGCACGCACGGCCGCATCACCCAGGCGAATTACAACGCCGTTGAAACCATCTGGGGCGCGGAGCAGGTGCAAGGCGAATTGAAGGTGGACATTTATCACAACGAGGAAGTCACCGAGCGGATTGAATCGGAAGATCCGACCAAGCCGGCTTTGCTCCGCAAAAAAACGCTCCACCAGTCCGTCACCGGCAATCCATTCGTCGCCGCAAAGCATGAAATGACTCTGAGGCAAAACCCGCGCAAGAAAGGCTCGGCCTTTTATGGCGGCTACGAAACCGACTGCAGCTTCAGTTGGAAACTGCGCAACCCATCCGACACGAATCAAAAATGCGCGCTGACCTTTCCCCTGCCCGCCTCCGGCGCGATGTATGACGGACTCGTCGCGACGCTCGACGGCAGGGACGTTTTGCCGCAAATGGAAATCAAAGATGGCGGCCTCTTGCTTGAACGCAGTGTGCAGCCGAACGAGGCGATGGATTTCCATATCGCGTTCAAGAGCCGCGGCCTCTCGTTTTGGTATTTTCAGGTGCGCGAGGCGCGCGAAATCCGCGATTTCACGCTTACGCTGAATCTGCCCGACCTGCCGAAGACGAAATTGAATTATCCCGACGGGTGCATGACGCCAACCAAAATCGAGCCGACCAGGGACGGCCAGGGCTGCGTGCTGATGTATCGCCTCGACCACGCGCTCACGGACAAAGGCATGGGCATCTCGCTGCCGCAATTGCCACAGCCCGGCGAAACCACCCGCGCCGTCTTGAACAAGACCGACGACGCGTGGCTGCTGGTCTTTGCGGTTCTGGTCCTTTCGTTGACGCTGGCCGCCGTGCCTCATGCCATTCTGCTGACGATTCTTTTCACGACGGCGACGGCGTTCGGCTACGGACTGCTGGCGGACTTCAGTGACCTGCTGTTGGGTTTCTGGGGCACGGCGGTGCTGGTGCTGCTGCCGCTTTTCGGGTTGCTGGCATGGCTGCTGGTGCGCGTCATGCCGGTCTCCGGCAAATGGCTGGCCGTGCAGTTCCTTCTGTTTGGAGTGCTTTATCCATGCATCGCCGGGTTGGACGACGACCGCCAATCGCTCTACCTCAACTTGAGCGCGCTTGCGTTTCTGGCCTTCATCACCTGGCTTCTCACGAAACGGCTGGGCGAAGAAAAAGCCTCCGCGCTGGCGGCGTCACCCACATCCCCGGCTTGATCAGATTGCCGCGCAAAACGCGCGGAATCAAACGGAGCCGCTGCGGCTCCTACAAGAGTTGGTTTCGCGGTCTACATTAACATATCATCATATCAGGATATGTTGATTTTATATTTGCATCGCGGAGGGGTTTCGGTTACTTTGCCGCCGGTAAATTTATCTGAAACCGATGCCGGACAGAATTGAACATCTGCAACGCCTGTTGCGCGAGCGTATTGTCATCATTGACGGCGCGATGGGCACGATGATCCAGCAGCAAAAGCTGGACGAGGCCGCATTTCGCGGCGCGCGTTTCGCCGGCTGGCGTGGCAAAGACATCAAGGGCCTGAACGATCTTCTAAATGTCACGCAGCCACAGGTCATCGAAGCGATTCACCGCCAGTATCTCGAAGCGGGAGCGGACATTTAGA
>Ga0265337_1000092_pt1 | contig 44204 bp, 47 predicted proteins | sample 42122metaG_FD_192441 | JGI IMG/M metagenome (GOLD analysis project Ga0265337, IMG submission 192441) | Rhizosphere microbial communities from Carex aquatilis grown in University of Washington, Seatle, WA, United States - 4-21-22 metaG | ecosystem: Host-associated > Plants > Roots > Rhizosphere >... | reverse complement strand
CTCTCCAATCAGGCCCGCCAGACTGCCAGCCCGGCCGTCCTCCATCCTCTATCGCCGCTTCAACGTTCCATTCAAGACTTCCCAGCGTTGCAAATCTTTTCCGAGCTCGCTTGGCCAGTTCTCCTCGGTGGCGGTCATGAAAACCTGGCCGCTCGCCTTGCGCGCGTGCTCCAGCAACGGCAGGAAACCGCTGCGCCGCTTAAGATCCAGTTCGCCCATCACGTCGTCAATCAACAGGATCGGCGGCGAACCGTGGATGCCTGCGAGGAATTCCGCCTGCGCCATCTTCAACGCGATGGCCAGCGTGCGTTTCTGGCCTTCGCTGCCGAATTGCGCGGTGGATTTTTCATTGAGCAGCAATTGCAAGTCGTCTCGATGCGGCCCGACAAGCGTGGAGCGGTAGGTTCGTTCCCGCGGACGCGACTGCGCCAGTTCCACGGCGAAATCCTTTTTCACGCTCGGGTGATATTCGATGCGCAATTCCTCCGCGTCGTTCGAGATGCGGCGATACGCCAGCCGCGCCAGCGGGGAAAATTTCGGCGCCAGTTCGCGGCGGGCGCGGATGATTTCGTCGCCCAGCTTCACCAGTTCCTGCGAAAAACTGTCCAGCGCGGCCTCGTCAACCGCGCGTTGCTTGAGCAGCGCATTGCGGGCGCGGACGGTGTGCATGTAACGCTGGAGCAGCGGCAGATAATCGGATCGCGTCTGCGCCAGCAGTAAATCCAGGAACCGCCGCCGCGCGCGCGCGGCGCCCTTGACCAGTTGCAAATCCTCCGTGCAAAAGACCACCGCGCGCAGCACGCCGAGATAGTCAGACAGTTTCTTTACCGGCTGGCCGTCCAGCGCCAGTTTGCGTTCGCGCGCCGACCAGTAGATTTTGATTTCGTGGCCGACATGGCTGGTCAGGATTCTTGTCTCCCTCTCCCCGCCCATGCGGGGAGAGTGTTGGGGCGAGGGGTTTTGAACTTGAGAAATTTCGGCCTCCTCACCCCGGCCCTCTCCTCCTTTTGCGGAGGAGAGGGAGGAAGTTGGAATTGGTCCACCAACTACCGTGCCGCCGGCAAAATAACCCTTCGCGCCGTGCCGGATCATCTGCGCGCCGCCGACCCCGCGGAACGACCGGAGCGTGGCCATGAGATAAACCGCCTCGAGGATGTTCGTCTTGCCCTGTGCGTTGTCGCCCAAAAGCAGGTGGAAGCCGGGCGCGAAATCCGCGTCCAACCGGGCGTAATTGCGAAAATCCCGCAGCCGCAAATGAGCCAGATGCACGCGGAAGTTTAAAGAAATCTCCAGTCAAATGCGATAAATTGCGTGCGCCGCCTTGAATTCAAGAACTTGTCCAAGCCAATCGCGTGGCGTAGGCTGAAACGCATCCCATGAGCATGAAAAGAATTGTTGAGAAGTTCGCCGCCGTCATTTTACTCCTGTTCCTTGCCACGCCTCTTTCGGCGCAAACGAACTCCCAAACCAAAACCAACTTCACCGTTTGGATTGTGCCGCCGGTTGTCCGTGACATCCAAAAAATAAAACAGCGGCAATACGTCGCCTTCAACCTGCAGTATCTGGAGGAGAGATCGAATTTCGTCGCGCGGCTCCGTCCGGTTGCAAGGCAACTCTTTGGCAAGGAAGCGGCCGGCGCCGATGTGCGGTGCGCCCATCAAATCTTTGAGGAGCTCTGGTGGCTGATTGTTTCCAGCGGTGACGTAAAGCGCATGCATGAACGGTTGCATGATTTGGAAACCAGTCTGGCCTCGTCGGCGACGGATTCGACCGGAAAGTCCGGCGCGCCGGAGTGCATGACCGAATGGTGGGAACGGCTCGACTGGTCCTACGAGCATGTCAAAGGGGGCGACCCGATTCCGCCGGAGATTCTGGACCGCTTCAATTCACCGGAAAAATTGACCGCGCTGCTGACGCCGCTATCGGTTTCGGACATTTCGCGCACCGGCAGGGACAATGGCTGGGAATTTAACGTGGATTGCGCCGCTTTGGTCCGCTGGATTGTCCGCGACCGTCCCGACGACAAGGCTTTTGACCCGAAGCTGAAGGAGACGATGTTGAATTTGATTTTTCGATTTCAGGATCCGAAAACCGGTTTTTGGGGGCAACGTTACGTTATTGACGGCAACGAGCAATTCGTTCCTGACTTGAGCACGACCTTCCATATCGTCAGCTATCTCAAAGGCGACGTGCCACATCTTGACAAAATTGTCGCCACCACGCTGGCGGTCAAAGACCTGGACGCACCACACGGCTGGTTCTACAACGGGCAGCCTTGGAATCACAATTTCGTGGACGCCGTCGAACTGTTCAAATGGAGCTTTCCGCACGCGAGCGATGAACAGAAAAAAGAGGTGGCCGCGGGTATTCAAGACATGCTGCATCGGTGCCTGACCGAATCGCTTCAACCCGACGGCTCGTTCAAACATGTGGAAGCGGATGTATCCATCGAAGAAGCGACCTATTTCGGCGTGGAATTTCTTTCCCGCATTGGATTTTTCGACAAATCGAAACGCTTTTGGACCGACCAGGATTTTCCAGAGGCCGATGGCATCCGCCAAAGAATTATTTCTTTCATCGAACATCAGGCCGGCAGCGCCGCTGGCGGGTCTTGGTATCATGACGCTCTCAATTCGCTAAACGACGGAACAAAAAACGACGCCGATAAAACGGTTAAATAGCCAACAACAACCGCTTGATTTCTTTCAAACGGGCTTTCGGGTCCTTCCTCGTGAGGCGCGGAAATTTGCCGCCGAGCGTGATGAAATCGCCGTGGCGCGTGAGCATCAATTTGTCGTCGTTCACTTCAATGGCGGTCACGGATTTTTCGCTGGCAAGAATTTTCATCTCGCCCATGGCCAGCAGTAATTCCACCGGCGGCGGCAGCGGGCCGAAGCGGTCGCGCAGTTCCTTTTGAAGATTTTCCAGCGCGGATTTTTCAGTCGCCTGCGCCAGCTTGCGGTAAATCTCGATGCGATGGTGCGGTTCGGTGACGTAGTTGTGCGGAAGCGCGGCTGGTGTTTGCCCAGGACCGCGGCTGTCCCCAGCCGCAGCGGGTTCGGCAACACGAGAACCGCCGGAATCATGTGCGCCGTTGCTGCGTCTGGAAGTGCTGCGGCTGGGGACAGCCGCGCTCCGGTCTTGAGCCGATTCGCCCGTGGAATTCATCTCCAGAAAATCCAGCGCCACACGGACTTCGACGCGCGGCTTCACTTTCTCGCCCTTGAGCGCGCCGACGCTTTGCTTGAGCAACTGGCAATAAAGTTCAAAGCCGACGGCGGTAATGTGGCCGCTTTGCTCCGCGCCGAGCAGGTTGCCCGCGCCACGAATCTCGAGGTCGCGCATGGCGATTTTGAAGCCGCTGCCGAGCGTCGAGTATTGGCGGATGGCACTGATGCGTTTGCGGACGTCCGTGAGCAGGCGCGCGTGGCGCGGCAACAGCAGATAGGCGTAGGCCTGATGCTTGTAACGCCCGACACGGCCGCGAAGCTGATACAAATCGCTCAAGCCAAAACGGTCGGCGCGGTCAATGATGATGGTGTTCGCGTTCGGGATGTCGAGGCCGCTCTCAATGATGCTCGTCGAAAGCAAAACATCCGCTTTGCCATTGACGAACTTCGTCATCACTTCTTCAAGTTCGTCCGAATTCATCTGCCCGTGGCCGACAACGATGCGCGCCGACGGAACGAGCGATTGCAATTTTGCGCGCATTGTTTCAATCGTCATAATGCGGTTGTGCAGGAAGAAAACCTGTCCGCCGCGATTGAGTTCACGCTGGATGGCGTCGCGGATGACGCGCTCGTCGTATTGCGTGGCAATCGTCTCAACGGGCAGGCGGTCGTGCGGCGGCGTCTGGATGGTGCTCATGTCGCGCGCGCCGGTGAGCGCAAGGTAAAGCGTGCGCGGAATCGGCGTGGCGCTCAAAGTCAGCACGTCCACCATCGTCCGCAGCCGTTTGAACTTCTCCTTATGCAACACGCCAAAGCGCTGCTCCTCGTCAATCACAACGAGGCCGAGGTCTTTGAACGCGATGTCGTCCTGCACGATGCGATGTGTGCCGATGACGATGTCCACCACACCCGCCGCCAGATCTTTCACGACGCGCGACTGTTCGCGCTTGGTGCGAAAGCGAGAGAGCAACTCGATGCGAATCGGATAATCCGCCATCCGTTCGCGGAAATTATTGAAATGCTGCTGTGCCAAAACCGTCGTCGGCACGAGAATGGCAACTTGTTTTCCATCCATCACCGCTTTGAACGCGGCACGGATCGCGACTTCAGTTTTGCCAAAGCCAACGTCACCGCAAATCAAACGGTCCATCGGCTTGGGGCGTTCCTGGTCGGATTTCGTTTCGGCAATGGCGGTGATTTGGTCGGGCGTTTCCTCGTAGATGAACGAACTTTCAAATTCGCGCTGCCACTGCATGTCCGGCTTGCACGCATGGCCGGGCTGTGTTTCGCGCACGGCCTGGATGCGGAGCAGTTCCGCCGCGACATCGCGCACGGCACGTTCGGCCTGCTCCTTCGCCTTGTGCCAGCGCGTGCCGCCGAGCGTGTTGAGCGGCGGATTCGCCTTGCCCGCGCCGACATATTTGCTGACCAGATGCGCCTCGCTGACGGGAACATAAAGTTTCGGCGGCTCGTTCGCGGAATCGCTGGGCGCATATTCGATGACCAGACACTCGGTGGCAGGTTGAAAGTTGAGGATTGAAGGTTCACCGCCGCGCCCACCGCTGCCCATCGGCAAATCTTTTAATCCGAGATAACGACCGATGCCGTGCTGCAAATGGACGACCAGATCGCCTTCCTCCAAATCCGTAAAATCAATGTCGAGCGTGGAACGCGCCGCCAGCGCGTGCGCCGATTTTTGGCGGCGCGGGCGCTGGATTTTGTAACGCCCGAAAATTTCCGCATCCGTGACGACGACGAGTTTCGCCTCGTCGCAGATGAAGCCTCGCGCGAGCGAGCCGGTTTGAACGGCCAATTTTTGTTCCGCCGCAAATCCGTGCTCCCTCCAGATTTCCCCGAACCGCTGCCGTTCGCCGTCGTTGTTGCAAAAAACGTGGACGGCATAATCCTGCCGCAGCCAGCGGTGAAGCTGCTGAAAAAATTCGCGCCGCTGCGCCTCGGCAACCTGCGGTTCCGGCGCGCGTTCGGCAAGCGGACGGAAGGCATCGAGCGAAGCGAAAAGAGGAACGCCGAACTCCGGTTCGGCGAGTTGGAGGCCAGGCTTCAGCCCGTCCGGCGCACAAGCTGAAGCTTGAACTCCAACTTCGGCGTCGCTCAATCCGACCGAGGTAAAACCGCGCCGGTTCAATTCGGCCAGAAAATCCGGCCACGGATTGAAAAATGGATCGCCTTTCGGAACCTGCTGTTCGTAGGCCTCGGCATGGACGGCGAGTGATTCCGGTTCGCAGAGCAGGAAAATCGTCTCGCGCGGCAAATAGTCCGTCAGCGTGGCAAGCCCTTTGCTCTCAGAGGAACGAGTTCCACGAGTCCCTGACTCCGAAAGAGGGACTCGTGGAACTCGTCCGTCCGATTGCTTCAGAATCCCCAGTTCGCCGGCGGGCGGCAATGTGACCTTGGATATCTCCTCGCGCGAAATTTGTGTGAGCGGGTCGAAATAACGGAGCGATTCCAGTTCGTCGCCAAAGAACTCCAGCCGCACGGGCCACGGGCTGGTCGGCGGAAAAATGTCCACGATGCCGCCGCGCAATGCGATTTCGCCCTTCTGCGAAACCTGCGCCTCGGGTTCGTAGCCCTGCTCTTCCAAAAATTCAATCAGGTCGAGCGGCGCGATTCTACTGCCGCGCTCAAACGTGCGGGTGCGTTTCTGAATCTCACCGGCCGGAAAGGTCTTTTGCAGCAGCGCCGTGACGTTTGTGACAATCAGTCTTGGGTTTTGAGTTCTGAACTTTGAGTTGTCGGAAAGAGCGACGAGCGTTTGCAGGCGGTCGCTGATGACGTCGGCATGCGGCAGTTTGCCTTCGTGAGGAAAGATTTCCCAGGCGGGATAAAACAGCGGCGGCGAGCCTAGCCACGTTTCCAAATCCTGCTGGAAACCTTCCTGTGACTTCAGATTTTCCGCCACAACGACCACGGTTCGCTGCGGAAAAAGTTTTTGGAGCACCGCGGCGAAAAACGGCTGTGCGGATGCGGCAACGTTTGAAGAAGACAACGCTCCGCCATTCTCCAGTCGCCGCGCGAGGGACTGCACGGCGGGAGTTTGCCCGATGTCAGCGAACAAGTTGCCTGTCGCCGACGCTGTCGCGTTTTGCGCCAAGCAGTGGGAAGTTTGCAGCCGGAAAAGATTGCGTCAAGCAGCGTTCGCGCAAAGCAATTTCCGATCCCGGCCAATCATTTGTTTGTGATGGCGGCGGAGGCCGGCAAGGATTCCGGGTGCCAATAAATTTCCATGCCGGGGCCTTTCAATTTGTCATGAGCGGCGGCGTCTTTGCCCCAAAAATATTGCGATGGATGAGGCCAGTTCTGCTCGATCATCCCAACCATTGCATAATTGGTCTTGTAACCATCCCACCAGTTGAAAATGGTCATGTCCGACCGGGGCTTCTGCTGCCATGAATAATCCCGGTTCACAAAAACGACGAACTTCGGCGAGTTCGTTTCAATCTCGCGGATCATGTCGCGCTGCATCGAACTGGCAAACGGCTGCGGTTCCATCAGCGGATAGGTATAAATGAAACCGGTGGCAGAATGGCGGTGGGAAAGAAAATAGATTTCCGGCTCTGACCCCAGCACGGCGATTTGCGCGTCCGGCTTCGAGTGTTCACGGATGAACGCCGCGGCTGTTTCCGCTTCGGGGAAGAGTTCGGCGCCATACAACGCATGCGCCCCTTGTGCCGCGAAAACAGACCACGCGTCGCTGGTTTTGAGGACGGTCAAAACCAGAAGCAGCGCATAAACTCCGGTTGGCCACTGGCTGAACCGGGTTGCGCCCGTTTTCCGGCGCCACCATTGGCAGGCCCCGCTCACCGCACAACCGGCCAGCAGACCGAGCGCCGGCAGCGTCAGAAGAAAATAATGCGTCCGAAAATAGAAACCTGGAAAAGTGGTCAAAATGGACGCCAGGCCGAATCCCAGAAGCCACCATCGCGTTTGCCGCAACCGTTCGTCGAACCAGATCGTTCCAAATCCGGCGAGGCAGGGCAGCCACAGCAAAAAATCTTCCGAAGCCATCGAGCGAATGCTCCACCAAAGCTGCGAACCGATGTCGGAAACGGGCAGAATCGAAACATATTGGCGCGCATAAACCACCGTCCAAAACCAGAACTGCTCAAAAACCCCCGCCCACCAGAGCGTCAGGCAGCACAATCCCAGCGGCAGCGCGGCCCCGACTCCAAATGCTACAGAACTCCAGCGTGGACGGATTCCCATGGCCTTTTGCTTGAAAAAGTTTTCCCACACATAGAATCCAAACGCCCACATCCCGATGATGGCCGCATGTTGTTTCATCAACGTTGCCAGGCCACACATGAATCCTGCGACTCCAACTGTCTGCCATCGCGCCGTCTGCCGGGCCTTCCACATCAAACACAAACCGGCGGTCGCAAAAAATGCCGCGAAGTGAGTGGCGTGGCCCGCCAATCCGAACAAAGCGGTGTTGGCCGCCAAGACTGCATAGCTCGTTGCCGCCACCATGCCCGCCGTCGGATCCAGTATTTTTTTGCCCAGCCAATAAAGCATCAGTGCCGTCAGCGTGGTGATAATCGTTACCCCAAAGTGAATGCCCGCCGGAGTCTCGCCGAACAGTGCCATGATGAGCGCATACATGGCATACGTTCCGGGGAACTTCATGTTGAAGGCCAGTTTGTAAGGCGGAACGCCATGCAACATGAGCTGGCCGGCATAGGCGTATTCACCCTCGTCGCGTTCCAGGGAAAAATTCAAAAGACACAGCCGGACCATCGCCATCAGCACAAGAACCGCCACCATGAACCACCACGTCCAAGGCTGCTTGAAATGGCGGACGCGGGGGGGTGTTGCGGTAGCGGGCGATTCCGTCATGCGCGGCCATTGTGCAAATCAATCTTCCGGGAGCAAGTGAATACGCTGCGCGTCACCTGGGAAAGGCACGCCAGTGTCGGGGCGGCCATGATTAAATCCCCCGCGCTGTCATGGTGCATTTGTCTTTGCATTGATCGCGGACCCAAGACTGGTGGAGCTTCGCCAGCCTTCGGCCACGCGCAGTTTCATATTTTCGACGAAGTTCACGTTTTGATTGGTCGTGTAATACTCCTGATAAAACCGACCGCTGTGGTTGCTCAAAAACTGGGCGACTTGGGATGTCCAATTCTGGGTATAATGCAAGTCGGTCCCTGAATAATTCAACGGCGCCGGCGGCAGGTCGGCGGGCATCGGCGCGCCGGCATTCGGAATGTCCATCGTGCCGACGACCCAGACGCGATGACCGGATTGCAGCGTCGCTACGATTTGCCCGAACACGGGCTGAATGACGCCGTCTTTTTGTATTTGTTTCCGGACCAGGTCGAAGCGGTGAATGGAATGATCCTGTAGCGGTGGCAGCGTGTTCCACGATGCCGGGCCTTTGTAATACCGGTCAAAAGTGATGCCGCAATACCACGGGCTGACGATGATGAAATCTTCCGGCCCGGCTTCGCTCGACAGGCGTTGTGCCACAAGGTCAACATTTGTGAAGCGCCAGTTCAGATCCCTTTGCGCAAAAGGAACGGCTCCAATCATCGTCAAAAAGGCAAAACCGAAAATTGCCGCGCGTGCGTGGCGGCCCGACGGCAGGCCGGTTTCATAACAAGCCGCCGCCAGAGACATCAGCGGAAGAAAATACCACGGCTCCGTGGCCAGTGCCGCGAACCAGAGAAATCCGGCGAATCCCGCCACGGCCACCAGCAAGGTCACGCCCGCGAAGAGGGGCAAGTCTCCGTTTACGGCATCACCGGCGAACTGGCCGGATGCCGGTGACCGGGTGCCGATTGACGCGCCCCGGGATCGCCAATTCCGCAGCCAGCCGGTGTCCATGCCTAAAACCATCAAAATCAGCAGCGGAAAAAAACACCAATGTTTTCCGGGAGACGCGGCGAACCAGATGAAACCAAATGCCGCTGCCAGCGCCACCGCCAGAGTTGTTTTGCCAGCCAGCGGCAAATTTTCCGCTGGAAGACCGCCGACCCCCGGCGCATGGCGGAATAATGCGGCACACGCGCAGGCAGCCACCACGAGCGCCAAAAATCCCCAGACCCAAAAGTATTGTTCCAGCGGGAATCCCGTGGCGTTGTCCACGTTGATAAATGCCAGCACGGGGTTGAATCCGACCCGTAATGCCCCCGCTGCATCCGGGAGGGAAACGAGGCGCGTCCAATAAGGCAACAACGATGCCGCCGCCACCACGCCAACGGCGAGCACTTTCACCGCCACGCTCCAGTTTTTTTGTCGCGCGCAGACCGCCCAGGCACCGCAGCAAATGGCCGCAATGAAAACCGAGTTTTGAAAAAGCGTCTGCACGCTCAAAACCGCCAGTACCGCCAGACCTCCCGCGTGCCGCCAAGTCGGATTTTTCAGAAACCAGCATCCAGCCGCTGTCGTGAGCAGGGTCAACACGCTGCCCAGCCCAAATGCCCGCAACGAATCGCCGAACATGATCACCGTGCTGTTGAGCGTGAGCAACACCAGCCCGATCAAGGGCGGCGCGCGCCGGATTTTCCAGGCGGCCAGCCACAGCGCAGCGGGCAGCGCCAGTCCGATCAAAGTGCCCAGTAGCCGCAGGCTCAAATCACTTTGGCCAAGACCGAGGGCCGTCCAGCCGCTGACCAGCAGCGGCATCAGCAGTGGAAATGAATCCCTCGACATCTCGGTCAAAGAATGGCGGCCGGACAGGTTGATGAGGTTGACTTCATCCCGCCAGAAACCGCCGGCGTGCCACAGGAAGTAAAAATGCAGCCAGACGACCGCCAGACTGGCAACCACCGCCAATATCCATTCCGGCTGGCGCGAAACTGATTTTGCCAGCCGTCGGAGGTTTGCGTTTGCCGCCATAAAATCGGCGTGAAGATAAGGATGATTCCGGCTTGTGGCACGCAGATTCGCGGAAATAGTGCTTGCAACTGGAAATCCGGCGGCTATCCTTTGCGGCTCTTAATTTTTTGAGACATTTATGGCAAGAATTTGTGAATTAACCGGCAAACGCCCGATGAAGGGCAGCATCATCTGGCGCTCGGGCAAGGCCAAGAAATCCGGCGGCATCGGCACACACATCACCGCCATCACCAAGCGAAAGTTCCATGTGAACTTGCAGCGCGTGAAGGCGCAATTGCCCAACGGCGAAATCCGCTACATCCGCGTCTCCGCCGCCGCCATCAAAAAAGGCCTCGTCACCAAGGCGCCCAAACGCACCTGGAAAAAGGAGACAGAAGCGGCGAAGGCTTGATTTTCCGGCAAATCATTTCAAAGCGAGGTCAACCGGCCTCGCTTTTTATTTTGCCGGATTAGCGGGCGGATGCTGTTGGACGACCCATCGCATGGCTGCGATTTCCCCGTAAATTTGTGAACGCTGGACGTAATTATTCAATTCCGCATCGGTCATGCTTGGGCGGGCGGCATCAAAATTTGCGAATAGGTCCCTGAATGCAGCGTTCTGCGACTTGTGCGCTTGCAAAACTTGGGCCGGTGTCTGGCCATTCAAAAAATCATAAGCCGTGTTTTGATCCAAACGCTGCAACACAATTGCTTCGGTTGCCAGGCCCACGAGTTGATTGATGATGAGTTTTCCGCTGTCGCCGGAGTTGAGCTTGTCGGCGATTATCATTCCCATTTGGGCAAGGTTGGCTGCTGAATCGGCATCGCCGGCAGCAAGCTTTTGTTTCATCAAATCAGCAATGCCCTGATCCACTCGCTTGATTGTCGCCAATTCTGGCGTGTCTTCCCTGCTCATGTCTGCCATGGCAAAGGTGGCAGCTTCCGTGAGCGACTTGCCGGAATCTAGATACAATTCCTCGGCATCGAGTTGCACATCCATTCTGTGATTATCAAATTGCGATTTACCAGATGCAGCCAAAAGTTCATTGACTGCCGCGTCGGTGTTTCCATTCTTGAAATAGTCCTGGGCGGAAAAATAATTTGCCAGCGAATTGCTGGGCGATGACGCTTTGAACAGGTCCAGCCATTTGCGCCGGTCGGCGGGAAACTCATCGCGCGCCAAAACCGCCAGCTCGACGTGCGGGTCGTTCGGAAAATTCGCCGCCGCCTCGTTCAAATAATTGGTGTCGCCCATCGCGCGAAACGCCGCCAGGAGACTCGTGGCGTTGCGGTTGTGTTTTGCGAGCCACGCTTCGACTTTGTCGCGTGGAAGTTCCGGCGGACCGGCTGCATCTTCCGCTTCCGGCTATGCTTCCGGCTTGCTGGTGGCAATCGGCAGTGTCGGCGGCGTGTAATGATAAACGAAATCTGACTTGGAGGTTTTCGCTGGCGCTATTTCCTGCGGTTTCAGTTTTGAGTTGATGAATTGCAACAGCAAAGCCATGCCCGCCGCCGCCAGCATCATAACCAACAGCAGTTTTTTGAAAGGAGAACTTAACATGGCGATGCCTGTGTTTTATCCCTTCCAACTGCCGCCGTCACGAAAAATTAGACCGCGCTTTTCCACCCTCAATCCTCCACCTTCCATCTTCGACTCATTATTCCGGCAAACCGGCGCGGCGTTTGATGTCCGCGATGTCGGCCTTCTCAATGAACGTGACGAGGCTTTTCCAGACAGGATTGAAACCAAATCCGCCATCCTTCATTTCAGCAATTGCTTCCTGCTTGGTCCAGCCGCAGACGGTGATGCGATACATTGCGCACATCATGCCCGTGCGGTCCGCGCCACGTTCGCAATGGACGAACGCCGGCAGATTATTCGTGTCGATGACAATTTTCAGGAACTGAATCACCTCCGCCTCGTCGCCGCGCCACGGCTCCATTTCAAACCGCACGCTCTTCAAGCCCGTGCCTGCCACCTTGTCCTTGTCCGAGTGCCAGGCGCGCAGGTTGACGACCGTCTTGACGCCCACCGCCTTCAACTGCGCCATGCCCTCCGCCGACGGCTGCGCGCCGCGATAAAGATTAGTCGTGACGCGATGGCAATTCTGGATGCCGGCCACCTCGACTTTCTGCGCCCAGATTGGCGGACGATTCGTTGATTCCTGCGCCGGGACGGAAATTATCGCCGCGAAAAGCAAGAAAACAGCAGCAGCAGGACAAATTTTCCAACGCCAGTTCATTTCACTTGGCTTTGAACCGGTGCATCGTCGCCCGTTTCAATTCCCGGTCCGACTCGCGCTTTTTCAAATCTTCCCGCTTGTCGAATGTCTGCTTGCCCTTGCCAACGCCAAGCGCCACTTTCACCTTGCCGTTCTTCCAGTAAAACGCCAGCGGGAACAGCGCATTTCCTTTCACCGCCGCCAGCCCGAACAGTTTCCGGATTTCTGATTTGTGCAGGAGCAGTTTGCGCGGCGCTTTGGGAACGTGATTTTGCAGATTGCCATGCGAGTATTCATCAATGTGCGCGTTGTAGAGCCAGACCTCGTCCTTCTCGACGCGCGCGAAGGCGTCGGCGATCTGCCCCTTGCCCGCGCGCAACGACTTGACCTCGGTGCCGTGCAGCACGATGCCCGCCTCGAACGTTTCGAGGACGTGATAATCGCGCCGGGCTTTATGATTGGTCACAATGTCGGCCATAAATTGAAACAGCCGGAAGGTTGCCCCTCCGGCTGGAAAAGTAAAAGCGATTCGGAAACCGGCCTAGCGCTTTTTGCGCTTCTTGGGCTGCGGGCGGACCAGTTCGGTCAATTCCGGCATTTCCCAGCCGATTTTTTCCTCAAGTATTTCGCGCAACGCGATGTCTGCCATGCCCATGCCGGCGGGCACATCCACGAGCGGACGGCCCAGGCCGCCTCCTCCGGCGTTAAGCTGGCGCACCCGGCGCGAGACGAGGTTCACCAGCACGTTGGGGTTGCCGACCTTTTCGGCGGCTTTTCTGCAAAGTTCAGCGTTCATTAAGAATAGTCGCAAAGGATAACCGCAGCCCGCCTTAATGCAACAAGAATATTTCCCTTAATTTGTGCCGTTTCACGCGAATCCGTCAGCGTCCGCGCAAATAATTCAAGACCTCGTCGTGGTTTCCCGCGAAGTGGAAAACGAGCAGGCCTTTTTGCGCTGCAAAAACAAGCCGCCAGTCCAGTCCTGTCCGGCACTCGTAAAGATTTCCTCCAAGTTTGCGGATGGAAAGCCCGGTGTGAACATGCGGTTTGCCAAAGCCTTCAATCACCAGTTTGATTGCGACGGAAACCTCCTCTTGCCGGCGCGCGTCCCGGACGATTTTTTTGAACCGCTTGGACAGTTCAACGGAAATCATCTTTGCTCCCGGTGAACTTGGTGATTTCGCCGCGTGCGCGCGCGGATTTGATTTCACGGCGGATGCGTTTTTCCGCTTTGTCCATTTCGGCGGGTGTCAGTCCATATTCCTGCAAGGCATAATCCGCCGAATGAACTTCAACCGGGCGCAGCGCGACGATTTTGTCGCCGAACACAAAGCCCACGTCTTCGCCCGCGACGGCCTTCTTCAACCAGAAGCCGAGCCGCCCGCGCCCTTCAGTGATTGTCAGAGTCTTCATACGCTCATTATAGCGTCTCAAAAACAATTGGCAACTTTAGAATGGAATCAAAAGATGATTTCCGGCATTTTTCTGGAAACAATTTATGTCCGCATCAAAACAATTCGATCTACAGCAATTTCTGGCCACGCGCACCGACGCCGTCAACCGCACGCTCGGCAAATTCCTGCCCAGCGAAAAAACCAAGCCCGCCACCATCCACAAGGCCATGCGCTACTCGCTCTTTGCCGGCGGCAAGCGGATGCGCCCTGCCCTGCTCCTGGCCGCCGCCGAGGCCTGCGGCGGCACCGATGCCGCCGCCATGCCGCTCGCGTGCGCCGTCGAGTGCATCCACACCTACTCGCTCATCCACGACGATTTGCCGGCGATGGACAACGACGATTTCCGCCGCGGCAAGCCGACCAACCACAAGGTCTTCGGCGAAGGCATCGCTGTGCTGGCAGGCGACGCGCTGTTGACACAGGCATTTGAGATTGCCGCGCAGGCCAAGGGCTGGCCACGCTACCCGCACCGCGATTTGATTCTGGAAATCGCCAAAGCCTCCGGCTCGCTGCAACTCGTCGCCGGGCAGGTGGCGGATCTGGAAGGCGAAGGCAAAAAACTTTCCGTGGCCGAACTCCGCTACATCCACGAGCGCAAGACCTCCGCCCTGCTCTGCTGTTCCGTGCGGCTCGGCGGCATGAGCGCCAACTGCACGCCCGCGCAACTCGCGGCCCTCACCGACTTCGGCTACCACGTCGGCCTCGCGTTCCAGGTGATTGACGACATCCTGGACGTGACGCAGACCAGCGAGCAGCTCGGCAAGACGGCGGGCAAGGACGTGGCCGTGCAAAAGGCGACCTACCCGGCGATTGTGGGCTTGGAAAAATCGCGGAAGATTGCGGCGGAACTGACGGCCAAGGCATTTGCCGCGCTGGACATTTTCAAAGGCAAAGCCACACCCCTCGAAGCGCTGGCGGAATTTCTGTTGAAGCGGGATAAATAAAAGTTACTGCTCAATAAGCCGGTAATATCTTTGCGCGATGCCGGGCGCGGAGTTCGTCACTGACTCCACCGCTCCATTGCCTGCAACGCTCGGCAGGCTCTGCCAGTTCGGTGGGACCAGCGTGTCTGTGTATTGAACCGTATAGGTTTTCGTTGGAGCAGTCTGGAACGAGACGGTGAAGTTGGTGCCGACCTTGGCTGGTGCAAAGAAAGTCGGCGAAGGCCAGATCCAAAAGCCGCCTTGAATGGAGAATCGGGCGCTGCTGGGCACGGCGGCGAGGGGTTGGGCCATGGTGCCGCTTAATTGAAACCGGGCGCTGCTGCTGAAAGTCGTGCCACCGCCGGCAATCACACTGCGCGTGATGGTGAACCGCGCGCTGCTTTGGGCAAGGGTGAGCAAACCCGGAACACCAACGAGCGAATTTTGGAAATTCTCAAAGGACGACCGACTTCCAAATTGAGTAAGACAGACCGGATTTCACTCGTCAGGCATTTGAAAAATAGCTGGCTCAATTTTCGCCCGAAACAAGCCGAGTTTCAGTGTGTCGTCTTCGGACACGCTATCAACGCCGATGAGCAAGCCGCTTTGAACATCGCCCGTAAATTTTTGTTCGAGCCGGCTCATCCGACGAAGAAAGTTGAACGCGACCGCCGAGCAAAATGGGAATTATGGTATCGCGGAAAACTTGCAACGGTTTGGAAAAATTAACTCGCCGCTTTTGCTTGCTGGTAGAAAATGACCTGTCTGGCGGCGACGAAATTCCAAGCGGTCACGCAACGGAAGTTGCGGGGGTTATGATTAACGACCGATGTGGTCAGCTGTTTTGTTTCTGCGCAGGAGTCAAGCGCCGGCATAAATAGAGGATCGCACCGCACACCAAAAGCACCGCTGAAGCAGGCTCGGGAACGTCATTAACCCGGAGATTTGGTCCGAAGGTGCCATCGTTGAATGCGGGCGCCGGATTAGGATACGCCAAAGTTGATCCGCCTACATCCATCGCCTCAACAAACGTTGCTCCGGAAAATAAGGACGTGGTGGCGGAAAAGATTTGGCTGTCTTGGTCGAAGCCGAGAACCGTAGCGCCTATGACGTAAGTGCCGGGTGATAGTGTTATCGGGGAAATGTCGGTAAAGCGCCAGAGGCCCGCAGACGACGTAGAGGGCACTGCAGTGCTGCCTGCGGTCGTAACCGTCGTAAAGGCGAGCAGCGTCGAGGGATTGGCGCTATTCCAGATACCAACATCGTGGGCGTTGACAAGGCCATCGCTGCCCTGGTCCCAAAAACCCAGACCATCCACCACCACCGGGGAACTCAACGTGAATTGCCACCCGGCGATTGTGTTAATGCTGAATGTATTGGCATTACCTCCGGTGAAATCCAACAGCAAGTCCGCTCGTGCATACTGCGGGCCAAGAAGGATGAAAGTGGTGGCAAGTGCTGTTATTAGGAAACGTCCCATAAAAAGGGAGAGAATGGGCGAAATTATCGGGTTGTTTTTCACGGGGTGTTTCTTGTTTGCTGTTGGTTGATTACTTCGTAGAAAGACACCAGAATCGCCAGCATTAATGGACACGCAGGGCATGGCTAGGGGCATGGACGAATCATTGTGTGACGGGTTTGATTGAGAATGACTTCATGGAATACGAACTGCGGATGGTTGTCAAGGATTATTGTTTTGGATTTTCCCCAGTTTTTAGGCGAAGGCGAAAAGGCGTTGTCGGTTTGCGGCAGTCGGAGCCGGTGAAGGACGGCACAACGGGCACTAGACACCCAAGCGTGAAAGCAACATGCTGATGCCGTCGGCCAACGCATAGTAATGGAACTCCGGCACGCCGAAGAAGCGTTTGGCCACCCGGCTCACGCGGGTGGACAAACCCCAGACATGGCATTTGGTGCAGATATTTACGCCAACCCCGGTGGTTCGCGGAATCTGGAGTTTGATCCCGCCAAGCAAATCATGCCATGAACATGAGGCTATATTCCGTCCACTCGCCATTTGCAGATATGGTTTGAGTTTCGGTGTTTCGCGGCCTGTTTGTCGCCACCCCGGGAAATGCCCCCCCGGCTTGTCGTTGCGGACGGCCACCATTTGCGACCGGCCGCTTCTGGCACCGGGCCACTGGTCCGCCCCAATCCATTTTATTTTCGGAGCGCCGTCGGCGCGGCATCTTTGTAGCCCGCCATTCGTAAAATGAAATAGCTCCGTAGGAGCGGCATATTCTGAAGATTTCGCTCCTGACGGAGCTTGGAAAATTTTGTCGGGCCCATTTTCTACAAATATGCCGCACCTACGGTGTTAAAACGTCCGCCGAGTCGGGGTAAAATTTGTCACCACCCTGGAAATTGCCCACGGCTTGTTCTTGCGGATGGCCATCATTTGTCGCCGGCCACGGCTTGCGCTGGGCCACTTGTCCGCAAAATTAGTTCCCCGACCATTTGTAGTCATAACCGTCGGGCGGTTCGTAAAAGGCGGAAAATCCGCCGGGTCCCTCCGTGCCGTTCCAGTAAATTTTGATGTAGCTGACGTGGCCGTCCACAAAACTCATCACGTTGGGGGCGTCCGGGAATTGCAGCGGCTGGCGGCGGTCGTGACTGCTCAAACCGCCGCCACCTGAAATTTCCCCGATGATCTCGGTCCTGGCCGGCTCGCGCACGGAGGCGAACGGTTTTTGCGCCATGCCCAGATCGTTGGTGTTGTCGCCGCGCGCCAGGCCGTTGAACCAGTAGCTGGAAAAATGCGTCCAAGCCTGGTTGCAAAAGCCGTGGCCGCTTAATGGAGGATCCGTAAACCACGAGCCCAGCGTGCCGGAAAAAACCCAATCATCGGCGGCGCAGGCAAAGACGGCGTTGCTGGACGACGTGTTCCCGGCCTGACCGATATACGGCAAAATGTTTTCCTTGTAATCGAAGTAAATGGTGTTCGTGTAGAACGCGATCGCATCACCGTGGTCATCCGCATACAGATGGACGGCGAGATTGATCTGGCGGACGTTGCTGGTGCACGCGATTCGTCTGGCGGACGCCTTGGCCCGGCTCAACGCCGGCAAAAGCAGCGCCGCCAAAATGGCGATGATGGCAATTACCACCAGCAGTTCGATCAAGGTAAACGCGCGTTTCACGGGTGGTGTGGAAGCTAGTTTTTATTCCGGTTCAAGCCAACTGCAAATGAGTCCGGCGTGTGCACGCCATTTCAGAGTGTTGTAGGCGCGGCCTCTTTGTCGCCACTCCGGAAAATGCCCCCCGGCATCAGGTCTTTGCCGCCGGCCACCCCTTGCGTCCGGCCACTTCTGGCACCGGGCCACCCGTCCCAACCCAATCCATTATATTTTCGGAGCGCCGTCGGCGCGGAATCTTTGTAGCCCGCTTTCCCTGGAAGCAAAAGTTTTTTGCGTAGATGGATCCTCATGGAATTTATTCTCGTCAGGTTGGGATTAGGCGTTAGCCTGTCAGCAGACTGATTTTTGCCAATTGCAACGACCTTCATATGAAACAGAGAAAACTGGGAACACAGGGATTGACCGTGTCGGCACTGGGCCTCGGCTGCATGGGAATGTCGGAATTTTATGGCTCGCGCGACGACCAGGAATCCATTGCCACCATTCATCGGGCGCTCGACCTGGGCGTCAACTTCCTCGACACCGCAGACATGTATGGATGCGGGGACAATGAAAAACTCGTGGGCCGGGCGATAAAGGGACGCCGTGACCAGGTGATTCTGGCCACCAAGTTTGGAAACGTCCGCGATGAACAGGGCACGTTTCTGGGCGTGAACGGCCGGCCCGAATATGTCCGCAAGTGCTGTGATGAGAGTTTGCAACGACTCGGTGTCGAGCGGATCGACCTTTATTATCAGCATCGTGTAGATCCCAATGTGCCAATCGAAGAAACCGTCGGCACAATGAGTGAATTGAGCAGGGCCGGCAAGGTTCGTTATCTCGGCCTGTCGGAGGCAGCTCCAGCCTCGATTCGCCGTGCCGCCAAGGTGCATCCGATAACCGCATTGCAGACCGAATACTCGCTATGGACCCGGGACGTGGAGGCGGAGATTTTATCCACTTGCCGGGAACTGGGCATTGGCTTTGTGCCCTACAGTCCTCTGGGCCGCGGATTTCTGACCGGTAAGATTCAGAAGATTGATGATCTGGCGGCAAACGACTGGCGGCGGTATGGCCCGCGCTTCCAAGGGGAAAATTTCGAGCGTAATCTGGGAATTGTTCATCGCCTCGAAGCCATGGCTCAACGAAAAAGATTCAAACCGGCTCAACTGGCGTTGGCCTGGGTCCTGGCACAGGGCGAAGACATCGTGCCAATCCCCGGCACCAAGCGCCGCATCTACCTCGAGGAAAACGCGGCATCACTTCAGATCGAGCTGACCGCTGAGGACCTGGCGGAGTTCAACAAGGCCGCGCCGGTGGGAAGCACGGCTGGTGCGCGTTATCCGGAAAGGAGCATGGCCGCGCTGAACCGCTGAAGGTTTTGGCCGCGAAGAGATTCGGAAGGAATATTGAACGCATGCCCTCAGTCCTGGAACCCATCACGATCCCGAAACGAACGGTCAAAAAGGAGATCAGTTCAAAAGATCAATTTGCGCCCACCTACTATGTCATCTGCTGGAATGACCCCGTGAATTTGATGGTGTTTGTAACACATGTGTTTATGAAGCTCTTTGGCTGGGATCGGCAGAAAGCGGAGAAGCACATGATGGAAGTTCATGAGAAGGGGAAAAGCGTGCTGGTCAGGGAGGGCGCTGAAAAAGCCGAGTTCTACGTCCACCAGCTCCAAAATTACAAACTTCAGGCCACAATGGAACCAGCGGAATGAGACTGGTCAGACAAAACAAGATTGGATGGCAATATCACTTGAATCACAGAGAGGGGGATTGTCTGCGAAGCCTGTTAAGCCAGTTCCCCGTCACTGCGAGTGTTCAGGCCAAAATCTCCAAAACCGATGCAGATCCCAAAACGGTTGAGCGGGAAAACCTGCTCAATGAATCGCTGGCTGAACACCGTAAAGAGCTGAAGAAAAAGGCCATGAATCTGCTGGCTCCCGGGAAATTTAAGCGGGGAGAAAAGGGTTTTGTGCTGACGCTGAGTCTGGAAGAGCGGGAAATCTTGTTGCAAATCCTCAACGATATCAGGATTGGATGCTGGCATGTGTTGGGTGAACCGGAAGAACTTGAACCGGAAACACCACCCCAGACAGAAAAGGAGTTGGTTTATTATAACCTGATGAATCTGGCCGGCTATTTCGAGGTGGCGTTCCTGAACACCTACACCGGTGATCTTCAGCGCGGCCATGATTGAACTGAATTCATTCAGGCCCGCACTGCTGGGCAAGGACATCCGGTTTCCCAATCCGGAGATTGCGGACGCAGAAGGTTTGGTGGCAGTGGGTGGCGACCTGAAAGTGGAGCGATTGCTGGCGGCTTACCGGCAAGGCATTTTTCCATGGACGGTCAACCCGATCACATGGTGGTCTCCTGATCTACGAGGCATCATCGAGCTGGATCACTTTCACGTTTCAGAAAGCCTGGCCAAGGTCATTCGCAAGCGGACTTTTGGAATCACGGTTGACCGGGCTTTTCGGGAGGTGATGCAGGCTTGCGCCGCACCCGGTCCCAAACGGCGCAGCACCTGGATCACCAAAGAATTCATCAAGGCCTACACACAGATGCATCTGCAAGGCCATGCCCACAGTGTTGAATGCTGGAGAAACGGAGAACTGGTGGGAGGCATTTATGGCGTCTCCATCGGCGGACTGTTCGCCGGCGAATCCATGTTCCATTGCGCCGACAATGCCTCCAAGGTGGCACTCAACTTTTTAGTCGAGCATCTGCGGCAGCGACAGTTCTCGTTGTTCGACACCCAGATGGTGACCCCGGCCACCCAATCCTTGGGGGCGAAGGCGATTCCACGCAGTGAGTATTTGAAACGTCTGGCTGTTGCGGTCACAAAGAATTGCTCATTTCGTGAAATCATTTAGCCGATTGCACATCGAAATGCGCAAAACGGACTTCACGCTTGACACTTCTTGATTCTCGGCGCGACAGTCCCCGTCACCACCAACAATTATGTCTAAAATCGCCTGCGTTTACTGCGGTCAATCTTTTGAAATTAATTCTTCCCTGGCAGGTCAGCCGGTCAAGTGCCCCCATTGCGGCTCGGATAATTCCGTTGCCGTCAGCCGTGCCCACAAGATGCGCCTTCCGCAAATTCGGCCGGCAGCGGAACGTGAACCGGCTGATTCCGTCGTGGCGCCCATTGCCAATCAGATCGTTGACAACATCGAGAAGGTCATTGTGGGCAAGCATAATGAAATCATCCTGACAGTCATGGCCTATTTCGCCGGTGGTCATGTCCTGCTGGAAGATGTGCCGGGCGTGGCCAAGACGGTGCTGGCCCGCGCTTTTGCGCGCACCATCGGCGGCAGTTTCAAACGGATTCAATGCACGCCGGATTTGCTGCCCAATGACATTACCGGCAGTTCCGTTTTCAATCCCAAGACCGCAGATTTTGAGTTCCGGGCCGGGCCGGTCTTTGCGCAAATTGTTCTGGCGGATGAAATCAACCGCGCCACACCCCGGTCACAAGCGGCCCTGCTGGAAGCCATGGCCGAGCGAGCTGTGACCGCGGATGGCGCACGTTACGAATTGCCAGCCCCATTCTTTCTGGTGGCCACGCAAAATCCGGTGGATCACGAAGGCACCTTTCCATTGCCGGAGGCACAATTGGATCGGTTTATTGTGCGACTGAGCCTGGGCTACCCGGATTTGGAACATGAAGTGGCAATGTTGCAACGATTCGAAACGCAGGATCCGCTGGACACATTGGAAACAGCGGTGGCCACGACAGACGTCATTGCCTGTCAACAAGCGGTCCGGCAGGTGCGTGTGGATGAAAAGATTTCCCGTTACGTCGTGGAAATCATGCGGGCTACGCGGGAACATTTCGACGTCATGCTGGGCGGCAGTCCACGGGCATCCATGGCTCTGTCACGCTGCGCGCAGGCATTTGCCGCCATCCACGGGTATGGTTTCGTTCTGCCGGATGACGTCAAGCAGGTGCTGCCCTATGTTTTGGGGCATCGGATCATTCTCCGTCCGGAAAGCCGCTTGCGCAAAAAGAACGTGCCTGCGGTTCTGAACGAAATCATGAATTCGGTGATCGTGCCAACGGTGGGTGCTCCTGATCGTTGATCATGAAATGGATTCTTGGCATTGCCGTCTTGTTGGTGTTGGGGTTGTTGTTCCATTTGAACCTCCTCGTCTATGCCATGTATGTGCTGGGTGGCGTGCTGGTGCTTGGACGGTTTCTAGCACGCACTTGGACGGAGAATCTCGTGGCCCGTCGGGCGGCAGTGGACGAAGTCTGTGAAATCGGCGACTCCATCCGCGTGACCGTGGAACTGGAAAATCGCGGCCGCCTGTCGGTGCCGTGGATCTTGTTGGAGGATTCCATGCCCGTTGCGGCGCTGCACCGGGAGCGTCCGCGTGTGCAAATGGGTGGGCCGCGGGTCGCACTGACCCGGCTGGCGCCGGGAGAGACGGAAACGGTGTTTGAGCATGATGTCAAATTTCTTCAGCGCGGTTATTTCCAATTCGGTCCGTTGCTCGTGGAAACGGGAGATGTCTTCGGCCTGCACCGGCGATACCAGCTGATGACCGAGCCGCAGTTCGTCCTGGTGTTGCCGAAGGTTTTGCCGTTGCAGGGTTACAACCTCGCGTCGCGACGGCCCATTGGAGAGATTCGCGTTGCGCACCGGTTGTTTGAAGATCCCACCCGGCTGGCGGGAGTGCGTTTGTTTCAACAGGGCGATCCGCTGAATCGTGTTCATTGGCGGGCCACGGCACGGACCGGTCAATTGCACAGCCGGGTCTATGAAAATTCCCGCGTGGCCGGAGCCACCCTCCTGCTCGATTTTCACGAACAGAGTTATCGCGGCTCGGTTGGATCGAGCTCGGCTGAGCTCGCCATTGTGACCGTGGCGGCACTGGCCAACGCGGTGTCCCTCCAAGGCCAGCAGATTGGCCTGGTCACCAATGGTCGTGACGCCGCCGACCGCATCCGCGAAGAAGGCTGGCAGGGCGAATTTCTGAATCGCACGATGGCCCGGCAACAAGCCGCCACGGTTGCCGAAAACACCAGGATGCGCCCGGTCGTGGTGCCGACGCGAAAGAGTTCCGATAATTTTCTGCGCATTCTCGAAACACTGGCCCGCCTGGAGCAGACCGACGGCCTGGAATTTGCAGGTCTGATCAGCGAAGCGGCAATACAGCTTCCGCGGGATGCCACCGTCGTGGCTGTGCTTGGCCGTGTGACGCCCGAAATGGCGCAGTCACTGGGGGAATTGGTCCGGCGCGGGTTTTTGGTCACGGCCATCGTCGTCGGCTTTGGCGGCGACGTGTTGCCGGACTGGGCCAAACCGCCCGAATGGGCCGAGATTCTGCTCGCCCAAAGCATCAATTTTCACATGGTCAACTCGGAGGAAACAGTAACGAATCTCTGCGCCCAGGCGATTACCCGGTAACATGGACACTGGCAAACCAAACAAGACGCTCGCCGATTACCTGGTCATTGCCGTCAGCCCGGCATTGATCATGGTCATGGTGCATAGCGTTTGCTTCTTTTTGGTAGAGGTCTTTTACCGGGGAGAGGCCGCCGGGGGCGTGCGATGGGTGCTTTTTTGGTTCGTGCTGGCCGTCGTGCTCATCGCGCGCATTGGCATTGAGCAAGGAGACGGACACGCCATGGCATATGGCTTGATGTTGGCGTTTGCCACATGGATTTACCTGTCCACAGTTCAGCCCAACCTGGTGTTCGGCGCGCTCTTGCTGGGCATTGTCTGGTTCACAGCCCACAAGCTGACCTGCAACTGCACCCTGATTGACGAGGAGGCGGATGCTTCCGGGCAGGGATTGTTACAGTCACTCCGGCACCTGCCTCGACTATTTAAGAAGGAGCCATCTCCCGTCTCAAAAACCGCTGCCACGCCGAAGACGTCATCCGTATCGGTTCCAACACCGAAAAAGGAGAAAGCAGCCAGTGCGCAAATACCTGGCGTCTGGCTGATTTATTATTCATTGGCCGCCTTGCCCATATTTGGGTTGGGCCAGACTTTGTTGCCTGCCGGGGATTTGGCAGCGCGGCACCAAGGCTTCATTTACCTCTTTCTTTATCTGGCCGCAGCCTTGGGATTGCTGGTGACCACCAGTTTCCTCGGACTGCGGCGCTATCTGCGGCAGCGATATGTAGCCATGCCCGGCAATATTGCCTTGGGTTGGGTCCAGTTTGGCGTCGTTGGCGCAGCGATTGTGCTGTGCCTGTCTTTGTTATTGCCCCGCCCCGGAGGCGGCGAAGCATGGGGCACTTTGCGTTATCGTGTGGATTATCAATTGCGCCGCGCCAGCGAATATGCCGCCCGGTTCAACCCACACGGCACCGGTTCTGGACGGGCCGGTAATCCAGCCCCGCCCGGCGGTCAGCAGGGGAATAGACCGGCACAACCCGGTCAGACCCCCAGCCCGGATCAGGATCAGAACACCGGTGCGAATGGCCAAGGCAATCAGCAATCTGGCGGTGCTTCCAAACAGGGCGCAACGACAGGGCAGGAAGGCAATGGCAATCCGGGGAAGACTTTGCCAAGTTTGTCTCCCTCAGCCAGTTCGATCTATCCGTGGATTAAAATCCTTTTTTGGTTTGTCGCCGCAGCAGGTCTGATCTGGCTGGTGCTCCGGTATCGGGTCGTCATTTTGACGGCATTAGGGAGAGCCTGGGCGGCCCTGCTTGATTTTATTGCGGAACTGCTGGGTTTTTTCCGGCCAACTGCACAAACGCCGCAACTGGCGTCAAGAACAGCCGGGGTGCCGCCTTTCAAAATGTTCAAGAATCCGTTCCTCACTGGCGCGGATCGGGTATGGTCACGGGAAGAACTGATCATTTACAGTTACGACGCGCTGCAAAGCTGGGTGATGGAACAGGAGGCCAAACATGGTTCGCCGCAAACCCCGCGTGAATTTTGCCGTCAGCTTGGCGAGGAAATGCCGGAAGCCGCTGATGCGCTGGAGCATCTGGCTCTTCTCTACGGGCATGTGGCGTATGGCGCTTCCATTCCTGGCAACTACCATCCGGAACATCTGCGCATGCTCTGGGACCACATGTCCAGCCCACGACCAATCCGGTCCAAGCGCGAAGAACAAGTGTTAAGCGGTTAAACCGGCGCGGACATGCAACGGCGCAAGGATTGTTCGCTGGATTCACTAAAACGCCGGTCTGACACTGAAATAGAGTGCAACCCGCTCCATTTTTTCTTATTAAATCAGCAGACATACTTGACATCCAGTTTGTGAATCATGAACGAGAGCAAACAACCATTCACTGATCACGTGAGGCGGTCGCAAAGTGCTTCCAAAATCCCCCGGCTTGGCTGGCTGGCCGCTGTTGTTATGGCAATGCTGGCGGTGTTTTTCTTGATGCTTTGGTCTTCCGCCCGGACCGGACACCGGAAGGACATTGATTCGCTACAGGCCCGGTTGGATGATGCGAAGTCACAGTTCTCGAATGCGCTGGCGGAAAATCAGACGAACCAAGACACAATCACAACGCTCAAAGGACAAGTCGCTGATTTGGAAAAGGAGAAGGACACGGCGGCACAAATGTCCAAGGCGCTGGAGAATGAGATGCGCTCCGATTTGGAGTCCAAGGATGTCACCATCTCCAACCTCAAAGGCAAACTCACAGTGAACATTGTGGATCGAGTCATGTTTGATTCAGGCGAAGCGATCCTGAAGCCGGACGGGGAGGCGGTGATGCGAAAGATTGCGGCCATTCTTGGTGAACACCCCCAACTCAAGATACAAGTCATCGGCCATACGGACAACGTGCCGATCCGTCCAGCAGCCCGTATTCGGTTTGCAAGCAATTGGGAACTTTCGACGGCACGCGCCTTGGCAGCGGTGCATTTTCTCACGGAACAAGCGGGTGTTGACCCACGCCGGGTCGGTGCCGCCGGCTACGGTGAGTTTCGTCCCATCGCGGGCAACTCTACGGCCGAGGGGCGCGCAAAGAATCGGCGCATTGCCATTACGATCGTGCCTGATGAACTGGCTGGGATCGGCCCCGTGCCTGTGGTGATGTCCAATGTGGACATGAATTCAACGACGAATGCATCAAAGGCAGACCCATCGGCGTTGCCAGCGCTGAAGTTCCCATGAACGGGGTCGTTTCATTCAGACATTCGAAGTTGCTGCCCGATATACGAACCGGCCAGCCAGATACCGAAGCGAGGTTGCATCCATTGGGCACGATGCTTCACTGTTCATAAACATGAGAGACTCCAGGTCACTGAACGATTCGCCAATTGTCTTTGTGCATCTGTTGCCCAACGATTCAAATCCATCACATAACCCGTCTTATTGTCATGAGGTCTGACGTGACTTCACTTTTTTGGGCCGGATGATGTGAAAGTCTGGGACTTAAGAAAGGACCAGACAAATACCGGCGAATTGGTGGGCCTGCTCGGACTCGAACCGAGAACCAAAGCATTATGAGTGCTCTGCTCTAACCAATTGAGCTACAGGCCCGGCTGAAAGCAGACTGCTGAATTCCACCAGAGACGTCAACTTTCAATAACGCCGCAGGAGAACAGCATCAACGTAACCGACCGCGCAGATGCCGCGCCATGGCGCACAGCACGAAGGCGGGCTGAAACATTCGTTCGCCGATGCGCTTCGAGCTTCGACCCCGCGAGCCGGAAAATTTCCAATCAATGAACACACTCCGTTTTCAATTTCAAAATCTCCTCGCGCAGTTGCAGTGCCAGTTGCTTGCGGCCGGCGCCGGTCCGTTGAAAGGGCGCAAAACGGACGGTGGCGCGGACGGCGCGGAATGGTGTTGCAATAATTCTTCTTCGGATTATAAGTATATCTAGTCTCATGAAGACGAACCCGCGCAATTCCTGTTCTGTCCCGGCGTTTTGTTCCGCCCCCGTCAATTTCGCCCGCGCTCCCGGCGTGACGCGCCCTCCCAAACTAAAAACCAAATCCATGAAAAACCGGAATTGCCCGCTCTTCGCCCTCGCGCTCCTGGCGCTGGCGCTCACCGCCTGCCACGCCAGCGCGCAGTCCATTTACATCCCCTACTCCTTTACAAATTTCGCCGGGTTTCCAGGCCTGAGTGGCAGCACGGATGGCACCGGCCCCGGGGCGCGGTTTCTCCGGCCCCAAGGCGTGGCGGTGGACGCCGCGGGCAACCTCTATGTGGCCGATCCCGGCAACTATATCATTCGCAAGATCACGCCCGCCGGAGTGGTGACGACCATCGCGGGCAGCGCCGGGCTGCATGGCACCAACGACGGCACCGGCAGCCTCGCGCGGTTCTATTTTCCCCGCAGCGTGGCGGTGGACGGCGCGACCAACGTCTATGTCGTGGATACGTCCAACTCCACCATTCGCAAGCTCACGCCCGTCGGCACAAACTGGGTGGTCACGACGCTGGCCGGATTGGGCGGCATTATTGGCACCAACAACGGCACCGGCAGCGCCGCGCGATTCAACAACCCCCAAGCCGCGGCCCTGGACAGCGCCACCAATCTTTATGTCAGCGACAACCGGACGATTCGCAAGATCACGCCCGCCGGAGTGGTGACCACGCTGGCCGGGGCGCCCTTCCAGATCGGCTACTCGAACGCCACCGGCAGCGCGGCGCGGTTCTTTGGTCCCCTCGGCTTGGCGGTGGACAGCGCGGGCAACATCTATGCGGCCGATGATGGCAACAACGTGATTCGCAAGATCACCCCCGGCGGGGCGGTGACCACGTATGCCGGCGTTTACCCGCAACATGGCGGCGATGATGGCCCCACGAACACCGCGCTGTTCCAGACCCCCGACGGCGTGGCGGTGGACAAAGCCGGCAACGTCTTTGTGGCTGATTACGATAACCAGACCATCCGCAAGATCTCGCCTGGCGGCATGGTGAGCACGCTGGCGGGCACCTTCGCCATCACCGGCAGCGCGAATGGGGTGGGCAGCGCGGCCCGCTTCAACTACCCCATTGCCCTCGCAGTGGATGCCGCGGGTTTCCTCTATGTGGCCGATAGCGAAAACCACCGTATCACCAAAGGCACGCCGCCCCCGGATCTCGTTCAGGCCGTCAGCACCGACACCCTCATCCCGGGCGGCACGGGCAGCTTCAACATCCTCCCGCGCGGCGCGAGCTTTGACGGACTCAGCCTCGCCTTCTTCGGCGGCGGCACCGGCGGACAACAGGGGATTTACCTTCAAGATCGTTACGTTTTTTCCGATCCCGTTACCATCGCCGACACCAACACACCCATCCCGAACGGCACGGGGAATTTTGTGTCGTTCCTCGGCGATTCGGCGTTGCCGCCCGACCCGTGCGTGAGCGGCAACAACGTCGCCTTCTACGGCGCGGGATCCGCCGGACAGCGAGGCATTTATGTTTCGTGGAGTGGCAGCCTCACACCCGTGGCGGATACGCAGACGGCGATTCCCGGCGGCAGCGGCAACTTCACTGGCTTCGCGCCGGTGGGCTGGCCGCCCGATCCACAAATCAGCGGTGAGAACATCGCGTTCCACGGCGAAGGCATGGGCGGGCAGTCCGGGGTGTATGCGCAAATCACCGGCACCCTCGTGAAAATCGCCGACACCGGCACCGCCATCCCCGGCGGCACGGGAAATTTTGTGGCGTATCCGCCCGATCCGACCATCAGCGGCGCGAGCGTGGCGTTTGGCGGCAGCGGGTCGGGCGGGCAGCAAGGCCTCTATTTGTCCAAGGCCGGCGTGCTCAGCGTGATCGCCGACGAGAACACCCTCTGGCCCCCCGATCCCGCTCACACCTTCACCGGGTTCCCAGTGGATCCGACACTCAGTGGCGACACTGCGGCCTTTGTCGGCAGCAGCACCGGCGGGCGCATGGGTGTGTTTGTGAAATATCCAGTTGATCCCCAGTTTCCAGGTGATCCTTTGCGCCAGGTGGCTGACTTGCAAACGGACATCCCGGGTGGCAGCGGCAAGTTCACCGGCTTCGGCGCGGTGAGCATCAGCGCCACGGACCTGGCGTTCCTCGGCACCGGCACGGGCGGGCAAACGGGCATTTACGACCTGACCGCCGGGTCGCTCGTCAAAGTCGTCGCCGTGGGCGACGTGCTCGGCGGCAAGACCATCACCGGCTTGAACTTCACGCGCACCGGCCTGTCCGGCGACCCGGTGTCCTTCCAGGCCACGTTCGCCGACGGCTCGCAGGGCCTCTTCACGCAGAACGTGATTCCGCCGCCGTTCACCCTGCGCCTGACCGCCGCGGAAAAATCCGGCAACAATCTGCGCCTGAGTTTCACCTCGCAAGCCGGCCACACCTACAACGTCCAAGGCCGCGCGAATCTGGTCTCGGGCAATTGGCTCGATGTGGTCACGAACATTCCCGGCGGCGGCATCCTGGCCCAGACGACCGTTTCCAACGCGGTGCTGGCGCCGCAGCAGTTCTACCGCCTCCAGCAGTCGCCGTGAGCCGCCGAGCCTTGGCCGCCGTCGAAGGCGATGCGCCGCATTCACGTTGACCGCGCGCACCCGCAGCCGCGCCATCCGTCACGACGGCGATGACGGCCCGTTGCCAGCCGCCACCGCAGGCCTGGGCAACTTGCCGCCCATGCGCAGTTGAGGTAAAACCGGGCAAAATGCGGCTTGCGATCAAGGAACGACGCAGTTCTTCAATTTCAAAATCTCCTCGCGCAGTTGCAGCGCCAGTTGCTTGCGGTCCACCCCGGTCCGTTGAAAGGGCGCAAAACGGACGGTGGCGCGGACGGCGCGTTTGCCGAGCAGATTGAGCAAATGCGGAAAAAATGTGTGGTTGCCCCAGTAACACACTTCCTCGACAACATCGCCATCTTCGATGGCGTATTGAATCGCACTGACCGTGAGCGGATGCGTGGATTGCACCGCCGGTTCGAGCAGCGACGATTTGAACGGCAAAACCGTCTGTCCGTTGGAGCTGCCCCCTTCCGGAAACAAAACCACGAGCGCGCCCCGGTTCAGCGCGGCTTGAATCTCATCGTTCACCCGGCCGACGTGCACGCGGCGTTTGCGGTCAACGAACAACGTCCCGCCCATTTGCGTGAGCCAGCCGACGACCGGCCAGGATTTGATTTCGCTCTTGGCCACAAACACCACGGGCGCGAGGGACGCGAGCACAAAAATGTCGAGATAGCCCAGGTGATTGGAAATGAGCAGGCCGCGCGCTGGAACCGGTCCGTCCGCGCGCGCTTCAAGCTTGAAAATTTTCAGCACGCGGCGCGAATGGCGTTGCAGCCACAGCGCGCGTGCGGCGGGCGCTGAATTTTCCGGGCGGAAGGCGCAGCGGAACAGAAAATCGAAAACGGCGGTGACTACGACACCGACGAACCAGAGAAATCTTCCGGTGACGCGGAGTGGATGCCGGCGCGGTCCTTTCATGCGTCATCGGATTTGGCGGCATTACGAAACAGCCAACCCCAGCCGCCGAGAAAGCTCGCGCCGCCAAAAGGCGTTACGGCGCCAAGCCAGCGCTCGTTCGTCACCGCGAGCAGATAAAGCGAGCCGGAGAAAATCACAATGCCCGCCAGAAAACACCACCACGCGCCGGCGGCAAACGGCTTTCGCCCCGCGAGCAGGAACAACATCACGGCGTGGACGAAATGATAGAACACGGCTTTCTCCCAAATCCCCGCCGTTCCGTTCTGCCCGAGAAGGTCCTTCAGCCCGTGCGCGCCGAAAGCCCCAAGCGCCACGGCCAGAAATCCCGTCGTCGCAGCGACGCGCGTGGCCGTGACGCCGCTCATTTCGTCACCGTGTTTGTCCCAGCGCGCTGCTGGAGTTGCCGTTCGAGGTAAACGTCCTCCGGCGCATCGAGCCAGGCGGTCAGCCAGATGTTGCCGAGCATCTGCCCGGCCTTGACGAGCTGTCCGTCGAGAAACGGCAGACCTTCCATGCCCTTGTCACCTTCACCGGTGAGCTGCCCATTCTTTTCCAACTCATAAAGCGGCCCGACCAATTTGTTTTGCTCGACGAGATAATTCACCGCCGCGTTGAACATTCCGTCCGGCTGTTCCGCATTGGCAATGCGCGCGGCGGGCTGAATCTTCCCAACGAGCGCATCCACTTTGATGCCGCCAGTCTTGCGGAAATAACCGCCGTCAATCCACGCATGGAAGGAGGAATTAGTGGTATAACCATGCGGATTATCGCCGAGCCAGCCGTGGTGATACATCGTCGTGTGCAGTGGTTGCGAGCCGTCGCCGACGTAATGCCCCATCACACCCATCACGTAAACGATGTCCGCCCGCGCGTTGCCGATTTCCTCCTGCGTGCCGCCGTATTGCCTGAACGCCTTGAGCGAACTGAAATCGGATTTCAATTTTTCATAATATTCGGTGATGGTCCACGGCAGGAATCCGCTCAACTCCCGCGTGTGGTCGGCGTCTCTTGCCGGGTCAATCGCCGGAAATCTTTCGGGATGCGCCGCGCGCGCCTTGACAATGTCGGCGACAAAATCGTAGCGCAACGGCGGCAACGTCGCTGGCGTCAGGTCGTAAAGTTTCAAATCCTCCAAATCGAGGTAATGATCCGGCCCGTTGACGTGCGCCAATGGCAAATCCGTTCCGTTCCGCACATCGGTCACGTTCCGCCAGCGGTCCGGCTCGCCCGCCAGAAATTCAATGCGCCCCTTCAGCGCGGGCGTCATCTCGAATCCGCCAAAATCCTTGGGCAATGACGCCAGCGCCAGCTCATTGACAGAGTGATGGCCTTCGTAATCCCATGCGCCAGCGCTAAAAGTGAATGTGCCGGAGATGACTACGAGGATGAATAATTTTCGTTTCATAATTTATTTCCGGCGAATCTTTTGCTAACGATGGCCACGTGGCAATGAAAATCATCACCGACAAACGCTGCACCGGCTATTCGCGTGAAGGCCATCCCGAACGGCCGGAACGAATTATCAGCACCGTCGAACGGCTGAAAAGCCAGACGGAACTGCAACTTGCCTGGACTGCGCCTGGCCCGGTAAGTGACGGGCAAATTCTCCACGCCCATTCGCCGGAACTTCTGGCGCGCCTGCAAATCCCACACGATTTTGACGCCGACACTCCCTATTGCGAAAACATCGCCGGCTATGCGGGCGCGTCCGTTGGCGCCGCGCTGGTTGCGCTGGAAGCCGCGCGCGACGGCGAAAATGTCTTCAGCCTCATGCGCCCGCCAGGCCATCACGCCACGCGCGACCACGCAATGGGGTTTTGTTACTTGAACAACATCGCCATCGCCGTGCTTGAAGCCGTGGCGACCGGCTCAAGGCGTGTCGCGGTTTTTGATTTCGACGTGCATCACGGCAACGGCACGGAAGCCATTTTGCTGGATCACCCTGGCTGCGCGTATTTCTCAATCCACCAGTTCCCGTGTTATCCCGGCACCGGAAGCACGAACGTTGGGACAAACTGTTTCAATTATCCCGTCGCGCCGGGCGCGCCGCGCGAAACTTATCGTGCCACGCTCGCTCGCGCGCTCGGCGATATGAAGAACTCCCAACCCGACCTCATCGCGGTGTCCGCCGGGTTCGACGCCTACGCGCGTGATCCGTTGGCCGAGGGCACGCTGGAAGCGGCAGATTTTCACTGGCTCGGCCAGTCGTTGCGCAGGCTGGGCGTGCCGCTGTTCAGCCTGCTCGAAGGCGGTTACAGCCAGGATCTGCCCGAACTCATTCTCGCCTACCTCAAAGGCGTTGAAGGCATATGAAATCTCTGGCAATCTCGGCGCATGAATCAGACGGTGACACTCATTTCGCTCGAACGAATTCAACGCTGCATTCTTTCCCTTCGTGGTGAAAAAGTCATGCTCGACTCCGATTTAGCGGAGCTTTACGAAGTTGAAACGAAAGTTTTGAATCAGGCCGTCAAACGCAACCTCGACCGCTTTCCAGCCGATTTTTGTTTTCAATTGACCGCAGATGAGGCGAAAACATTGGACCGTTTAAGGTCACAACTTGTGACCTTAAAGCGCGGCGAACACCGGAAGTATTTGCCGTATGTTTTCACCGAACAAGGCGTGGCCATGCTGTCGAGCGTCTTGCACAGTTCGCGCGCGGTGCAGGTCAACATCGAAATCATGCGCGCCTTTGTGCGGCTGCGACAAATGCTTGCCTCCAACGCCGGACTCGCCCGCAAGCTGGCCGCGCTTGAGAAAAAATACGACGCACAATTCAAGATAGTCTTCGATGCCATCCGCCAGTTGATGACGCCGCCCGAACCCAAACGCCGCGAAATCGGTTTTCATGTGAAATACGACGACGACAAACCGAAGGCGAAAAAGTCATGACCGTCCTTGAAGCGATTCAGAAGAGCGCGGAATTCCTTGGTAAAAAAGGCGTCGAGTCGCCGCGCCTGCAAACCGAACTTCTTCTCGCTCACCTGCTCAAGCTGCCACGAATGAAATTGTATCTAAATTTCGAGCGCGTGTTGACGGCGGCGGAGACGGACGCACTGCGTGAATTCATCAAACGCCGTGGTCAGCGCGAGCCGCTCCAGCATATCGTTGGTTCAACTTCCTTTTGCGGATATGAAATTGCCGTAAACCGCCACGCGCTCGTGCCGCGACCCGAAACGGAACTGCTCGCGGAAGCGGGCTGGGAGTTTCTCAACCAACTTTCGGAGGGACGAGTTCCACGAGTCCCAAATCAAGCGATGGGAAATGGGGACTCGCAGAGATCGTCCCTCCGGACCTTGGATTTTGGAACGGGAACCGGCTGCATCGCCATCGCGCTCGCAGCGAAATGTCCGAATGCCAAAATCACCGCGCTGGATTTGTCAGCAGAAGCGCTCGCGCTGGCCAAACAAAATGCAGCGGCGAACAAAGTCGCGGAACGGATTGAGTTCTTCCAAGGCGATGGATTTGCCGCGTTGATGTCGGGGGGACGAGTTACACGAGTCCCTGATTCAAACGCCGAAACAAAAATCAGGGACTCGCAGAGCTCGTCCCTCCGAAAGTGGGAATTTGATTTAATCATCAGCAATCCGCCTTACATTCCGTCCGCAGAAATTGCCACGCTCCAGCCGGAGGTGCGCGATTTCGATCCGCGCGCCGCGCTCGACGGCGGCGCAGACGGGCTGGATTTTTATCGAAAGCTGGCGGCGAAAGCGAAGCCGTTCCTCAAACCAGATGGAAAAATCATGCTGGAGTTCGGCGATGGGCAGGCTGAGGCCGCCAAAGGCATTTTTGAAACGCAAAAGTGGATTGTCGAAGCGGTGAAGGAGGATTACAGTCAGCGCGCCCGAATTTTAATCGCGAAAACAAATTGAGGTAGGGTCGGCGCGCTGCGCCGACCGGACGCCGCAGCGCAGCGTCCCTGCCAAACGCAAATTTTCATGGAAAGTTTTTTGATCAAAGGCGGCGTGCCCCTGCACGGCGAGGTGGAAATCAGCGGCAGCAAAAACGCCGCGTTGCCCATCATGGCGGCGGCGCTGCTGACGGACGAACCGTGCGTCATCCGGCGCGTGCCGGATTTGAGCGACACGCGGTTCATGGCTCAAATCCTTGAATCGCTTGGCGCGCAGGTGAAATTTGTGGACGGCACGCTTACCGTCCGGGCGCAAAAAATCCGCGGCTACGCGGATTACGAACTCGTGCGCAAGATGCGCGGTTCGATTTGCATCGCCGGGCCGCTGCTGGCACGACTGCGCAAGGCGCGGATTTCATTGCCCGGCGGCTGCATCATCGGCGCCCGGCCAATCAACCTGCATTTGAAGGGCTTCGAGGCGCTCGGCGCAAAAATCAAAATCGAAGGCGGTTACGTGGATGCCACGGCAAAAAAATTGAGCGGTGCGACGATGTTTCTCGGCGGACGTGCCGGCTCGACCGTGCTCGGCACGGCGAACGTGATGATGGCGGCGGTTCTGGCCGACGGCGTGACGGTCATCGAAAGCGCGGCCTGCGAGCCGGAGGTAGTGGATCTGGCAAAGTTTCTTTGCGCGATGGGCGCGAAAATTTCCGGTGCGGGCAGCCCGACCGTCACCGTCACGGGCGTTGATAAATTGCACGGCGCGGAGCACGAGGTCATTCCCGACCGGATTGAAGCGGCGACGTTCGCCATCGCCGCCGCCGCGACCAACGGTGAAATCACCATCAAAGGCGCGCGGGCGGATCATTTGCACGCGGTGATTGACAAGTTGAACGGGGCCGGCGTGAGCGTTGAAAAGAACGGCGCAAATCTGGTGGTCCGGCGGAAGGGAAAATTGAAGCCGTCGGATGTGACGACGCTGCCGTATTCCGGTTTCCCGACGGACGTGCAGGCGCAGATGACGGCGTTGTTCACGCTGGCGCCGGGCATCAGCATTATCACGGAGCGGATTTTTGAGTCGCGCTTCATGCATGTGAGCGAATTGGCGCGGCTGGGCGCGGACATCGAAATCGAGGGGCCGAGCGCGATTGTGAAGGGCGGCCGGCCGTTGAGCGGCGCGCCGGTGATGGCGAGCGATTTGCGCGCGTCGGCGGCGCTGGTGATTGCCGGGCTGGCGGCCAAAGGCACGACGCAGGTGAACCGGATTTACCATCTGGATCGCGGCTACGAGCAGATGGACGCGAAATTGCGGAAACTCGGCGCGCGGATTCAGCGCGTCGAGGAAAAATGAATTCTACAGACTGCAAAATACGGGACTGATACCCTTTACTAATTCGCCAGCAAACTGTAGTATTTTCTCGTGGGCCTTGTGAATGCGAACATCCAGTTGCGAAATGCGAGACTCCCGGCGCTTGAACCCGTCGAGGTTGAAGCGCTCGCGGATTCCGGGGCGGTGCATCTTTGCATCCCCGAACACGTCCGCCTGCAACTGAAACTGGATTCGCTGGACAGCAAGGAAGCCACTCTCGCCGACGGCAGCAAACGCCTCGTGCCTTATGTCGGCCCGCTGGAAATCCGCTTCAAAAACCGGATCGGCTTTGTGGGCGCGCTGGTCATGGGCGACCAGGTTTTGCTGGGAGCGATTCCGATGGAAGACATGGATTTGGTCATCCTCCCCAAGGAACGGCGGCTGGATGTGAACCCCGCCAGCCCGAACATCGCCTGCTCCATCGCGAAATAGGAAGTTCGGCGCGCGAATCCAGCGCGTTGAAGAAAAATGAATTCTACAGACTAAAAAACACTTGGGACTCACCCCGTTATGGCCGGGCGCAGTCGTTTCATGTTATCGGCTTGAAAACAAGAATTTAATCTGCGAGTCACGAGTCATCCGATATGCTTCAGCCTTTTCCTCGGCTGACAAATTCCAATCGCACACGGCATAATCAAAATGGGTATGAGCATGAAAAAGCACGTTCAAAAAAGTGTCCGGCTCGCGAGCGTCGCAAATCCGAATCGGAGATGTTATCAGCCTGGCGGCTGTTGCTGTTATAATAGGAAAATCCGATTCGTTCATCCAGCCACCGATTATTCGAGCAAGGATATTCACTCTTCCCAATTGGCATAGCCGTATTATGAGAAATTCGGTGGTGGCCTCAATGTCGTCTTCGCCTTGTGTCTCAAATCGCTCATCTTGGAGGGCGTCTTTTATTTGAGGGTTCATTTTGCGGGGCGGTTTTAGGCATACACACTCAACGCCATTAATCTTAACTTTAACTGCCCCGATCTCGCCTTCTGAAAACAGCTCATTTGCGATCAGCAAGGTCAATTGGCTCATTTTATAAATCTTCCATACTTCCAACTTCGTCTTTCCGTCATCGTAGATGTTTTTTGGATAGCCGGTTATGTTCGTTTTAAGAACGTCTGAAAACTTTGTCATAATGTCGTAGTCGGTTCTGGTTTTTGCGTAACGAGAACAAGGTTAGGCGATTTGCAGTTGAGCCGGTTCAGTTGCATTGTTGTGCTCGGATTCCGAACAGGTTTCGAGCCACGGGACGAATCTCCTCTGCAAAAATCCACACTCACTACCCAGCGATGATGTCGGATTGACGATTTCGGCAAGCAGGAATCCCAAGTTGGAGCATCCTGTAACATGATCCCATCCTATCTGCATGGCTCGGATGGTATAAACATGACCGGCAATAGGAAGGGAACTGCCCCAATCCGCAATAGCTCTTGGAAAGGCGTCGTCAATGCAAATGACTTTCTGACCAACGCGGAAGATCGATGATGAATTGGTATTCATTGGTCAAAAAGATTATTTGGAGATTTTCTTCTGAAATTTGCGACTCGTCTCAATCATGTCGGCGACTTCTTGAGGTAAAATGAACCACGTGGCATAGCCCCGACTAGACGGAGTTCCGACGCCCGGAACTTCGCTGGGCGGGATTTTCTTTTCGCGACCGCCATTCCAACGCATTGCTACCACTGGTTCGCCATACCACTTCATTTTTCCGAGTGACCAACTATGTTCCCCGCCGTCGTAAACGACCTCCAAATCCTCAATTGCTCCTTTTGGCGACAGAACTGTTTCTGGTTTGATGTATTCCATGATGATCTTTCTTTCTTGGTTGTATTGTTATTGCAAACGGTATAATAACTATTATATGTATCATCGTATTATAGGTATCTAGCCTTGTCAAAATCTTTTTTTGATTTTCCTGCCATCGGCGTAATGAATTCAGCCTCTGGTATTTACAGGACTGGAGTTTTTATAATTTCAACGGCGTAGGAGCGCGGACTTGTCGCATCAAGCAGACGCTTGAAACTCCACTGCGAGGAACTGTCCGCGCTCCGAAGATTATTTCCCGGAGACAAAAGAGCGCGGCGAGGAGCCGTTGGCGCAGGTTGCAGGTTGACAGTATTCCGCAGCGCATTAACTTGATTGCATGAATATCGCCTTGCCGCGAAACCTTGAAAGTTACGTCGCCGAACTGGTTCAAACCAGCGGCTACAAAGGGTCGGATGAAGTCGTGCGGGAGGCGTTGAGCGAGCATCAAGCCCGACGCCGGGGCACGGAAGTGGTGATGACGCCGGAACTGGAACGGCTGCTGGACGAAGGATTGGAGAATCTCGATCAAGCCAAGACCACCGACGAATTGCGCCGGTCATGATCCGGGCCAGGTTCAGTCCAAAAGCCGCGCGCGACTTGGATGAAATTTCCAACCTTATTGCCGCCGACAATCCCGAGGCGGCGGCGCGCGTCCGCAGGACAATCCTCAACACCGCTGATTTTCTCGCGCAGCATCCTGAAATCGGGCGGCGCATCCGCAAGGCTGCGGCACGCCACTTGCAAATCCGCTGGCTCGTCGTGCCGAAGTTCCGCAATTATCTGGTTTTTTCCAGCCGTTTCAGGAGACCGTCATGGTGGTTCGCGTTCTGCACGCGGCGCAGGATTGGACACGGTTCTTTCCGGCGGCGTAGGAACGCGGGCAGTTTCACGTCGGCCAAATCCAAAAACTCCGACGCGAAAAATCCGTCCGTGCTCCGGATCGTTCCCCACTTTTCACTGGCGTGGCGGGAAGCCGTTGGCGCGGCTTTTATTCCAGCGCGATGATCTGGCGGAACATTTCATAGACGACGCTGCGGCGCTCGATGAAGACAACGCGGAAGAACGGCCCGGCTTCGCCGGCGACATGCTGGACGATCAGGCGGCAGTTTTCCACCCGAACCTTGTAGAAACCTTCCAGTTCTTCGTCCAGCGGTTCGGGAAAAATTTTACCGCGCTCAATGGCGTGGAGGGCTTCTCGAAGCTGCTGGCGCGTGGCGGGCGGCTGACGGCGGATGCATTCGCGCGGCTGGGGTTCAACGGTTACTTTCATCTTCGTCCAACACGCTCAACGGATAGTCCTTTGTCTTGCCGGCCTTGGCTTTGTTGATGGCCTTCATGGCCGCCGGGTTGGACAAAATCTCCATCTGCTCCAACAGGTCCGCCATCCGCTTCCGGGGCACAATGAAAGCGACAACTTCGCCATTCCGGGTGATGGCGGACGTTTTACCGCTCCGGCACAGCGCGGGAAACTGCGCCTGCCCCTTGGTGATGGTCAATGTATTCTTCATGCAAATTCTACATAGACCATTTTTTGTTTTCCGGCAAGCATAATTTCAATTGCGCAGGAACGCGGACAGCATCGCATCAAGCAGACGCTTGAAACTCCACTGCGAGGAACTGTCCGCGCTCCGAAGATTATTTCCCGGAAGCAGAATTTGTGATGGGTGACAGGTGACGGGTGACGCGAGCGGCATCACTTGCCACTTGTCACCCGTCACGTCATCTGATGGCGCGTTTCCGCCGCCGCTCCCGTCTTCACTGCGTTATGACGCGGCGAGTCGCTATGGCGCGACGAGTTCATACGGCGAGCAGTTCGCGGCTGTCCGCGTAAATGCGGGCCTGCCTTTGGGCCTGGCGCAGGGCAACCGCGGTCTTTTCCTCGAACAGCACCGGGAACACCAGCAGCGGGTAAAACGTCACCCACGCCAGCGCCGCCGCCTCGTTGGCCGCGCGCCGCAGCGGAACGTTCAATTCCGGCGTCGCCCCGGTCAGTTGCTCCGTGAGGAGCCTGGTTTTGAGCTGTTCGAACTCGGTTTCCCTCGTCGCGCGGAACGGAGCGGGCGGCGCGGGCCGCAGCTCGAAGCGCGTTTCAGGACCGAATTCGGCCGGCACTCTTGTTTTGTTTATGTTCATGTCTTTCCTTTCGTTCTTGGTTTTGGGCCAAAAAGCAGAAAACCCGCGATTGACTGGCAATCGCGGGTTTCTGAAAATCGTTCGTTCGTTTAGAATTTCAACCCCACGATGCCCAAAAGACGGGAACCGCGCTGCCAATCGGCCATGCAGCCAATGACCGGCGCGTGCTTCAGCATCTTCGTTGTAAACGTGGTATTCATCTTTAACCGGCGGTAAGAAACACCATTCCAGCCTGTTTGTCAAACTCTTTTGCCGGTTAAAAAATGCGTTGTCGGATTGCGGCTTGGTGCTAGATTGATTCAGGCATGAGCGAGCAATTACGAATGGTCACCTGCGGCTGGTGCGAGACGAAGGTCTTCATCCCTGGTGATTTGCAGCCGTTGGGCACGGTGCCCTGCAGCAAATGCGGGCATCCGATCATGATGCCGATGATGCTGCGGCAATTCGAACTGCGGAGCATCATCGGATCGGGCGGCATGGGCACGGTGTATCGCGCCTGGGACATGACTCTGGAACGCATGGTGGCAGTAAAGTTGATGAAGAAGGAACTGCTCGAAGACACGAAGGCGCTGGAAGCTTTTTATCGCGAGGCCCGCGCGTGCGCCCGGCTGAACCACACGAACATCGTCCATCTCTACACGTTTGACGAATGGGAGGGGCAGCAATATCTCGTCATGGAGCTGGCCGACCGCGGGAGCCTCGACGCGCGCATCGAAAAATTGCGCCTGCTGCCCGAACTCGACGTGCTCGACATCGGCATCAAAATCGCCTCCGCCCTCGACATGGCGCTCAAATACGACCTGCTCCACCGCGACATCAAGCCGGGCAACATCCTCTTCAACGCCGATCATGAACCGAAGCTCATTGACTTCGGCCTCGCGCGCAAAGCCGACGTGGAACACGAGGTCGAGGACGTGACCTGGGGCACGCCGTATTACGTCGCGCCGGAAAAAATCAAACGCGAGCCGGAAACCTTTTTGTCCGACATGTATAGCCTCGGCGCGACGCTGTATCACGCGATGACCGGCCATGTGCCGTTCGACGCGCCGACCATCGAAGAGGTCATCGTCGCCCAGGTCAACACGCCGTTGACGCCGCCAAACCTGGTCGTGCCTGAAATTTCGCAGCCGACGAGCGACGCGCTGGTGAAGGTGCTGGCCAAAAATCCGGGAGACCGCTTTTTGAGTTATGATGAATTCATCATGACCCTTGAGGCGGCGCGCAGCCTGCTGCTGCGGCAACAATCCCAGTTTCCGCAGACCCAGCAAAAATCAAAGGGGCTGACCAGTTGGTGGAAACGCCAATAAAAAACGACCGGCGGCGACGCCAGCCGTCAATGACGGAAAATTTATGCCGGTCAGTTGGTCGTTGGTTCCTTCTTTTTGGCTCCGGCGGCGCCGTCGAAATACACCTTGACCGCATCCAGTTTGCCTTCCGCGTTTTTCTTGTAAGCGCCGCGCACCTGCTCGCCCACCACGCCGTCGCCCAGCACTGCCGGCTTGCCGTCCTTGGTGATAATCGTGTCGGACGTCATGTTAAACGTGCGCTTTTCGACCGTCAGCGTCATCGCATTCGTGTCCACTGCGGTCAAAGTGCCATGGAACGGCAGCGTGGCGGACAACGTGGCGCTGTGTTTCTTGACCGGCGGAGTTTGCGTGGCGGCGGCCGGCGCGTTGGTGGTGTCTTGCGCGCGCGACAACGCGGGCACGGCGAGGATGGCCGCGGCACACAAGGTCAGCATTGAGAGATTCGCGATGTGCTTTTTCATATTGGGTTGAGGGTTTCGGGGTTTATTATGGAATAAACAATGGAAGCCGCAAGCCGGTTTCAACGTTTTTTACCACGCGCCTTCAGTCAGCAATTCCGTGATGTTGCGCGCCAGGTCCTCCGCCAGCAGCGGCAACGATTGGCGCTCGGCGTCCGTCAAATCCGTTCCGACCTGGACCAGCGTGTAGCCGTTCACGTTTTTATCGAGCAACACCTTGCCCGTGACGCGGTCGCGCGCCGTGACGTGCGCAGTGAGGTCCACTCGGTAATTTTCCGCCGTCGCGACATCCGTCCGCAAAAAGCTCACGCCCTCGCGGTGGTAGTCCGTGATGACGCCGGTGACGACGACATCGCCGGGACCGCGGGTGGCAAGGTGATAGGTTCCGTCGGTCTGCAGCCGCTCGCGCAACGCCTGCGTCACCGCGTCGCCCAGCCGCGGTTGCAGCGTCTGGTTGTTGAAAGGGACGATCTCAATGGATTTTTCGCCGGCGACCGCGCCGTTGGCCGGCCCGAGGTGGTAGCCGGCGCAACCGGTGGACAAAATCGCAGTCGCACAAATTGCAAAAAAAATCAGCGGGCGCATTTCAAGTGGCGGGCGGGGTTGTGACACCCGGTTTGAGCCGTTCGATGCGCTGGCGCGCCTGCGCGGCAAACGGCGAGTTGGGATCGAGTTGCAACACCTGGTTGTAATAAACCAGCGCACCGTCCCGCCGTTGCTCCGCGTTCAAAACCTTGTTCTGCTCGTAAAACTGCGCGATTTTGAAATTCCCCTCCACCTGCTGCGTTTTGAGCGTGGCAATGGCCTTTTGCGCCTGCGGCACGCGCCGGTCGTCGGGATAAAGCGTGATGAAATCCGTGAACGCCGCAATGGCCTGCCCGGCGGTGCCTTGGTCGTATTCGGCCTTCGCCGCCTGCCTCGTATACGAAACGCCTTCGCGGAACAGCGCATCGGAGGCGATGGTCGGCTGGTTGTAGTAACGGTCGGCGGCGATGGCGTAGGCTTTTACCGCGTCGGGATAATTTTTTTGCTTCTCGCGCGCCGCGCCGATGCGCAATTGCGCGTGCGGCGCGACATCGCTGTAGGGACCATTGGTGACGATTGTGCTGAACAATTTGGCCGTTTCATCCATCGAACGGTAAAGCGGAATGGTGCCCCACAGCCTGAAAAACTCGCCGCCAAGAAAACGGTCGGCGATTTCGTATTGGCGCCACAGCACGTCCTCGTAACTTTCGCTGCGCGGATATTTTTGGATGATGGCCTGATAGGCGTTGAACGCCGCCTCGTCCTTGCCAGACGTTTCGAGGCAGCGGCCGATGAGATATTCGGCGCGCGGGGCGTAATCCGACAACGGCCACACGCGCACGACGCGATGCGCCGCGTGGAGCGTCACATTGTAGTTTTCGTTGGTGAACGCCTGCTCCGCCACGTCCAGTTGATCCTTGGCGCGGGGGCGCTGCCAGTCGGCCTTCTGGCCGAAAGATTCGTAATACCAGCCCTCGCCCGGCGTGTAATACAACGGCGCGGGCGCGCGGAACGGCAGCAACATTGCGCCCGCGACCAGCAACAGCAGAGAAACGAACCGGAGGTTCATGCGGCGACAGTAACGAGGCGGAATCGGCAAGTCAAGGCGGCGAGTCGGAATCAGCCGCGATAAATAATCACCAGCCCGTAATCCGTCATCACCTTTTGAGTTTGCACGTCGAAGTGTTCGTAATTGATGGTGGTGGTGCTGATGATGTTGTGTTCGCCGATGTCCGCCAGAACCTTCGAGACCATCTCGTCGAACTTGTCGTGGCCGGACTCGACGCACTTGTCATGGCGCATCGTCCGCACACGAATTTGTTTGTCAGCCCCCTTGGCGACGGCGTCGAGCGGCACGGCCGATTTTTTGATGAGGCTCTCGCTGGGGGTGGTCCGCACAGGCACCTTGAGATGGAATTCCACCTTGGCAGCGGCGGACGACGCCATGGCGCTGGGCGCCAGGCTCGCCGCGTGCATTTCCGCCGGAGGATTTGCCGGCCCTGACTTGGCGGGTTCCTGTGGAATGGTGATGGTTACACCGCATGTCGGGCACGGGATTTCCGAGCCGGCGCCCGCGGCATCCACGGACAATTCCTGGCTGCAATTGGGGCAATTAAAGATGATTTCCATAAGCGCGATCTGGGTTGACTGTGCCTCCAGATTAGCAGCGCGGCGTTTTGAAACCAACAAAAAGTTTTGCTCGCGAAAAGCGCAGCCGGCGGAACCCGTCAAATTGAACACAATCGTGCGCGCCGGAAAAAAGCGGTGGAGGGCCGCCGCACTCCAAGACGCAAAGCGTTTGTGGCGGCGTGCGAACGCACGAAGCGTCGGATGGAGCAGCGCCGTAGGCGTGACATATTTGTGGAACATCATCCGCAAAATGATGAAGCCCCGTCGGGGCGGCATATTCGGAAGATGTCGCTCCTGACGGAGCTTGGGTTTGTTCGGAGCGGCAACCTACAAAGATGTCGCGCCGACGGCGCTGGAAGGAAATGGCACACGCCACGATAGACGCTGACTTTGGCGTTTGGTTGGACGAAGACCTGCACTAAAGCCGTTGTTTGTTTTCAAAAGCGGGTGGCGACAAAGATTTCGCTCCTTACGAGTTGACGCGAGGGACAGTGGTGGGGGATTTGCTAACATCTACCGCTTTCTTTCCCAATTGTTCAAGAAATTCTACCACTTTTATGGTGAGAGCCATCGAAGAATCTTTCTCAAGGACAGTTGACCAAAGAAACTGACCCAGCAGATTAAAATCCCGTCGCGGACTTAAGCGCTTTAAAGATTTAAGTTGTTGCTCAATTTTCGAGTGGCTGTCTTCGTAAGCATCTGGATGCCCCTGAACGGCCTTGAAATGCACAATTGCATTCCTAATTTCGAATACAGCCCGCAAACGTTGAGCCAACCTTTTTGGGAACTTTTTCTGTGCTGCTATCTGAAGTAGCCAGGACAATTTTGATTCGATGGATAAGGAGCGAATCATTTTCGTGATTGCCTCATCTTCGACGCCTTGCGCCGAGAACAAGTTTCTGTAAATGTAGTTTATGTATTCGGCGCGTTTTTGAATCAATGACCTCAAGCGCGGGGTAATTACGCTACAAGGTCGGCGGGCATTGTTTTGCGTTTGTTTGTTTTTCGTGTGCCGGTTTGCTGTTTTTGGTTTTCTTCCCGGCGCC